>OMCG01000678.1_pt1 | contig 23602 bp, 20 predicted proteins | sample 1674071 | NCBI WGS metagenome assembly OMCG01 (sample SAMEA103958139, study PRJEB25191) | human gut metagenome | biome: human-associated habitat [ENVO:00009003]; feature: intestine environment [ENVO:2100002]; material: feces | place: Germany | collected 2013/2015 | reverse complement strand
CAAAACCGTCCTCGGTAAGCAGGTAGACCACGGGGTGGAAGGACGCGCCCAGCTCACCGATGCACACATCTACATAATTATGATAGGCGTTGCGGATGGGCAGGGTGACATCGCCGTCCAGACGGATATCATACTCCTCTGCCCATGCGATTGTCTCAGGGGTGCGTTTGATGGTAACGGTGCGGGTGTCGCCGTCCAGCAACACCGAAACGCTGCCGTAGGTATCGGTAAGCACCGGCGTTTTGGCAGGGGCGGCCGGGGTCAGCGGAAGTTCCATCTTCAGCGGACGCCAGCCGCTGCCGGCGGTGGTGTGGTATCCGCCAACAAGGGTGACGGTATTTTCGTTTTCCAGCAGAACGGTCAGGTTTTCCAGCCCGTTGTCCCGCAGGGTGTCGGCGCGCATCCCGGAGAGCATGCCGCTTTCCCGCAGGAAATCGTAATATTCCTGCTGCACCATGTTGCGGTCAAGAGTCTGTATGGCAGCGCGGTATACCGCAAGCTGCGCCTCGTCCGGGTCCAGCCCCATGCGCTGCAGCATTTCCGTCACGAAGATCAGCTTTCCGGTGGCAAAATCGAAGCACCAGCCCTGAGTATAGATGGGGTCGGTACCGCCGTAGTAGCTGCTCACCACAAGGCTTACGCAGTCGCCGTACCAGTAGGCGTCCCAGTCGATGTAAGTCTGCGAGCACCATTCGTCCTGCGACACCTCAGCCTGCGGATAGCTTTCATAATCCCGATATTCCGCCGCATACTTGGCGGCAAGCTCATCGTTGAGATAGGCGGCATCCGGGCTGTCGCACACAAGCTGCGGCACATGGATGGTCAGCTTCTGTGCGCTACCGTACTCGTCCCGGAAGGTCTTTTCCAGCGTGAACTGCTCCGTGATACGTTCCTTTTGGGTTGCAAGCGCCGGGGCATTCTGGCTGCTGCCGGTGCTCTGGCTGGCGGCAGCGGAGCCGGAGCTGCTTTTTGTGCCGCCGCACCCGGCCAGCACCAGCGCCGCCGCCAGCACCAGCGCGGTAAGGCGTTTGTGTTTCATGGTCGTTCTCCTGTGTTCTCAGCCGTAGCTGCGGGTCATTTGCAACTGGGTCTCGCCCTCGGCAAAGGGGTTTTGCCCGTCGATCATGGTCATGGTCAGGTTCTCGTTGTACTGGTCCATCTTGAACGCCGCCACAAAGTCGAGCCCTGCGTCGGTAAAGATGGCCAGCACCACGCCCTCGGGCACCACGCCCAGATACGCGGCATCGCCCTGATCCATGCGGCTGTTGTCCTGAATGCCCATCTGGACGCTGCCGTCGCTGGTCAGGTCCATCCAGCTCCAGCCGTTTTCGTCGGTGTAGTTGTAGGAGCCGGTGACGGAATAGGGGATCTCCTGCGCGCTCCACTCTGACGACAGTTCGGCCAGCTCCAGCACAGAGCCATCCTTCCGGCGCAGGTTTACTTTACTATTGCCGCTGCGCTCCAGCGACACGCCGTTGTTGGCAAAGTAGATGGGGTCCTGACAGATCATGGCATTGCCGAACATGAGGCAGCGCAGCACGTCCACATACTCCACCACGCCGTCCTTGGTCAGCAGATAGACCACCGGGCGGAAGAATCCGTCCTCCTGCTCCCCGATACACACGTCCACATACTCATTATAAGCGCCAAGGATGGGATAGGTGTGCTCCTGTTCCACCCGGATGCCAATGTCGCCCCATTGGTCGGTCTTTGGCGCGGGGCTCAGGGTGATGGTGGCCTGCGTTCCCTTCAGCTGCACCTGCACACCATCGTAGGTGTCGGTCAGCACCGGGGTGTCAGCGGGGGGCAGCGAGAGCTCCATATCCAGCTGCTGCCAGCCTTCTTCGCAGCTGTACTTTCCCCGGAGCACCAGTTGATCCTGCTCTGGCAAAAGCAGGCACAGGTTTTCCAGTTCATTGTATTCCAGCGTATCCATCCGCATTTGCGAAAGCTCTCCGCCGAGACGCAGGCTATCGTAATACGCGCCCTGCGCCATCTCTCGGTCAAAGGCCTGCATGGCCTGCCGCTGCACCTGCTGCTGCACTTCGTCCGGGTCCAGCCCCATGCGCTGCAGCATCTCGGCCACGGTGAGCTGCCGGCCGCTGGCAAAATCGAAGCACCAGCCGCTGTAACGCCACGGGGCGGTGCCGCCGTAGCGGCTGCGCACCACCAGACTGACGCAGTCGCCGTACCACCAGTCATCCCAGGCCACACCGATCAGCGGGGCTTCGCCGCCCGGCTGCCCGGCCTCCTCGTAGGCCTCGAACTCCCGGAAATCCGCTGCATAGATGGCGTTCAGCTCCTCGTTGATGTAGGCGGCGTCCGGGCTGTCGCATTCCAGCTTGGGCACATGGACGGAAATGTACTGCACCGCGTCCTCCCCCCACACGCCCGAAACGTTCTTTTCCAGCGTGTACTGGTCGGTGATGCGGTCTGTCTGGGCGGCCAACGCCGCCGCGCCGGGGGTGCTCCGGCTGCTGGCGGAGCTTTGGTCGGCAGCGGCGCTGGGGCCTGCGGGAGCAGCGGCGTCCGATGCACCGCCGCACCCTGCCAGCAGCAGGGCCGCAGCCAGCACCAGCGCCCATGCGCCAAGGGCCCACCGGGTACTGCGGTGTTTTGTCTCCTTCATAGGGTGCTCCTTTCTTTGATCCCTCTGTTTTTTGAGGGTGGGGCTTCGGGCTCTGGGGCGTTCTCTGCACTTGCGGTCTGTCTCATCTTGTGCTATCCTTATAGACAGAATCCGTTTGTACTTGTTGATATGCCTTGTGCATAACAACGGGCATCCCGCACCCGGCGTGGGAAATCTTCTGTCTGTACTGTATCATACTCAAGAAAAAAATGCCCCCCTAGAATAGCCGTTTTTGGGGGGCATTTCAAAAATAAATTTTGGGGATTTTGGGCCTTCCCCGTAAGGAATCCCCCCAAAAAGCCAAAAATTGGGGGGATTTGGAGGCGGTTTTCCCTTGGCTGCAACATACGGAAAGGAATCACGAACATGGAACGAAGGACATTTTTGAAGCTTGCGGCAGTTCTCCCCGGTCTGGTCCTTGCGGGCTGCGGCGGCAGCAAGACCCTGCTCTCGCCCAAGGACCCCACCATGCTCAGCATCTGGCATGTGTATGGCGAGCAGGCAGATTCGCCGATGAACCGTCTGCTCACCGAGTTCAACGATACGGTGGGAAAGGAGAAGGGCATCCTGCTCAATGTGACCAACATGACCAACAGCGCCGCCATTGGCAGTCAGCTGCAGGATGCCAAGGCCGACAAGCCCGGTGCGCTGGACCTGCCGGATCTGTTCTCGGCCCACGCTTCAGATGCCAGTGCGCTGGGCATCGAGACCCTTGTGGACTGGAACGACTGGTTCACCGCTGAGGACATGGCGGCCTATGTGCCCGGCTTTGTGCAGGACGGCATCATTGACGGGCGGCAGGTGGTGTTCCCGGTGTCCAAATCCACCCAGCTCATCTTTTTGAACGGCTCCCAGTACGCCCGGTTTGCGGCGGACACCGGGGCGCAGCTTTCCACCCTTGCCACATGGGACGGCTTTTTTGAAATGGCGGGTGCCTACCGGCAGTGGTCGCAGGGCAAGCCCTTCTGCGCGCTGGACTATCCGCTACGTCTGGTGGAGCTGAACGCGCTGGAACAGGGCGGCGGAGAGCTGTACAAGGGTAGCTGGTACGACCTGACCAACAAGGTCTTTCGTGCTTCGTGGATGGAGTTTGCCAAGGCCCTGGTGCAGGGCGATATTCTGGTGTCGGACCTGTACTCCAACACGCAGGTGATGACCGGCGAGACGCTGGCGGGCCTTGGCAGCTCTGCGGCCATCCTCTATTACAACGATGTCGTCACCTACCCGGACAACACCACCGAGCCCACCGACCTGATGCTGGCTCCCCTGCCCCACGCCGCAGGCACCGCCACGCCCCTGATGCCGCAGGCCGGTGTGGGCCTGTGCGCCTTTAAGACCACCAACCAGAAAGCCGAAGCCGCTGCGGTGTTCCTGCGCTGGCTCACTGAACAGCAGCGCAATCTGGAATTTGCCGCCGATACCGGGTATATGCCGGTGTCTCGTGATGCCTTTGATGCCATTGCGGACTATCCGTTCGAGCAGCCGAGCTATCAGCGGCTGTACGATGTTTACAACGAGATGCGCATCCAGAATACCCCGGTGTCCGAGCCGGGTATCGTGGGATACCATGCCAAGACGAAAACCTTCTACGACAGTCTGCGCCAGCGCCAGAAGGACTACCCCCGGCGTCTGGCCAATGGCGAAACGCTGGAGGCTCTGACCGAGGAGACATGGCAGCTGCTGTGTGACAATGCCTGAGTCTGCCGCTCAGCCGGAAAGGAGGGACTTTGATGCACTTTTTTGCCCGGCAACGTGAGAAGATCCGCCAGAGTTCCATGAGCTCCCGGCTGCTGTGGCCCTGCCTGCTTCTGGTGGTGCTGCTGGTGCTGACCTTTGGTGCGGCGCTGTTCCTGTTTGCCAGTCTGCACAACACCAAAAAGGACATCACCCGCAGCATGGAGATCCAGTTTTCGGTGTTCCAGAACGATATGGAACGCTATTTTGACCAGCTGGCGATCATGGGCGTGAACCTTTCCGAAGATATGGGCAGCCTTGTAGACAGGCAGCTTGCCAGCCGGGAGATGACCTTTGACCAGCTGAACGATTCCCCCGAAGTGCTGAACGCGCTGGAAGAGGAAATGATCGAGCCGCTCTGCCGCACGCTGCGCCAGAGCAGCTGTTCCGGAGCCTTTGTGCTGCTGGATGCCACCGTCAACACCCGCATGGAGGGTGCTGGGCATTCCCGCGCCGGGCTGTATGTGCAGAAAAGCGGGGCCGACACCCCCACTGTGCCCCTGCTGCTCTACCGGGGCAGTGCGGAGGTGGGCAAGACCCACAGCGTGATGCCCCACCGCAAATGGCGCATGGAGTTCCAGACCGACCAGTTCCCGGACTACGACCGTTGGATGACCCCCAGCGACACCCCGCTGTACCAGTCTTATACGCTGACCGAGCGGTTCAGCATTCCCGGCACCTCAGAGGAGGTGCAGCTGTTCGTGTTGCCCCTGCGGGGACAGGACGGCACAATGTACGGGCTGTGCGGCTTTGAGATCGGTGAGAGCTACTTCAAGCAGAACTTTGCCCAGCCCACAGGCTTTGATCGTCTGAGCTGCCTTCTTGCCCCGGCGGGCAGCGAGCTGAGCGCCGGAGCCGCTCTCAGCAGCGGCACCACCGATGGCTACTACCATGCCCTCCGGGATACACTGGTGCTGCGCAGCATGGGCGGTGGGCTGACCCAGTTGATCGGTGCCGACGGTGCCTATGCGGGCATCACGGAGATCTGCCGCCTGAACGAGAAACAGTCCTACCGGCTGGCTGTCTGCATCCCCATGGCAGACTACCAGCGTCTGGTCTTGTCCGGCAATCTGCAAATGCTGCTGATCGGCCTGTTCATCACCTTTTTTGTGGTATTCTGCTGCATCTACTTCCACCGGCACATCCTTTCGCCTGCGTTCCGGCAGCTTGAGGAAGACCGGCGGGAGTCCCGGCGGCGGATGGACGAACTGCAGATGGAGCGCCAGCAGATGCAGACCGAGCTTTCCCGGCTGGCAGACGTGTGCCGCAACGAGTCGGTGCCCGATGCCTTCCAGACCTTCGTGGCGGGCATCCCCACCCTGACCAAGACCGAGCGCCGCATTTTTGACGGCTATGCCGCCGGGCTGCGCTCCAGGGAGATCGTGGAGCAGCTGGACATCAAGGACAGCACCCTGCGCTTCCACAACAAGAACATCTACGACAAACTGGGTGTCAGCTCCCTCAAGCAGCTGCAGCAGTTCGTGGCGATCCTAAACTCCGGCAGCGGCAGCACCCCCGACTCCGCCCCGGACGAAAAGTGACCCAGCAAGCAATATTTTCGTCTATACGGGTGCGAGTAAATTGCAAAAGGCCGCTGTACCGCAGAGCACTTCTCCGGCACAGCGACCTTTTTGTTTTTGACTGCGGTTTATCGCATCCGTCCATCGCCGCCCATCAGGGCGGTCATTTCTTCAAGATAGTCCAGAGGGAACGGCGGAGCGCACAGCGGCTTCATGGCAATGCTCATGAGCTTCATGGGGTTGTCGTCTGCCGCCACCCGGTTGGAGCTGAGTTTTCCGCAGCGTTTGCAGCGATGGATGATCGCCCACTCACCGCCCTTGCGCACCCAGACGGCCACCGGCTCCATGATGCCGCCGCAGTCGGAGGCACGGTCGCCGGGTTCTTCGTCCACATGAAGGCTGGACTGTTCATCATGCGTTCTGGAAAAGTTATATTTTTCGCACATTTTCTATTGACATGCTCTGTGCCATGTGATATATTTATCACACAAGGTGTGCGAAATTTCTCACCTCATTTCATTGTATGGTATATCTTCATTCACAAGAAAGGAACTTTCCTATGAAAAAAGTCACGTTGAAAGAGCTGGTCGCCGACAAGATCATCTTTGCCGTTCTGGTCGCGCTCTACTACTGGATGTGGGCACGGAACGACTGGAAGGATTTTTATCCCACTATCCAGACCGTTGTGGGTGGCTTCACGTTCTGGTATTTTGTATTCCGCGCTATCCGGGTGCGGAAATATAAGCAGGAAGCTGCCGACGAAATGGCCGAGGCCAATCTCCACCGATGCGACAGCATCTGTCTGAAGGTCTGCAGGGCCGCCCTGATTGGGATTGGCTTTGCCTGTGCCATCGGCCGGCTCGTGCTTACCACCGAGGTCATCGGCTACTGCCTGATGGGGACGCTGATCCTGATTGAAGTCGTGCGCACGGTTGCATTCTGGCTGATGGACGAGAAAGGACTCTGAGCATGGCACTGGTCACAAAACTGAAAGAATACCGGGAGCGGGACAATTTCAAGCAGGCGGAGCTGGCCGAGCTGGTCGGGGTACGCCGGGAAACCATTGTCAACCTTGAAAAAGGCAAGTACAACCCATCCCTGAAACTGGCGATGGACATTGCAAAGGTCTTTCACACCACGGTGGAAGAATTGTTTGCGTATACAGAGGATTAAAAAGACGCAGTGCTGATTATGGCAGGGCCGTAACCGGCACTGCGTCTTTGCGTCTGGCTGGCCTTCCCCTCTCCGTCACCTCCTGCTTTTTCGCCCAACTCAGAGTTCGCCGTCCTGCCACTGGCTCCCGTTCTGGGGGAGCTGCCCGCCGGAAAGCGGACGGAGCGGGGCGTCCAGCTCCAGCAGGGTGGCCGCTGCGGCCTCGTCGAGGCTCTGGACGCTGCGCAGTTTCCGGCTGATGGCGCGGCTGCGCACCCCGATGAGGTTGTCAAGCTCTTCGTCGGTCTGGCGGAGGCGCTGCTGCATTTTGGAGAGCCCCTGCCCGAACTTGTCGAACTCGGTCTTCACGGCACCGAGCAGCTGCCAGACCTCACCCGACCGCTTCTGGATAGCCAGCGTCTTGAAGCCCATCTGCAAACTGTTCAGCAGGGCCGCCATGGTGCTGGGGCCGGCCACATTCACCTGATAGTCCCGCTGCAGCACTTCCAGCAATCCGGCATTGACCACCTCGGCATACAGGCCCTCAAACGGCAGAAACAGGATGCCGAACGTCGTGGTATAGGGCGGTTCCACGTACTTTTCGCGGATGTCCTTTGCCTCGCTGCGCAGCACCAGCTCCAGCGCGTGGCGGGCATTCTCCACCGCCTGCGCATCGCCGGAAGCCTGTGCATCCTGCAAATGGGCGTAGGTGTCGCCGGGGAATTTCGAGTCGATGGGCAGCCAGACCGTGCTGCCGTCCACGCCCGGCATCTTGACGGCATATTCCACCCGCTGGCTGCTGCCGGGGATGGTGGCCACGTTGGTCTCGTACTGTTCCGGGGCAAGGATCTCTTCCAGAATGGCCCCCAGCTGGATCTCGCCGAGGATGCCGCGGGTCTTGACGCCGGAGAGCACCTGCTTCAGCCCGCCGACGTCGGCGGCAAGGTTCTGCATCTCGCCCAGCCCCTTGTACACCTGTTCCAGCTGCTCGTTGACGGCCTTGAAGCTCTCACTCACCCGCTTTTGCAGGGTATCCTGCAACTGTTCATCGACGGTGTGGCGGATCTCATCCAGTTTGCGGTTGTTCTCGGCCTGCAGGGCAGTCATGCTCTCGGCCATGCTCCGGCGCAGCTCTTCCAGCTTCTGGGTGTTGGATGCTTCCAGCGAACGCAGACGGCGTTCCAGAAGCTGCTGCTGGCTGTCCTGCCCCTGTGCCAGCGTCGTGCTCATGTTCTGCACCGCAGTCTGCAGCGTCTCGCTGACACTGCGCAGGGCGGTGTGATTCTGCTCGGCGAGGGCCGACTGCCTGGCCGCAAACTCCTTAGCCTGCGCATCCAGCTGCTGCTGCATCCAGCGCTTGAGCTCGTCGTGATCCGGTGCACCGCCCTGCTTTTTGCCGGTGCGCCAGAGCACCACGGCCAGTTCTAGGCAGATGGCGACCAGCAGAAGGGTGTAAAGTCCTGCCAGATATTCCATGGATGGTTTTCTCCTATCATCAAAATCCGGGTCCCGCAGAAGGCAGGGCCCGGTGTTTTTTTACAGTAATTCGTAATTCACAAGTTCCTTGCGGGTGTCAAGGGCATCGCCGTACAGGCCCACGCCGTCCACCTCGCATTCGCCGGACTGGTTGTCGTAGGGGTCGGAGCGGAAGCCGGTCATGGGCGGGTCGAAGGGGGCCTCGAAGGCGCGGTTCGCCACCATCCGCCCGGTGTCCAGACTGCCGAAGTAGTGGCGGCGCATCTTTTCATCGCCCTGCCGCGCCATCGACGCGCCAAACGAGCAGTCCGCATACATCCAGCCCTTGGGCGCGATGTAGAACATGGCCCAGTCGTGGCAGCCCACACCTGTGAGCGAGACGGACAGGCCGCTCTGCCACTGGGCCGGGATGCCCACCAGACGGCAGAGGGTGATGAAGGTCAGCGCCATGATGCCGCAGTCACCCCGGCGGTTCCGGGCGCACTGGTCGGGCAGGCACTCCTGCACGAAGTAGGCGGGCTGATAGTGGTAGCGCACGTTCAGGGTGACGTAATCGTAGATGCGTTTTGCCTTTTCCGCCGGGTCGGTGATGCCGTCGGTCAGCTGGTGGGCCAGCGCCCGCAGATAGGGCGTGAAGACGATGTGCGGCGCTTCCTCGCCGGTGTCAAAGGTCGGCTGCTGTGCATCCGGTCGGATGTCCATCGGATCTGTGTAGACGGCCGTGGTCCGGTAGCGGTACTCCACCCCGAAGCGGCGGTTCTCGGTGAGGTCTGCCTCCCAGAAGACCGTCCGCTGGGGCGCGTTCTCGTCCGCGATGCGGGCAGGCGGCTCGGTGCAGTCCAGCAGCTCGATCTCGCTCTGGGAAAGACAGGCGGCCGGGATGGGCAGCCAGGCGCGGACATGCACACTGTTCCGCCCCTCCGCCTTCGCCTCGGCCAGTGCGGCGGCAAAGGCTTCGTCCGACATGCCAACGCTGGTCTTCAGGGTGATGCGGGCGCTTGCCTGGCCGTCCCGCTCCATCTGCTCATGCTGGCGGTTGCGGAACTCCCGTGCCGAGGTGCCGGGGGCAGGCGGGTCGATCTGGCGGGCGGCGAGGTCGGCATGGGTCGCCAGCAGCGTTTCGGCAAAGCGGTCAAGGTAGTGCTTCTCCCCTTCCACGAACCGCCAGTCAACCCGGCCCTCCTTCACGAGAAGCCGGAACTCCTCGCGTGTGAAGTCCCGCACCAGCCCCTGCATCCGGGCCACGGCTTCGTCCTCGGTGTAGCAGTATTCTGCCGGGATGCGGCGCATCATCTCCCGCTGGGCCAGCATCGCGTCCCGCAGGGCCTCCACACCGTGGGGCGTGGGGTTTTGGGGCAGCTCCTCCTCCACCGGTTCCGCGCCCTGGCTGCGGGGGCCGTTCTGAGTCACCGTCCAGTCCTCGGCCAGATAGGCGTCGATCCGCTCGATGGCCTCCTGATAGTACCCGGCGGCTTTCAGCCGCTCCACATCGTCCGGCAGGCCCACATTCAGGCTGCGGAACGTCTCGTTCCAGTTCTTCATCCTACAACGCTTCCTTTCTTAATTCTTATGCGGCAGGCTGCTGCGCCTGCGCGGTCTGCTCTTCCCAGAAGGCGGCGGCATCGTTGAGCCAGCCTTCTGCATCCGTTCCCTCTGCTATGCCAATACCGTGGAACGCACGTTTGTACACACTTTCGTGGTACGGAACACCATTTCTCGCCAGTGCTTTTTGAAGTGCCGGGCCCTGCTCATAATAATTGAAGGCCATCAACAAAATGTCATTCAACCCATACCAGAAATATGTTGGCGGAAAATCCGGTGTCACACAGCCGGAAATATTATAATCGTAGTAGCGCAGATCTTCCGAATACGTATCGATCAGCCAACGGTAAATCGGTTTTGCTTCATAGAAATTATTGATCGGATACGCCAACAGCAGTACGCCGGGCCGAGGCACATTGTAACGAGGATATCCCACTTCTTGCCCGCAGAATACGCCCGCAATCTGACCACCGGAAGAATATCCCAGCAGCGCATAATCTTCCGTCTGGACCCCGAATTTTTCTGCGTTGGCCGTAATCAGTTGAATCGCACGGCCAAGGTCCTGAATCGGTGCATTGTCCTTTGCTTCACTTCCGATCCGATACCGAAGTGCAAATACCGCATATCCTTTTTGATGCAGTTCCCATGCAGTGGAAACACCGCCCCGCATCTCGCCGCTGTAAAACAGAGCGTTGCCCGAAAGCACGACCGCATATTTTGCATTGGGCTTATCTGCCGGGAAATAATAGAGTTCCGCATGGTCGCGCGTCTTGTCCTCTGCAATTTCTTCCGGCGTATAGAGTTTGTACGTAATTTGTGTTCCTGTATTATACGTGTCGATCAGAAAGTTCATCCCAGCCACACAGCTGTTGATGGATTCTTTTCCGATCACATCCAGCATCGTATCGTTGTCTTTGCTGCTTTTCAGCAGTCCACAATCCCGCTCCCAGACATATACATAGGTATAAATGCCCGACCCCTTGATGCTGGGGTTTTCGCGCAGTTCCTTCATCGTGGTCTGCGGGGTGATGTTGGCTTCGCCCTTTTCCCCTTCGGCAAAGGCGGGCAGGGCCAGTGCCAGCATCAGGCAGAACAGCACGGCCAGCCGTCTCAGGATGTTTTTCATCGGCACTCTCCTTTACGCTGCCCCGGCCCGGAGCGCGCGTCTCCTCCAACCGGGCTGTCATCACGCTCTGCACGAGCGAAAGCAGCCAGAATTTTCTTCTATTGTAGCACAACCGACCGTTTTCGAAAAGGTATCTCGGATAAAAAAGACCACCTCCTGCCCAAAGCCACCGCACCCGGCGGCCAACTGCCGGGCAGGCGTGCAGTTTCCGGCTAAAAACATTGTACTTTGCCGGGAAGTCTGCTATACTGAAAGAATCGGAAGAATTTTTGAGGAATCGCGGAGCATTGCGGCTCCGTTCAGGGGAACGTATGAATGAGATCACAGTCCGGCCCATGACGCCGGAAGATTGGCCGGCAGTATCCAAGATCTATCTGGAAGGCATCGCCACCGAGCACGCCACCTTCCAGACCGACTGCCCGCCCTATCCCGCGTGGGATGCCTCCCACATCAAAGAATGCCGCCTTGTGGTGGAGGACGATGGCGTCCTGGCAGGCTGGACGGCCCTGCACCGGGTCGACCCCCGCTGGTGCTACCGGGGCGTGGCCGAGGTCAGCATCTACATCGGCGAACGGTTCCGAGGCCGGGGGCTGGGGTATCACCTGCTCACCACCCTCTGCCAGCAGGCCGAAGCGGCCGGTTACTGGACGCTGCAATCCACGGTCTTGCAGGATAATGCAGCGTCCAAAGGCCTGCACCTGAAATGCGGGTTCCGTCTGGTGGGCCGCCGTGAGCGCATCGCGCGGGACTGCCATGGCCGCTGGCTCGATACCTTTTTGATGGAGCACCGCAGCCAGGACGATGAACCGGCGGGGTATTTCAAACTCTAAGGCAAAACTCTCCAACGCAAAAAAGCGATGGCCCGAAACGGCCATCGCTTTTTGCGTTTTCTACTTTGATTGCCTGCGGAATTACCAGAACCAGTACCGCTTCTTAACCGCGACATACGCGATGAGGCAGGCCACCACAAGGATGCCTGCGCCGATGAAGAAGGTCCAGTTGATGCTGGTGAAGCGCAGATTCTGATTGGTCAGCAGATACTCGCCCGCCACGTCGGCATGTGCCACGCCGTCCTTGTAGCTGTTGAGGAACTGCCACTTCCCGCTCACGGTGTTGTGCAGGTACAGGCGGCTGTACCCGGCATTTTCGCCGGTCATGGTGATGGTCACGCCGCAGGGCATGGCCTCGCCCTCGTTCAGGGTGAAGCGCAGGCCGTACTCGTCGGGCGCAAAGGTCAGCGCGGTGTTCACCTCGCTGGTGGTGTTGCGGATGGTGGAGCCGTCCACGGTCAGGGTGTAGTCCTCCGCTTCCAGCACGAGGGTGCGGCCCGTGGTGCGCAGGGCGTTCAGCATCGCGGTGGTCAGCACCGGGACCTGACTCTGCGGGTAGGAGATGGTATCGGAGGCCGCATTCTCGATAGAGGCCACGATGGGGTCGGTCTCCGCCGGAGCCGTCCCCTCCCCGGTGCTGTCCGTGCCGCTGCTGGACGCAGACGCCGTGCGGTTGACGATGACCGTCACCGACGAAGAGACCTTGCCGTTGGAGACGATGATGGAGGTCGCGCCGGTGGCAACACCGGTCACGACGCCGCTTCCGTTCACGGTGGCGATCTTCTTATCCTTGCTGGTAAAGGTCAGCTTCTGGGAGGCCGAAGACGGTGCCACCGAGCCGGTGATGGTGCCGGAAGAACCCGGCTTGAGCACGATGTAGTTCGTGTTCAGGGAGATGGACTCCACCGGGCCGGTGGACGCCGAGCTGGAGGAGGCTGCCACAACGGTCACGGTCGCCGAGCAGGTCACATCCCCGGCGGTAGCCGTGATGGTCGCCTTGCCGGGGGCCACACCGGTCACTTTGCCGAAGTTGTTCACAGTGGCCACGCCGGGATCGGAGGAGCTCAGCGAGACACTGATATAGTTTGCTGCCGTAGTGGGCAGCACCGCCAGCGAGAGCGACGTGGTGTCGCCCACGGCAATGGTGCTGGACGCCAGCGTGATGTCCATCTCGGTCGCGATCATCGTGCTGTCGGGCTGGGTGGTGATGGTGTAGGTGCAGCTGACATCGCCACAGGTGGCCGTGACGTTCGCCGTGCCCAGACCCACCGCCTGCGCCACGCCGTCCTCCCCGACCGAAACGATGTTCGGGTTATCGGAAACGTAGCTCACGCCGTTGCGGCTGGCGGCTTTCTGCGGCTGGACCACCGGCGAAAGCTGCTGGGCCGTGCCCACGGTCATGGTGGGGGCATAGTCCCCTGTTTCCACACTCTCGGCCGCCACAGGGCTCCACGGGAAGGTGATGGCAGCCGGGGCAGAAATGGGGCTGGCTGCGGCTGCGGGCAGCGCTGCGCCTGCGGCCAGCAGGCCCAGCAGGGCGGCGCTTACGGCCAGCTGTTTCGGGTTCAGTTTCATTCTATCGTACCTCTTTGGGCGTTGAGTTTGCGGACGCTGTTTAACGGAACAAAACGCCCAGGGCCTCCATGACATATTCAAAGTAAGTCAGCTTGTCGTACTCGACACGGGCGGTCACGCTCATGCCGTTGGCCAGATCGACCTTGTCGCCGCTGTTGCTCACCACGTAGGTGCTGTTGGGCTTGATGGTCATCTTGTAGTACGAGCCGGACTCGGTGGAGGTCACATCGCTGTCAATGGAAGTCACCGTGCCGGTCAGGTTGCCGTAGGAATACTCCGACAGGCCGGTGATTGCGATCTTGCAGGGGTCACCCACGTTGATGAGCGGCCGGTCGCTGACGGTCAGGGCCGCCACGATCTCCTGATCGCTGTTCTCGCTGGCCACGGTGGCCAGTGCCGAACCGGCGCTCAGCACCATGCCCACCTTATAAGGGGTGTCCATGTGGATGACGCCGGACGTGGGCGCATAGATGTAGTAATCGTTCGCGCCGCTTGCCAGCGTATCCAGCTGGGCCTGAATGTTGTCGATGTTGGTCTGCACACTGGTCAGGTTGCCGGTGATGGACTGCAGCGTGGAGTAGTACAGTGCCTCGATCTCGCTCTGGTTCTGCTCCATCAGGGCCTTGATCTGCTCGTCGGAGTAGCCCGCCGCCTGATAGGGCGAAGCGTCAAAGGCCTTCTGCTGCACCTGGCTCTTGTAGCTCTCATACTGGTAATAGTAGGGCTGGTCGTCCAGGTCGGTCTCGCTGAAATAGTTCGTATCGTCCTGAATGGACTTCAGCAGCTTTTCATACTGTGCCTTCTGCTTCTGATAGATCTCCAGCTGGCTCTTGTAGCTGTCCTGCTGCATGTCGATGTCGGTGCTCTTGACATGGGCGATGAGGTCGCCCTCGTTGACATAGCTGCCCTCCGAGATGTTGAGCTCAGTGATGGAGCCGGAGTAGCTGGACATGATATAGGTCTTGTTGCTTGCCTGCACCGTGCCAGTCGACTGGCTGACGTAGGTGCGGTAGTTCTGGGTGCTCCAGATGGTCAGGAAGACCAGCAGGCCCGCCACCAGAAGGATCATCGCGTAGCCAAAGGGCGGCACACGCTTTTCCATCATGATACGGCGATCCTGCAGGTCGGAAAGGTTCTGAATGGTCGTCATAATCACTTGGTCTCCATAAAGACGTCGAGCACACCGTTGTCGTCGTCCTGATTGACATAGACGGTGTACGAATCGCCGGTCGTCTCGATCTCATGCTCGAACGCATAGATATCCAGTTTCTGGCTGGCGAGGTTGCTGTAGCTCATGGGGCCGGTGTAGTGGGCATACAGGCAGTTGCGCACCCGCAGCAGAGCGTCCATCTGGTAGCCGGGGTCCAGCCGGGGGATCAGCTGGTTGACCTGCTGCATGAAGTAGATCTCCGCCGTGGGGTTTGGGCCCTTGCGCATCTTCACGCACTGCACGATGGGGCCAACCGGCATGGCGTCATGGCTGCGGATAAAGTTCTGCATCTGGGTCAGCACAATGGCCAGATTGCCCATATCCTCAACTTCCACCTTGCGCGACAGCACATTGGTCAGCTTCAGGGTCTTGTGTTCTGCAACTTGAATTTCTCTCATGGTATCGTCCACCTGTTTCTTTAGATTTTGCAATAGGTCATCGTCTATGGAAAATAGATTGGGGCTTCATTTTTGCCGGAAGGTCTGCCATTGTACAACATGACACGTTTCCGTTTTGCTTCTTATTTTCCACACACGATCACCTATTACACCCCTCCGGTGCCGCAGACAGACCGTCTGCATCCACGCTTTTCAAGGGAATATAATAAGTGACACTATAAAAATAAGGTGTGCCAGAAGGCTTACGCCTCCTGGCACACCATTACGAGGCATTATCATCAGCCCCGCCTACAATGTAGGGCGGTGCGAATGAAATACTCAAGCTATTTAGTTTTTAAGCTAAATTAAGCACCATAGGTGTACTTGGTGTTACCAATGGTAACTTCCTTCTTGTTCCAGCCAGTAGGCTCCGTGCCCTTGAACAGAGAAACGTCAGCAGCCTTGTTAGCAACAGAAACCATACCCAGGTTGTAAGCGCCAGCTACCATGCCCAGAGCGTGGAAGAACTGAGAGCCGAAGCCCTGCTCCTTGCCGCCGATCATGCTGGTGGGGATGTTCTTGACATCTTCCCAAGTGGTGTTGCCCTTGTTGAACAGGACACCGAAGGTCTTCTGAACGAAATCGCCAACATACTCGTTGCCGACCAGGGTAACAATGTTGGTGCTGAACTGCTTGACATTAGCAGGGGTCCAGATCGGAGCGGTAACAGCGCCGATAGCCTCGATCACGCCACCACCGATAACATAGGTCATTTCGTTCTCTGCGATAACAGAGTAGTTTGCAGGCATCATCATAATGAATTACTCCCTTCAAATGATTGAATCGAATTTAGGACTTCTTCAGGCTGCGCAACCATCCAAAGCCATTTTTATGTAATCGAGTGCGCACTCGATTGCAACTTAATAAGTGATCGCCTCACCGCCGTCGTCGTCGTCCTCGACCACTGCGGCGTGAGCAACAGGTTTCGGCTCTTCCTTCTTGCGGCGGAAGATGCCCTGCTGCAAGTTCCAAAGCTCGTAATACTTGCCCTGTTTTGCCAGCAGTTCATCGTGTGTACCACGCTCCACGATCTCGCCGTGATCCATGACCAGAATCTGGTCGCAATCACGAACGGTGGAAAGGCGGTGTGCCACGATGAGCATCGACTTGTCAGCCAGCTGGTTGTAGATCATATCAAAAATGGTATTCTCTGTGCCAAAGTCCAGGCTGCTGGTCGATTCGTCCAGAATGTAGAGGTTCGAGTCCTTCAGGAATGCACGAGCCAGAGCAATGCGCTGCTTCTCACCACCGGATAGGCCGTTGCCGGCTTCCTCCAGATAGGTGTTGTACTGCAGCGGCAGCTTGCGGATGAACTCATGTGCATCTGCCTTCTTGGCAGCGTCCTTGACCTGCTCAAGGGTGGCTTCCGGACGCGAGATCCGGATATTCTCAAACAGAGTCTTGCTGAACAGCTCGACATTCTGCGGGACGTAAGAGATCGCACGGCGCACCGATGCGTTGGTATACTCATTGAGGTTGATACCGTTCACATCAATTTCGCCGCTCTCCGGCTCATAATACTTGAGCAGGAGTTTGGTGATGGTCGATTTGCCGCTGCCGCTGCTGCCGACCAGTGCCACCTTCTGCCCCTGCGGGATGGTGAAGGAGATGTGGTTCAGTGCGGGGCTGCGGTTGCCATATCGGAACGTGACATCTTTGAATTCGATGTCGCCTTCGATCTGTTCCATCTCGGTGTGCTCTTCATCTTCGGCCTGCTCGGATTCATAATCCATGATCTCGGTCAGGCGCTTCATGGAGATATCGGCTTCCTGAATCGACATCTGCATCGAGATCAGGTCACTCACCGGAGAAGTAAAGTAACCGGACAGCGTAGTGAATGCCATATAGCCGCCCAATGTCAGCTCACCGTTCAACACCTGCATGATGCCCACGTAAGTGGTCACCATATTCAGCAGAGTGGAGATCACCATCGACACCAGAGACTGGCCGGTGCTGATCTTGCTGGACCGGAGGCTGATCTTCAGGCTCTTGATGTACTCACGCTCCAGAGCTTCCAGCTCGCGGTCTTCGCAGGCATTGCACTTGATGGTCTCAATGCCGCGCAAGCTCTCGATCATCTGGCTGTTCAGCATTGCGGACTGCTGCATCGTTTCTTCATTGATCCGCTTGTACGGCTGCTTGAAGATGATGACGAGGAGCAGGCTCAGCGCGGTGCTGAACAGGGTGAGCGAGAACAGCGAGGAGTTCATCCGGAACAGCACGATGCCAACGCCTACGGCCATCACCACGTCCATCACGATGGTCATCGCGATGTTGGTCAGGACCGATTTGATGGTGCTTGCATCGGAGTAACGGGTGGTGATCTCACCGGTCTTCCGCGTTGCGAAGAACTTCATCGGCAGTTTGTACACATGCTCGAAGTAGCCCAGCATCAGCGGAATGTCGATCCGGATGGACAGGAAGATCAAGATCCACTCGCGAACCGTGCTGAGCAGGTTGCTCGTGAGGTTGACCACGCTGAACACAAGGATCAGGGTGATGAGTAAGTTCTTCAACCCATACGGAAGCACTTCATCCATCAGTGCTTTGTTGAACACTGTGGAGACGATGCCGATGACCGTAAGGATCACCGAACAGAGGATAGCATAAATAAAAAGTTTTTTCTGGGGCCAGAGCAGGTCGATATACCGCTTGAGCATGTGGTACTTGCCGGTGCTCTTATCCCCCTTGGCGTTTGCATCGGTGCTGGTGCCGTTGATGCTGGTGCCAGCTTTCTTTGCCTTGCCGCCCTTGAACTCCGATGTGGGGTTCATCAGCAGCAGAACGCCAGTGAAGTTTTTATAGAAGTCGTCCAGGCTGATCTTTTCGAGATCCTTGGCAGGGTCGCCGATGACGACGTAATCCTTGCACTTGTACTTCTTGGAAGCGTCAGCCTTTTTTTCTTCTTCCTTCAACACATGCTTGCGGCGGGCATCATCGTCCTTGATCGTGGTCTTCTTGAAGATGACCACGAAGTGGGTCAAACCCTGGTCGGTGATGACCTGCGCAATGCAGGGAAGTGTGAAATCACTCAGAAAATTCTCGCGGTCCACTCGGACAGCGGCCGTGTTGAAGCCAAGCTCATTGGCGGCTTTCTGCAGGCCCACGAGGTTCGTGCCCTTCATGTCGGTTCCCATCATATCGCGTAAGCGGGTGATGGTGATTTCCTTTTTGTAATGGAGGCACACCATTGCGAGACTGGCAGCTGCACAGTCGGTCGTGTCGTGCTGCCGCACATAGGTATAACGCATAGATGTTTCCTTTACAAGAGACCGACAACCTTCGGAAACGATCTCTTCTCTGTGTTCTAATATTCAAAACTGCCTTCCATATTCTAGCACATTGTGCGGAAATGTACAAGTAAAACTTTGTACGCATCACGCAGACAGCAGACAGGATGCAGATTTTGACGCAGGAGAAAAGGTTCTGTCACGCTCCATCTAAAGCAGCGCATAGCCCTCTGCTTTGCCCTGCCCTGCGGAGAATCAGGGCAAAGCAGAGGCCAAGCTGCTATCAAAAAGAAGGGAGCGCCTACCCTTTGATCTACCAAACGCTTCAGAAAGTTTCCTAAAGCTTAGATGCAGTATACCACAATCTGACAGCTTCTTCAAGAGGACATTTTTTAAGAAACCGTTAATTTTGAAGAAAGTGTGAAAAATGTCACAAAATAGTTACAGCCTGCATCTATGAAAAAAAGCGGCAGGTGTGATCCCCGCCGCCGATTTGTTGGCGCCTCTTGCCTGACTCGAACAGGCGACACCCTGATTAACAGTCAGGTGCTCTAACCGACTGAGCTAAAGAGGCTTGTATTCAGAGCTTTACAGCGGTAAAAGCTGCTGCGAATAGGATTATACCTCTTTTGCCTATATTTTGCAAGTCTTTTTCGAAAATTTATGAAAAAAGCTTTCAGGCGGGGGTTTGTTCGCCTCGCAGGAGGTGGACGCAGGGTGTCCCTCTTTGAAAACAGTCTGTCGAACGCAGCGATGCCTGAGCGCTCATCCAAAGTCCACCTCCCCTGTTTCCTGCAAATTTTTCGTCCTCCTCCTGCTATAATCTCCCAAAAGGGGGCGGGGCTTATCCGGGCCGTAATCTATCTCGATGTTCTTCTGCTGGTCAACTTTCTCACGACTGCGCTGTTTCTGCTGGCGGCGGGCCTGTTGTGCGGCGTGAGCACGTCGGGCGGGCGGGTCGTAGGCGGGGCGCTGGCCGGGGCGGCAGCCTCCCTTATCCTGCTGGCCCCTGCCCTGCCGTGGCCGGTGTCAGTCGGGTATCAGCTGGCCTCCGGGGCCGGCATCGTCCTGCTTGGCTATGGGTTTCCGGGCGGGCGGTGTTTTCTGCGGCTTCTGGCATGGTTCGCAGCTCTTCATTTTGCGCTGACAGGAGCCGTTCTCCTGCCCGGCGCACAGGCCAACAATTTCAGCGTCTACCTTCCCCTCTCGCCGGGGCTGCTGCTGGCCTGCGCCGGGGGCGTGTATCTGGCTGTGCAGGGTATCCTGCGGTTTCTGGGCCGGAACGGCGGGCAGACGTTTCCCGTCACTCTGCAAATTGGCAGCGCATCTCTCCCGCTCCGGGCCTTCTGCGACACCGGTTTCTCGGTGCAGGAACCGCTTTCAGGCCGGGAAGTTGTACTCGTGCGCTTTGCCGCCGTGCAGAACGCCCTGCCCGGCCCGCTGCGCTCCTACTTATCTGCTTACTTCGCGGTCTCTTCCACCCTGCCGCCGCCTGAACTCGGCCTGCGGTTCGTCCCCTGCACCACGGTGTCCGGGCACTGCATCTTGCCCGCCGTCCCGGCTGTACTGGCTTCGGCTCCGGCTCAGCCGCTCTATGCAGCCTTCTGTGACCTTCCGCCCCCACCGGGCGGCTGGGAGCTGTTGCTCTCGCCAGCCGTTGTGCCCGATACTGCGTTCCGATGAGCCGCTGAACCTCTCAGTCCCGCCCTCATTAGCAGCACCCAAGAATCCCGCCCACAAAAAGGAGGCTTTTCGTTGAATCACCTGTTATCGTTTTTCCGTCGGCTGTACGTCCTGTTCGTCTGCCCCGGCGCTGCCCACTATGTCGCCGGGGCGCCCAGCCTGCCGCCGCCCCTGACGCCGGAGCAGGAAAAAGCCCTGCTCACCCGGATGATGGCAGGCGACCGCGCCGCGCGGGATGACCTCATCACCCACAACCTGCGGCTGGTGGTCTACCTTGCCAAAAAGTACGAGAACACCGGCGTCCCTGCCGAGGACATGATCTCCATCGGCACCATCGGGCTGATCAAAGCGGTCAATACCTTCACGCCGGAACGGAACATCAAACTTGCCACCTACGCAAGCCGCTGCATCGGTAACGAGATTTTAATGTATCTGCGCAAAAGTTCCAACCGCCGCCAGGAGGCCAGCATCGACGAGCCTTTGAACGTGGACGGCGACGGCAACGAGCTGCTTCTCTCCGACATCCTCGGCAGCGACGAGGATCTGGTCAGCCAGCGGCTCGAACAGAGTGCCGAGCGGGCCACCCTCCGGCAGTCGGTGGCGCTGCTCTCCCCGCGGGAGCGCCAGATCATGGAACTGCGCTTCGGGCTGCTGGACGGCGTCGAGCGCACCCAGAAAGAAGCCGCCGATGCCCTCGGCATCAGCCAGAGCTACATCTCCCGCCTCGAAAAACGCATCATCCGGGAATTGAAAAAGAAGCTGGAGGACTGAGCGGGCAAAAATTCCCACGCATGATTCCCCTGCCAACGCCCCATACTTCCGGTAACGTCAAAACGAAACCGGAGGGGCGCGGATGTACAACAAAGTCGAGCTCTGCGGGATGGATACGGCACAGCTGCCTGTCCTGACCGAAGCACAGAAGCGGGAGCTGCTGACGCGGGCCCATGCGGGCGACGCCGCCGCCCGCCAGCAGATGATCGAGGGCAACCTGCGGCTGGTGCTCAGCGTGGTGCAGCGGTTCGCCCAGCGAGGCGAGAATCTCGACGACCTGTTTCAGGTAGGCTGCATCGGGCTGATCAAGGCCATTGACAACTTTGATCCGGCCCAGAACGTGCGGTTCTCCACCTACGGCGTCCCGATGATCATCGGCGAGATCCGCCGCTTTCTGCGGGACAACAACGCCCTGCGGGTCAGCCGGTCGCTGCGGGATACGGCCTATAAAGCCATGCAGGCGCGGGAGAGGCTGGAAAAGCAGCTGGGCCGGGAGCCTACCGTGAACGAGATCGCGCAGCAGGCGGGCCTGTCCCGCCGGGAGGTGACGGCGGCTCTGGAGTCGGTGGTGGAACCGCTCAGCCTTGAGGAGCCGCTCTATACCGACGGCGGCGACGCCATGTATGTCATAGACCAGGTGCGCGACCCCGACGGCGAGGACAGCTGGATCAGCGGCCTGCAGTTCCGGGAGACCGTCGCGTCCCTGACCCCGCGCGAAAAGCGGATCATGGAGCTGCGCTACCTCAAGGGCGAAACGCAGATGGAGGTAGCGCGGGAGATCGGCATCAGCCAGGCGCAGGTCAGCCGGCTCGAAAAGGCCGCGCTGGAACAATTCCGCAGCAAATAGCAGCAAAAGCGGCGCACCCTTATATAACCTATCTATAAGGATGCGCCGCCGCTCTTATTTTTTGCCGTATTTCCGGCGGGTGGCCGCCCCGCCCCGCAGATGCCGCTCGGCCTTGTTCCGGGCCAGCACTGCCTGCACCTGCTGGAACAAGTCGGGGTCCACCCGCCGCAGCCGGGACGAAACGTCCTTGTGCACGGTGGATTTGCTGCACCCGAACGCCCGCGCTGCGGCCCGCACCGTTGCGCTGTTTTTTGCGATGTACTCCCCCAGCAGTGCGGCCCGCTGTTCCGGTTCCACTTTCATGCCCTGTCCCCTCCTCCGCAAGACTCCTTGGTAAAAAATATGAGGCGGAGGGGCGCAATATGCCCGCCGGGGCTTGACTTTTGGCGTTGGACGACTATACTGGGAGACAGACATGAAAACAGGGGCGCCGAAAGGCTGAGATCCGCACACTGCGGAGTACCCTTGAACCTGATCCGGGTAATGCCGGCGTAGGTAGTTTGCGGAATGTTCCCATCTTTCACAAACGAAGCCTCTACGCCTGCTGATCGCAGGCGTATTTTGTTTTTGTGTACTATATTTTAGAGGAGCGAATCCAAAATGTCGAATTCCTATTCCAAGACCCGCATTCTGGTGGAGTGCGCCCTGATGATCGCCATCGGCACCGTGCTGTCGAACATCAAGATCTTCACCATGCCCAACGGCGGCAGCGTCACCCTGCTGAGCATGCTGCCCTTTGTGCTGGTGTCCTTCCGCCATGGCGTCAAGTGGGGCCTGTTCACCGGCCTGGTCAACGGCTGCCTGCAAATGCTGCTGGGCTTCTGGGCACCCCCGACGCCCACCTTCCTGTACTTCCTGGGCGAAGTCCTGCTGGATTACCTCATCGCCTTCATGGCGCTGGGCACGGCTGAGCTGTTTGCCCGCCCCTTCAAGAACCGGATGGTCGGCGTAGCTTTCGGCACCTTTATGGCCGGTGTGCTGCGCTTCCTGTGCAGCTTCCTCTCCGGCGTGCTCGTCTGGGGCAACCTGAACGAAGGCCTGAGCGCCTGGACCTACAGCCTGGTCTACAACGCCAGCTACATGCTGCCGGAGACCCTGCTCACCGTGGTGGCCGCTGTGCTGCTCATCAAGGTGGCCCCGCAGATCTTCGACCGCCAGTACACCAAAGCCTGATTTTTTCACGCACCATCGCGCCCCGGCAGGTCCACCGCCTGCCGGGGCGCTTTTCTCTGCAAAAACTTCGCAGGAAATCCGAAAAAAGTGTTGACAGCGTCCCTTCATGCTGGTATAATAACTCACGTCGCAAGACACGAAACCAAACATGTGGGGGATTAGCTCAGCTGGGAGAGCGCTTGCATGGCATGCAAGAGGTCAGCGGTTCGATCCCGCTATTCTCCACCAAAAAAGCACTGTACTTTGTAGGAAGTATGGTGCTTTTCTTTTTGCCGAAGCCGATTTTTTGGGGCTGCATTGCTTTGCCTGCACCGTTTTCAGGCTTTTGCGGGCGGTTCCGATACAACCCCCAACGTTTGACTTTACACCATTTTCAAAAAGGACTGTTTGCCGCCCGGTTTTTCAGCAGGCTGCCGCATCATCCCCTTCAATGTACGGTGTATTCCGTGTTGTATTTCCGTTGATTCCGAGCCATCTCTTCTTGCCTCCTGTTTCTCCTTTTCTATATATTGGATATTGGCTCTTTGACTTCACTGTGTCAACTTTTATTGTACAACATCAGATCGCATTTTTTATCGGCATGGTTCTACTCTCCTTATTTATAAGGAATCTTTCTCATTTTTCAGTAGATTCTTCCAGATTCTTTCGGTACTGTGCCGGACTGACA
>OMCG01000653.1_pt1 | contig 24012 bp, 20 predicted proteins | sample 1674071 | NCBI WGS metagenome assembly OMCG01 (sample SAMEA103958139, study PRJEB25191) | human gut metagenome | biome: human-associated habitat [ENVO:00009003]; feature: intestine environment [ENVO:2100002]; material: feces | place: Germany | collected 2013/2015 | reverse complement strand
TCAGTACGATAGGCTTGTACTTCGGAACTAATGCTTTCATAATACACCATCCGATCAGGTATGCTACAGCGCATACACAGAAGATAACGAAATATCCGGCAGGTTTTCCTTCAAAGCCCATAAATGCCATATTGGTTTCTCCGGCATAAACGAAAAGTTCGCCGGCAACGTATTGAAGTACCATACAACCTATGCCACCTGCCATGCCACCGATACCGGTAACCGTTGCAATAGCGGTTTTCGGGAACATATCGCCTACGGTAGAGAAGATATTAGCCGACCATGACTGGTGAGCTGCACCACCGATACCGATCAATATAACCGGAAACCAGGGAGAGATAGTGCCCAAAGGCTGTGCCAGCAATACCAACAGAGGGAAGAAAGCAAAAATTAACATGGCGCGCATACGTGCCGCATAAGGATTCAGACCTGTTTTCTTGATAATGATAGTAGGTAGTTTTCCGCCGTAAATTGAGAGCATCGTGATAGCATACAATGTGAAAATCAAAGCTATACCCAAGCCATCGGAAGTTTTGATACCGAACTGCGTGTTCAGATAGGAAGGAGTCCAGAAAAGGAAGAACCACCATACACCGTCAGTCATAAATTTACCAATGGCAAATGCCCAAGTCTGTTTATAGCTGAAACACTGCAGGAAACTCATTTTCTTTTCTTCTGTTTGCGGTACCGCGTTTCCTTCTTCTTCATAATTATCTTGTTCAATGTACTCTAATTCAGCCTTGTTCACATGTTTACTCTTAGCCGGCGCTGTGTACATAAATATCCAGAAACCCATCCAGATGAAACCAAGCACACCGATTACGATAAATGCCATTTCCCAACCCCAGGCTTTTGCCAGCAAAGGAATAGAGAGAGGTGCGATCAAAGCTCCGATTGACGCGCCTGCATTGAAGATGGAAGTTGCGTACGCACGGTCTTTTTTAGGGAAGTACTCAGCCGTAACTTTGATGGCTGCGGGGAAGTTTCCTGCTTCTCCCAATGCGAGTACGCATCGTGCTGCAAGGAAACAGTACATACTGATTGTAGCAATGGTTACAACTACATCACCTGTGGCGCCCATTAATTCGGCCGCGCTGTGCAGCCCTACGAAATGTTCTGTGATAATACCGCAGAAAGCGTGGAGACAAGCTCCTAAAGACCATATGCCGATGGCCCATAAATATCCTTTTTTAGACCCCATCCAGTCTACAAAACGGCCTGCGAACAACATGCAAGCTGCATATACAAATGAAAAGACTGCTGTAATTGTACCGTAATGTGATTCGTCCCAGTGAAACTCCGGTTTGATAAATTCATCCCAGGTAAGTGATAGTACCTGGCGGTCGAGATAGTTAACTGTTGTCGCAAAGAATAACATGGCGCAAATGGTCCAACGATAATTGGACATCTTGCCCAGTGTGTTCTGAATTGTACTCATGATAATAGATTTATTATTTAATGTTGCAAAAATACGCGTTCTCGTGTTATGTGTGTGTGTAATATTTGGTAGAAATCATGGAGAAAATGACAAAAATAGGCATAGTTGCGAACAACCATGCCTATTTCCTTGTCTACGGATATTATTTCATATCTGTGTATTTGATTTCATCTTTATCACTATACTTCAGGTTTTCACCTCCCATACCCCAAATGAAAGTATAGTTGCTGGTACCTGCGGCAGCGTGGATGCTCCATTCAGGAGAAGTGATGGCCTGCTCATTGTGCAACCAAACGAGGCGTTCTTCTTGAGGTTCACCCATTAAGTGGCAGATTGCATTTCCCGGAGCCAGGTTGAAGTAATAATATGCTTCCATGCGGCGTGTGTGAGTATGAGCAGGCATAGTATTCCATACAGAACCCGGAGCAAGTTCGGTAAGTCCCATCTGTAATTGGTTTGTACCGCCGTCTTTTACTCTTTCCAAAACATCTTTTACAATCAGCTGGTTTACGATACGGTCGTTGCTGTCCTCCATTTTTCCGTAATGATCGGAGATACCCAGAGCATATTTCTTAGGATTGGCTTTTTGAAGTTTGGCATCGGTTGTAATCAACTGAGTAACGTACGGTTTGTAAGCCGGAGCCGAGTTGATATAAAATTTAGCAGGGTTGGCGGCATCGTTGCTTTTGAAAGTAACTTCTTTGTTACCGCAACCTACATAAAGCGCTTCTTTATATTTCATTGGGTATTCTTTACCGTCTACGGTAACTACTCCGTCACCACCGGTATTGATAACACCCAGTTCGCGGCGTTCAAGGAAGTAAGTGATTTCAGGACCCAGTTCACGGAAGGTTTCCAGTTTCAAAACTTTATTTACAGGCATTGCACCTCCGTAAATCAAACGGTCATAGAGAGTATAAGTAACGTTGATTTCATCCGGAGCCATTACTTTACTCATCATAAAGGCGCTACGAAGACGTTCTGTATCATAGTGCTTTACGTCCAACGGATGGCAGGCAGTCTGCACAGTGTAATTTACTTGGGCGGAAGCCGTAATTGCGGCGGCACCCAACATCAGGGCAATTGCTAATTTTTTCATGTCTGATATAAACTTTAAATATTAATATGCTGTGATTGAATTTTCTTTTATTTAGCGCTTGCTTGGGCTTCTTTTTCGCTACGGATGATGATGCGGCGGTTGATAAGCATCATGGCGATTGCTATCACAACCAGAATTGCAGCACCTGCATACGAGAGTTTTATACCTCTGTATATGGTCCAACCGAAGAAAGAAGCGGCAAAGTCAATGGCTCCACCATCGAAACCTTCGGGAATGTGTGCCGTAGGATCGTGTGTTTCGGCATATACCTGATTGGCGGCCAATGTGAAGTCGGGCGCCATGTCCGTTACGAAGTACAGACCCAATATCAAAGTAATAAGACCGATGATGAGAGTTTTTAACACATTACCTTTGGTAAAGGGCAATATCATGGGGAACAAGTAGAACATACCTGCAAGTGAAGCCAATGGCAGGAACTGGTTACCCGGCAGGAATACGGCAAGCGCCAGAATAACGGGAATCAGGATAACCGACGCCACCAGTGTAGCGGGGTGACCGATAACCAATGCAGGGCTCATGCCGATATGTACTTTCTTACCGTTGAATTTAGCTTTTACCAGCTCCGAAGTCTTTTCGGAGATAGGTTTCAATCCTTCGATAAACAGAGAAGTGATGCGGGGAATAAGTTCCATTACGGCTCCCATCGTAATACCCAGGAAGAGTACTTTCTTGATGTCGAGCTGCGCAGCCCAACCTATCAGCATACCTACGATAACTCCCAATACCAACGGTTCGCCTATTACGCCGAACTTTTTCTTCATGCCTTCTGCATCGATTTCCAGTTTGGAGAAACCGGGGATTTTGTCTAACGCCTTGTTGATAAGTATGGCAAACGGTGTAAAGCTCTGGCAGAAAGGCTGAGGAATGGAGATTCCGTCCAAATCATAGAACTTTTGGAATTTTTCTGCAGTGAGGTCTGCGCAAACTAATGTAATAACGTAGCAGATGATGGCTGCGAAGTAACCCCATGCCAAGTTTTGGCCGGTAACAAAATAAGCCACAGCGCCGATGAAAGCGAAATGCCAGTAGTTCCACAAGTCTATGTTTACCGTACGTGTGGTCTTAGTGATAAGCATCAGGAAATTAACGCCTAAGCAGATAGGAATGATGAGTGCACCAACGGCGGTATTGTAAGCTACGGCGGCGGCTGCAGGCCATCCCATGTCGAATACATTCAGTTGCAGGTGATACAAATCGGATATGGCTTTCAAGGGAGTGTCAAAGTTTGTTGTCAGCAGGGCGGTGACTACACCCAAACCTACGAATCCGACTCCGACGAAGAGACCTGATTTCAGAGCCTTTCCAAATTTCATTCCGATGCACATGCCTATGATTGTAAAAATAATAGGCATCATTACAGACGCTCCCAAAGCGATGATGTAACCGAAAACTTGTTCCATTCTTTTGTGATTTAATTGATAAATGATTATGTTTTACAATAGTATGAATTGAAAATCGGGGTCAAAAATAAGACCTTTTCCCAATTAATCAAACTGTAAAGGCATAATAAATAGTAAATAAGGATGATTTTGGACAAATTTGTCGTTATCGTGCACAATTTTGTTTGTTTCCGTACACGAAAATCAAAAAATACACCCTCTGCGCCAAAAAGTGCACAGGTGTTTGAAAAGAAACCTCTACTTTTGTTTCGTGAAAAATTATAAGGTCTAATACCAAAAAAGAACAACTTCATGAAAAAGAACTCTATTTGTAATTTTATTGTATCCGGTTTATTGTTGTTTTCTCCTTTGAGTATGTTTGCGCAGGGTGTAAGCACAAACCTGCCGTGGTCGGTACGTATGGTGGAATCCGAAATGATTCGCTGCCCGGAATCCTGGCAGCTGGATTTTCAGCCGAAGTTGAAATGGGACTATTGCCACGGTCTGGAGCTGCAATCTATGCTGGATGTATATGACCGTTACGGTGATCAGAAAATCTATGATTATGCATTGGCCTATGCCGATACGATGGTAAATGCCGACGGAACTATCAAAATGTACAAACGTGAAGAATACAGCCTTGACCGTATAAACTCCGGTAAATTTATGTTCCGTATTTACGAACAGACAAAGGATGAGAAATACAAGAAAGCGCTTGCTTTGATGAGAAGCCAGCTCGATGAGCATCCCCGAAATGCCGACGGCGGTTTTTGGCATAAGAAGATTTACCCGAACCAAGTATGGTTGGACGGTATTTATATGGGAGCTCCTTTCTATGCGGAATATGCTTTCCGTAACAATCGGGTAAATGATTATGCCGATGTCATCAATCAATTCCTGATGGCTGCGCGCCATACTTACGACCCGAAGAACGATGTTTACCGTCATGCTTGCGACGTAAGCCGCAAAGAGCGTTGGGCAGATCCGGTTACCGGACAATCCAAACATAGCTGGGGACGTGCTATGGGCTGGTACGCTATGGCATTTGTCGATGCTTTGGATTTTATTCCGGAACATGAAGCGGGACGTGACTCCATGTTGATTATCTTCAATAAAATAGCTTCTCAGATAAAACGTCTGCAAGATTCCAAGACCGGTTTGTGGTATCAGGTATTGGACAAGAGCGGGGCCCCGGGCAATTATCTGGAATCTTCCTGCTCTACCATGTTTGTATATTCCCTGTTTAAGGGCGTACGTAAGGGATATATCGATAAATCCTATCTGGAAGTGGCTGTTAAAGGATATAAAGGCATTCTTGATAACTTTATTGAAGTGGATAAGAACGGTGTGGTAAGTATCACAAAAGCTTGTGCCGTAGCCGGTCTTGGTGGAAAAGTGTATCGTTCGGGCGATTATGATTATTACATCAATGAAACAATCCGCAACAACGATCCTAAAGCCGTAGGCCCGTTTATTCTTGCATCATTGGAGTGGGAACGTCTTCAGGACGTAAAGGCAATCTTTAATAGGAAATAAGAATGAAGACAGGTATGAAAACATTATGTAGCTTTGTGATAGCTTTGCTCTGCTGTGCCAGTTCATTATCGGCGGCACAGCAATGGAAAGATACGATTGTAGTTTCGCGTGACGGTACGGGAGATTATCATACGCTGACCGAAGCAATGGAGGGTATCCGGGCTTTTATGGATTATAAGGTAACGGTGCTCGTTAAGAATGGTGTGTATAAGGAGAAAGTCGTTCTTCCTTCCTGGTTGGAGAATGTGGATTTCATCGGTGAGGATGTGGAAAAAACGATTATCACGTACGACGACCATGCTAATATAAATAAAATGGGTACTTTCCGCACTTATACCTTAAAGGTAGAGGGGAACTCCATTACTTTTAGGAACTTGACAATCGAGAATAATGCTGCACGGTTGGGGCAGGCAGTGGCGCTTCATACGGAGGGTGACCGTCTGGTTTTCATTAACTGCCGTTTTCTGGGGAATCAGGACACCGTTTATACCGGTGCAAAAGCTACCCGGCTCTATTTTCTGAATTGTTATATCGAGGGTACTACCGATTTTATCTTCGGCCCTTCCACAGCATTGTTCGATACTTGTATTATTCACAGCAAGGCCAATTCGTATGTAACGGCTGCCTCCACTCCAAAAGATGTTGAGGTGGGGTATGTCTTTAGAAACTGTAAACTGACTGCCGCACCGGGAGTCGATAAAGTTTATTTAGGCCGTCCGTGGCGCCCGTATGCGGCTACTGTGTTTATCGGCTGCGAGCTGGGGAAACACATCTGTCCGGCAGGCTGGGATAACTGGCGTAATCCTGAGAATGAGAAAACAGCCCGTTATGCAGAGTATGGAAGTACGGGAGAAGGGGCTGGCAATGCGAATCGGGTGAAATGGGCGAAGCAACTGTCGAAAGAGGAGGTTGCAAAATATGAAAATCCGGACTATCTTTTCAGAATATGCAGCGATTGGAAAGAGATGCCGCATGATTGACTCCTATACTATACGGACTTACACAGAATTAAGCGGGGATAATCCTGATAGCGTATTGTGTAAGTCCGTATAATATGTGCCCGGTTACAGGTACTGATGTATCTATTTCAGGAAGTCTGCTCTCATGGGGCTGAAACAGTCAATCAGTATGCCGGCTTCCAGACAAGTGCATCCATGTTCGGCATCCGGTTCGATGTAAACGCCGTCGCCTGCCGAGACTATTTGTTTTTTGCCGTTAACGGTAAATTCGAATTTGCCGCTTGCTACATAGGTTATCTGGGTGTGGTAATGGGTGTGCGGTGCACCCGTTGCTCCTTGTTCGAATTTGACTTTAACGAGCATCACTTGTCCGTCGTATCCTAAAATCTGACGAACGACACCTTCACCGGCGGGTTCCCATGTTTTCTCGTTTTCGAGAATGAATGTATTACTTCTTGTTTTCTTCATTTGGTTGGTTTGTAAGTTGATTCGTCGGGCAAATATACGATTAAAATTAATTTTTCTACAGATTGCGACTTTTTTTGCACTTCATGCAGGGTGATTTTGGCTAACATTGCAGCGGAAAAAATAAAACATTTATATATTATGAAACATAAATTGATTTTGCTCCTGGGGCTGTTTTTTTTGTTTTCGGCTTTTACTTCCGATAAGCCGAAAATTACGATTTTTATGATTGGCGATTCCACCATGTCTAATAAGTCATTGACGGGCGGTAATCCCGAAAGAGGGTGGGGACATGTCCTACCCGGGTTCTTTTCCGAAGATATCATTGTGGATAATCATGCGCAGAATGGACGGAGTTCCAAGAGTTTCATCGACGAGGGACGTTGGGATAAGGTACTAGCCTTGATTAAGAAAGGCGACTATGTTTTTATCCAGTTCGGGCATAATGACGAAAAGCCTAAGGCAGACCGCCACACTGACCCGGGAACGACATTCGATGCCAACCTTCGTAAATTTGTGAATGAAACACGTGAGAAAGGTGGTATTCCGGTACTTTTCAATTCCATTGTACGGCGTAATTTCGGTGTTGCCGATGATAAGGTTGTGGCACAGGCTATTATTCAGGATGATATTCGTAGGGGGATTAATCCGGATGCAAAGCGTGATGCATCGCAGACCGCTGTTTCGGAGAAAGGGGATAAACTGATAGATACGCATGGATCGTATCTGGATTCTCCGCGGAATGTGGCGAAAGAGTTGAATGTTCCTTTTGTGGATATGAATAAAATTACCCATGAGCTTGTGGAGGGTATGGGACCTGAGGAATCCAAGAAACTTTTTATGTGGGTACCTGCTAATGTAGTACCTGCCATGCCTAAAGGACGTGAGGATAATACGCACCTGAATGTGTATGGCGCACGGGTTATAGCCGGGCTTACAGTGGATGCCATTGCCAGTGTCGTACCGGAACTGGCAAAATACGTGCGCTATTACGATTATGTAGTGGCACAAGACGGTAGCGGTGATTTCTTTACCGTACAGGAGGCTATCAATGCTGTTCCCGATTTCCGCAAAAATGTACGTACTACGATACTGGTACGCCGTGGGGTGTACAAAGAAAAACTGATAGTACCTGAGAGTAAGATTAATATTTCCTTGCTTGGGCAGGAAGGTGCCGTTATTTCGTACGACGATTATGCGAATAAGCAGAATGTGTTCGGTGAGAACAAGGGGACATCCGGTTCTTCTTCCTGCTATATCTATACTCCCGATTTCTATGCCGAGAATATTACGTTCGAGAACTCTTCCGGTCCGGTAGGGCAGGCGGTAGCATGTTTCGTCAGTGCCGACCGCGCTTATTTCAAGAACTGCCGTTTTCTCGGATTTCAGGATACATTGTATACTTATGGAAAAGGCTGCCGCCAGTATTATGAAGATTGTTACATAGAGGGGACGGTCGATTTTATCTTCGGTTGGTCTACTGTTGTTTTCAACCGTTGCCACATCAATAGTAAAGGTAACGGTTATGTAACGGCTCCCTCCACTGATAAAGGGCAGAAGTATGGTTACGTTTTTTATGATTGCAAATTGACTGCCGATAATGGTGTAGACCGTGTGTTCCTTTCACGCCCTTGGCGTCCTTACGGGCAGGCGGTATTTATCCGTTGTGAGCTTGGTAGGCATATTTTACCCGTCGGCTGGGATAACTGGGGGAATAAGGAAAACGAAAAGACCGCTTTTTATGCTGAATATGAAAGCAAAGGCGAAGGAGCCAATCCGAAAGCCCGTGCTGCTTTTTCTCACCAGTTGAAAGATTTGAAAGGGTATGAAATAGAGACTGTATTGGCTGGCGATGACGGTTGGAATCCGGTAAGGAACGGAAATACCTTATTGACAATCAAACGCTGATAGGCTTGTTAGGAAAGAAATTTAATATCTATATACCAATGAAGAAAAACTTATTATTCATACTGTTGACGGTTTTGTTTTCGCTTTTTGTACAGGCGGAAAATTATCCGTACAGGAGTGATGTTCTTTGGGTAACTATTCCCAATCATGCCGATTGGGTGTATAAGACCGGCGAGAAGGCTACGGTTGAAGTTCAATTTTATAAATACGGTATTCCGCAGGATGGAGTGACGGTGAATTATGAATTGGGGGATGATATGATGCCTGCCGATACCCGAGGTTCTGTTGTGTTGAAAAACGGCAGGGCCGTCATAACTATGGGGACGATGAAACAGCCTGGTTTCCGCGACTGCCGTATGACGGCCGTTGTGGGTAATAAAACCTATAAACACCACGTAAAAGTAGGATTTTCTCCCGAGAAGATACGTCCTTATACCCAACTGCCTGCAGATTTTGAGGAGTTCTGGGAAAGCAATAAAATGGAAGCTGCCAAGTTTCCTCTGAAGTATACAAAGAAACGGGTAGAGAAGTATTGTACAGATAAGGTGGATTGCTATTTGGTAAAACTTCAGTTGAATACTCAGGGGCAGGCTGTCTATGGATATCTGTTCTATCCCAAGAATGCAAAGAAGGGTTCTTGTCCGGTAGTACTTTGTCCTCCGGGAGCAGGAATCAAAACAATTAAAGAACCTTTGCGTCATAAATACTATGCGGAACAAGGCTGTATCCGTTTCGAGATAGAAATTCATGGATTGAATCCGGAAATGACGGCTGAGGAGTTCAAGGAAATATCTACTGCATTCAACGGTAGAGAGAACGGCTATCTGAATAATAGCCTGGATAACCGTGACAATTATTATATGAAACGTGTCTATTTGGCATGTGTTCGCTGTATCGACTTGATTACCTCTCTTCCCGAATGGGATGGACGGAATGTTATCGTACAAGGCGGTAGCCAGGGAGGAGCTTTGTCCCTGATAACTGCCGGACTCGATTCCCGTGTTACTGCTTGTGTTGCCAATCATCCTGCTCTTAGCGATATGGCCGGTTATATGGCAGGACGTGCGGGAGGCTATCCTCACTTTTTCCGCGTACCCGGTATGGATACCCCCGACAAACTGAAAACAATGGCCTATTATGATGTGGTGAACTTTGCACGCCGGATAAAAGTTCCTACTTATATAACGTGGGGGTATAATGATGATGTCTGTCCGCCTACTACAAGCTATGCCGTATTTAATGTATTGGATTGCCCGAAAGAAGCTTTGATTACTCCTATCAATGAGCATTGGACATCGGAAGATACGGAATACGGGCATTTGGTGTGGATATTGAAGCATCTTAAATAAAAGTTATTGTTTTTAGGGTAATGGTAGTTGCCCGTTTTTGTTTGCTTAGGAATATATAAGTGTAATTACTACAATACGGGATATTGTTTTTGGCTATGGGCTGTATGGTTTCTAATAAGGACTGTACAGCCCGTAGTAATATGTATGGGTTCTCTAATTGAAAGTGGAAATACAGATTATGTAAGGTCGGTTTTTAGAGGAAAAACAGTAAAAAAAGTATTGTATCGTTTAAAAAGCAGGAAGCTTTCAATAGAAAGTATTAAAATTAGGTGGAATAAATACTGGATAATCTTTGTAGAAACTGTTTTAGGCGTGGTAAGGCTATTTTTACACCTATTTGAGCATATTTTTCACCACGGGTAACTGAATATTCACATTCTTTGCAATGCGAAATAAAATAATGCAATTTTGTGCTGAGAAACTTTGAATCTTTATTTATTAACCAAATGTAGTGATATGAAAAGCATTTTGAATTTCAATGTCAGGAATTTATGTTTTGTTTTTGTAATGCTGGTAGTGCAGTGTGCTTTTGCACAAGACAGAACTATTACCGGAACGGTAACTGACAACAAGCAAGAACCTTTGATTGGTGTAAATGTAGTTGTAAAAGGGAATACTTCCGTTGGTGCAATTACAGACTTGAACGGTAAATATTCGTTGTCAGTTCCCGAAGGGAAAGCTACCCTCGTTTTCTCTTATATAGGATATGTTACACAGGAAGTATCTGTGGGTTCACGGAATACAGTGGATGTGGTGTTGGTAGATGATGCCCAGGCTTTGGATGAAGTGGTTGTAGTGGGGTATGGAGTAGTTAAGAAAAGAGACTTAGTCGGTTCAATCGCTTCAGTAAAATCGCAGGATATTACTGCTGTTCCTACCAGCAATGTGTTGGAAAGTATGCAAGGTAAAATTGCCGGTTTGGATATGACACGTAGTAGCGGACAACCGGGAAGTGCTTTTAATTTTACGATTCGTGGAAATCGGTCGTTGACAGCAAGTAATGCTCCTCTTATATTGGTTGACGGAATAGCTTATGGAACAGATATTGATATTAACCCTAATGATGTAGAGTCTATTGAAGTGTTGAAGGATGCATCTACAACAGCTATTTATGGCTCTCGTGGAGCCAATGGTGTAATTCTTGTGACAACCAAGAAAGGTAAGGAAGGTAAGGCAAAGGTCGATTTTAATGCATATTGGGGACCGAGCTTTTCGACAAATTTACCTAAAGTGAATAATACGGAACAGTATGTGGCAATGCGCCGTGAAGCGATGCGTGCGGTTGGCCAATGGAATTCTCCGGCAGACGACGGAGTTATCTGGGATGCTGTTGCTTTAGAACGTATCAAGAATAATGTAAATACAGACTGGTATGATTTAATTATGGATGATGCTACCACACAGAATTATCAAGTTTCTATTAGTGGTGGTACGGATGCTACTAAGGTTTCTTTTTCATTAGATTATTTTGATGAGACAGGTATTTTAATAGGAGATGATTTCGATCGGTTTAATGGTCGTATCAATGTCAGTCAACGTATAATGAAAGGTATGGAGGCAGGTGCGTCGGCTCTATTTACGACCTCTACCCGTAATGCTGCACCGAATAATGTATTTCATGCTGCACAAACAAAGGAACCTTATGGCGTGCCATTTAATGAAGATGGTTCTCTTAATAAATATCCGTTTACGGGTAGCGGGGCAACCGATATAAATATGTTGTTCAATCAAGACAAGAATAATTATGTGGATGAGACGAAATCCAATCGCTTCTTCGGAACCTTATTTCTTAATTGGGAAATTATAAAAGGGCTTCAGTTCCGCACTAATTTTGGTTATGACTCGCAAAACTCTCGTAACGGACATTTTGAAGGTGTAAATTCGACTTTTGTGGAAAGTAATAAGGGGTTGGCTAAAGTATCCAAGAATGAAACTCATTCTACTGCCTGGACATGGGAAAATACTTTAACTTATACCAAAGATTTCGATATTCATTCTTTAACGGCTATGGTAGGTCATAGTATGTCCAAAAGTTCATCTGAAGATACATATGCTGAGGGTAAAGGGCTTTCGTTTGAACAATCCTTATTCCACAATTTGGATGGAACACAACAGGACTATGCTTTGTCGAGTACACTTACGGAATCGTCTATGCTGTCTTATTTTGCCCGTTTGAATTACAAATTATTGGATAAGTACTTGTTGACTGCTACCTTGCGTGCAGATGGTTCATCGGTATTAGCAAAAGGGAATAGGTGGGGATATTTCCCTTCAGTAGCAGTTGCGTGGCGTATGAAAGATGAACACTTTTTGAGTTCCGTGGATGAAATAAGTGATTTAAAATTGAGACTTTCTTATGGTTTGTCCGGTAATAGTGCCGTATCCCCCTACCAGACTACAGGCGGATTGAGTAAAACGATATATGAATTTGGTACTGTTCCTGCTTATGGCTATCGTCCTTATAGTATGGCCAATCTTGAATTACAATGGGAAAAAACGAGAGTTTTAAATTTTGGTGTGGATTTCGGCTTATTCAATAATAGGGTTTATGCTACGATTGATGCGTATAAAACATGGACTTCGGATTTGTTATTGCCGATGATTCTTCCGGGACATACTGGCTTTACTGAGGTTATCAGTAATGTCGGTAAAACAGAAACAAGAGGTATTGACTTAAGTATCAATACTGTAAATTTTGACACAAAAGATTTTAAATGGACTACCGATTTGACCTTTTCTGCAAATAAAGAAGAAATTACGGCATTGAATACTAATCAGAATGATGTCGGTAGCGGTTGGTTCATAGGATCACCGACCAAGGTATTCTATGATTATGAAAAGATTGGTATATGGCAGACCAGTGAAGCTGCTGAAGCAGCTAAATATGGTCAGGAGCCTGGTGATATCAAAGTACGTGACCAAACTAATGATGGGGCGATAGATGCTAACAATGACAGAAAGGTATTGGGACAACAAACTCCTAAATGGACTGCTGGGCTTAATAATCGTTTTGAATATAAGGGTTGGGAATTGTCTTTCTTCTTGTATGCTCGTGTTGGACATCTGATTCAAAATGAGGCTGCTGCGAACTTCAATCCGAGTGGTTGGAATAATTCGATAGCATGCGACTATTGGACTCCGGAGAATCCGACGAATGCTTATCCGCGCCCGAATTTCAATAAGAATGAATCGATGCTTTATAAGAGTACCTTGGCTTATTGTAAAGGAAATTTCTTGAAAATAAAGGATATAACATTTGGATATAGTTTCCCTAAACAAATGATTAGCAAATTGAATATGTCAAAGTTGAGAATATATACAACTTTGAAGAATTTCTTTACTTTTAGTGCCGTAGATGATTACGACCCTGAACGTGGTGGCTCTAATTCTTATCCTATGACCAAGCAGGTAGTATTTGGTATAAATGTCAGTTTCTAATCTAAAAACAATTACTTATGAAAAAGATAATATTATTTTTTATCGCTATATTGGCATTCTCTTCTTGCTCCGATTTTTTGGAAGAAACTAATCGTAACTCTATTACAGGTGACGTATTGTATAATACTCCTGATGGATATGAGAGTTTGGTCAATGCTTGTTATTCGTATTCCCGTGCCTGGTATGGTAAACCGGATGGATATGCTTTCACGGAAATGGGTACAGATTGTTATACGGGTGGAGGTGCTGATTGCGGACGTGCTCCTTTTATGGCATTCTATACACAAGATTTACAAGGAAGCCAGGAGCTGATTGGTTATATGTGGAATATCTTGTATAATGGCTTGAATACATGTAACGCTGCCATCGAGCGTGCAGACGGAGCAGGCTTGAGTGAAGAACTGAAAAAACAACGTTTAGGTGAAGTGTATTTTCTCAGAGCGTTGTATTTACATCTTATTGTTGAAACTTGGGGAGATGTTGTTCTTTATACAGAAGAAATGAAAGCTCCGGTCAATACAGCACACCGGTCTTCTGTAGAGGATTTCTATACTCAGATATTTGCTGATTTGGACGATGCTATCAGCCTCCTCCCGGCTACTCCTATTAAAAATAACGGTCGTGTTACTCAGTTGGCAGCCAAAGCACTAAAAGCCAGAATGTGTTTGTATAGAGGTAAATATACCGATGCGATTAGTTTGGCGGAGGAGATTATTGGAACATCGGATTTAGGCTTCTACGATACATTTAAAGAGACATTCGATATGGATAATAGTGAAGGCCAGAATAATCGGGAAGCTATTTGGTGGGTGGATTATAGTTCTGATTCATCTTTGTATGGCACATTTGAAGAAGGAGAAGAATCACCGTTGCGTAATAATGGAGGTAATGGCTCACCTTTATTCTCTGCCATGTCTTATTGGATGGTTGGCGGTTGTGGCGTTTGGGTTACTCCTGATACACATGCCCCTTGGGTACAGTGTATGCCTACTATCGCTTTCTTAAATATGTTCGATGAAGATATTGACCAACGTTATGATGCTACTTTCCGTACTGCTTGGTATGTGAATAGTACAACTGACAATTATACTAAAGAATACGGACAGCAATATGGGGCTCCCAATGGTTTGGCTATTGGTGATACGGCTTTTGTAACTTTGAAGTACGCCGTTACGGATGCATATAGAGCAAGTAAACAGTATAAGATATTCGACCGTAATGATGTTTATGATGCAGATGGTAAAACCATAGGAACGCGCGATTATTTTGTATCAACTTATAAATTTGAGGATAATACAAAACCTACCGGTTGGGAATATGAAAGTAAACGTGATGCTTTTGTGCTTCGTATAGGTGAAATGTATCTGTTGCTTGCTGAGGCTGAATTGATGAATAATAACCCGAGTGAAGCCGTTAAGTATATAAATATTCTCCGTCAAAAAAGGGCTGTTCCTGGTAAGGAGGAGGCCATGAAAATTGCGGAAGCCGATTTAGATATCGATTTTATATTAGATGAGAGAGCCAGAGAGTTGGCTGGTGAGCAACAACGTTTCTTTGATTTGAAGCGTACCGGCAAATTGATTGAACGTGTAAAAAAATACAATCCGGATGCTGCAGAGAATATAGAAGATTTTCATAAATTGCGTCCGATACCACAAGACGAGTTGGATGCAATCATTAATAAAGATGAGTTTCAGCAGAATCCTGGTTATAAATAAATTACGGAATTTGACAGTGAAAAGATTGAAATTTATAATAATGGGGCTGGTCGTTTCGACGACCGCCCTTTCTCAGTATACATCTTCTTATGAATTAGAGCGGGAGATGCCTGTATTCTTAGATAAGTTGAAAAAGGAACTGACTTATCCGCTGGCATGGGGAAACAGTCCGGTTAAGAATTTTAAAAAGTGGCGAAAGCAAGCACGAGCGGAAGTGTTGAATGCAATGTTAGCTCCTCCGCCTTATACTACCGATTATCGGACGGAAATTATAGCGGAAGAGCAACGCGACGGTTATTCTGCACGAAAAATCAGTTTCAATTTGACCGGATATTCTCGTGTATGTGCTTATCTGTTAATACCTGATGGGAAAGGACCTTTTCCTGCTGTGGTACTTCTTCACGACCATGGAGGCCATTATACAATAGGTAAGGAGAAAATGATTCGCCCGTTTGCCATAGATAAGGCAATATTGGATGATTCGGACGGATGGGCAAGAAATTGTTATGGCGGGCAATATGTTGGAGATTATTTGGCAGCTCACGGTTATGTCGTTATTTCTGTGGATGCTCTTTATTGGGGTGAACGCGGTCGTAAAGAGGGAGCTGACGGTAGTAAATATGCCGATGTTGCGGGTAATTTTATGATGCTAGGGCGTAGTCTGAGTGCATTTATGAATTATGAAGATATTTATACGACAGATTATCTTGCAACATTTCCTGAAGTAGACTCTAAACGTATCGCTTGTATGGGATTTTCTATGGGAGGATATCGTGCCTGGATGCTTTCTGCTTTGTCTGATAAAATTCGGGCAGGAGCGGCTATTTGTTGGATGACTACTACAGACTGTCAATTTTCCTGGGAATATGGGCGTGAACGGGGAGGATTTGCCAATATGTTACCTGGAATCCGCCGTTATTTAGATTATCCGCATATTGCCTCTATTGCTTGCCCGAAACCGATGCTTTTTTTAAACGGAGAACATGACGGACTTTTTCCTGTTGTAGGGGTGAAAGCCGCTTTTGAAGAAATGCATAAGGTTTGGAAGGAACAATCAGCGGATGAACGCCTGAAAACTGAATTATGGGATATGCCACATGATTGTGGTGTCAAGGTACAAAGGGCTATATTAGACTTCTTTAATAAATGGTTGAAGTAAGGCATATGCCTTACTTCAACCATTTATCTTTATATTCTGTAGGTGTAATTCCATATTGTTGTTTAAAGCATTTGCTGAAATAGTGGGAGTCGTTAAATCCTACCATGTAGGCAATTTGTGCCATATTATATTCATTTCTTTTGATTAGTTCAGCAGCATTTTTGATACGTATATCTTTCAGAAACTCAACAGGGGATAAACCTGTCAATGTTTTAAGCTTTTTGAAAAAGATTGCAATTTTGAAAATTTTGTTATATAATGATTTCATACCGATAGAAATCGGAAATTTTTTTGGAGGAGATTCAAATGTCAAAAAAACTTATTAGTATCATAGTGTCATGCGCTCTCGTTCTTTCACTTGCTCTTGTAGGTGTAATCGGCGTTTCCGCAGCTATTGATACAGACGGTCGTTATGTCCCAAGTGAGGGCGTAAAAGAAACACACAAAGTTTACTTCCTTATGCCTGAGTCATGGAAGAGTGAAAAGTACAATGCTCATGATGCAGGTGCATACTGGTGGAACGGTTCAGATCCATGCGGCTCTCTTGACGGTACGTCAGTAGGTCCTGCTTGGCCGGGTTATAAGATGCAGGTTGAAAATGCTGAAAATAACATCTTCTATCTTGACCTTCCTACAGATGTTCCTAATCTTGATTTCAACAACTACCTTAACGGCGGTCAAAGGACAGAAGATGCCGCAACAGGTAAAGTAACTTACGAGTTTAGTGAGGATCAGTTTAAGGCTGCTAAGCAGACTGCCGATGTTTCTTGTCAGTACTATTCGGAAGGCGACAATGAATATTATGACAGTTTGCTTGACGGCGAATTCTGGGCAAAGGCTCAGGAAGCATTTGACGGTGATGACAAGACATTCCTCGGTAAATTTGCTGACAACTTCTTTGAGGATCCTGACTGGGGTATCTCAATGTACCTCACCAACATGATTTATGTTATAGACCCTACCAACACTTCTGTAAGTGTAACAGGTAAGGAAACATATGCCGGTGAGTTCTACTTCTACTATGGTCTTAACGAAGAAACAGGCAAGTACGAGTACGGTTCACTTCCTAACTATGATATGGCTAAGGAAGCAGGTCTTGTTAAGACAGTAGACAAGAATGCAAAACCTGCTACACCTGATCAGCCTACAACAACAACTCCGTCAGGTGACAACAAGACAGATCCTACAACGAACACAGTTCCTACTGCAGGTCAGAACCCAACATCTTCTGCAAACGCAGTTTCAACTGCTGACACAGCAAAGAGCACAGACAACAGCGCAGTTCAGACAGGTGCTACAACAGCAGCTGCAGTTCTCGCAGTTCTCCTCGTTGCAGGCGGTGCAGTTCTTTACACACGCAAGAGATTTGAATAATCTTAAATAATTATACATAATTATTTGATGCCCTCCGCTTTGGAGGGCATTTTTGCTTTTATTGCAGGAAAAATTTGCAGTTGTTTGTACTGTCTTTGTTTGGATAAGAGCTAATAAAGAAATCTTATAAAACAGTACAGTGATTTTTGGCGATTATTACAATAGGTTTCAGACTCCAAAATGCCCTGTAACACTTGATTTTTTCTGAGTTTTATACTATAATAGTCATGCTGATACAAGTATGGTGTCGGAAAATCATAAGGAGGAAATACAAATGTCCAAAAAAGTTATCAGTCTTTTATTGGCTGTTATGCTCACAGCGGCAATGATAGTGGTTGCTGCAATAAGCGTTTCTGCCGATACGGACGATGAAGGCAGTTATGTGCCTTCTGAGGGCACTGAAACCTACCATATATATTTCTGCAAGCCTGATGACTGGGAAAACAAATATACATCTGATGCAGGTGTTTATTGGGAAAACGGTTCGGATACTCCTTCAGCGTGGCCGGGTTATTCAGCTCGCAATGCTGATATCAAAAATGTTTACTGTTCTGATGTACCGACCGATGTTGATAAAGTAATCTGGAACAACGCTCTTAACGGTACAGACGATCCGACAAATCCTGAATATAAACTTGCTTATCGAACAACCGATATTAATTTTAAAGGTTATGATAAAGGCGAGTCTGATTATTATCCCATCGGTGTTGAAAGTTTTGACAATATGATCTATATTATCAATCCTGAATTTACTTCCGAGAACGATAAGGATGAATTGATTTTTACCGGTGAGTGGTTCTACTACTACGGTAACGGTGAATACGGCAATGCTCCTAAAAAGGCAGACCTCAAGGTCGGCGATTATTACGGCAAAGACGGTGTGTTCCCGACAGAGTACGATCCATCGGGTGAGGAAACAACAGCCGAATCAACAACAGAGGTTGTAACAGAATCGGAAACAACCGAGTCTGCAACTGATGCCCCCGTTGCAACAGAGGGTACAACATCGTCTGCTGAATCTTCGCTTGCTCTTACAGTAAATGCAACATCAAATTACTTCCCAATGGCAAGTGCAAAGTATAATGCAGTTACAAATCAGGTAACGGTTACATATATTATGCAGTCTCCAAAGAATGTGCTCGACACGCAGTGGCACATTTCTTATGACCCTTCAATCCTTTCGGTTGCTGATGTGAATACTGCTAAGTCGGTTTGCCCGACGATGGACGGCAGAGGTGTATATGTAAACTTCAAGAATAAGTCGGAAGGCGTTGGTTATGTAAAATTCGGTGCAAGTAATCTCGGTCTTTATGACTTTAGCGAAAAGACGCTTTTTGCAACAGTTGTTTTTGATGTTAAAGACATTTCAAAGGTTGCACCGGTTTCGACGACGGTTGACCTTGTTGTTGAGGTGCTTCGTGTTTCGGAAGTAAATCCGGACACAGAAATGACTGACGGTTCAAAAGAAGTTATTCTCGTTGATAAAGAAGTAGTTAAGAAAGCTCCTGTTGCTGCGGCAGTAAAAAATGATCTTTCAACTGAGCTTACTCCTTCAACCTATGCAGAACCGACAACAGCCGAGCCTTCAACCGCAGAGTCATCTACTGAGGCTACTAAGGCTACAGAGGAAACGCAGGAATCAACTAAGGATACAATTGCTCCTGTAACTTCACAGGATGCAACATCTGTAACACAGCCTGTAACAAAGAAAATCAGCTCAACATCCGACACTCCGGATACATCTGATAACAGCGGCGCCAATGACGGCGTTGTCCAGACAGGTGAAGCTCCTCTGGCTGTTGTAATTCTTACACTTCTCATCGGCTCAACTTGTGTAATGTTCGTTCTTCGTAAGAAAGAAGAAATCCTTTAACGGCTGATAAAGACTAATAATTAAGAGGGCTGACCAAACAAAGGTCAGCCCTCTTTCTGTGCTGTGATTGAGGTTTAAAATTTTGATAAAAATACAAAAAAAACAGCTCCACCGTAAATAGTGGAGCTGTTTCGTAATCTGTAAAATCAGTTAGCTCTGGTAACCTTACCTGAACGCAAACAACGGGTGCAAGCATATACACGCTTTGGTGAACCGTCAACAATAGCCTTAACACGCTGTACGTTGGGCTTCCATGTTCTGTTTGATCTTCTGTGTGAGTGAGATACCTTAATACCGAACTTTACATCCTTACCGCAGAATTCACATTTTGCCATGCGTCTGCACCTCCTTAAAGAAAACTAATTCTATTTCTAACTTTGTTATAATAACAGAAAATGAGAGAAAATGCAAGTGTTTTTTGAAAATTTCTGTTTTTGTTGCTGCTGAAAGGTCAGCATCTAATACAACAAGTTTGTCAGCACCTTCGCCTGCTAATTCCTTGAGTGCATTACCATAGCTTTCACGAGTTGCTATTTTTTTAATTTCTGCCATAATTACGCCTCCTCAATTTCTGCAAGCTTGGCTTTAAGCTCATTCATTGCAATTTCATATTCTTCATCATTAGGAGCTTTACCGTGCCAACCAACTTGATTTTCCATATATGATACACCCAAGCCTTTAACGGTTTTCATAATAATACCGAATGGCTTTCCCGAACCCATATTTTTGTGGAATTCATCAAATGCTTTTTCAAGTTCGTCAAAATCATTACCGTTAATTTTAACTACATTAAGGCCGAAAGCTTCCATTTTTTTATCAATAGGTTCTGCGTTCATTACATCTTCGCATTTACCGTCAATTTGAAGTCCGTTAACATCAACTATAACACAAAGGTTATCAAGCTTGTACTGGCTTGCAAACATCATTGCTTCCCAAACCTGACCTTCTTCAATTTCACCGTCACCTAAAAGGGTGTAAACATTGATGTCTTCATTCAAATATTTTGCACCTTTTGCCATACCTGCGGCGGCGCTGATACCCTGGCCGAGTGAACCTGTTGACATATCAATACCCGGTACGGTATTCATATTAGGATGCCCTTGAAGGTATGAACCGATGTGGCGAAGAGTTTTTAAATCTTCAAACGGAAAATATCCCTTAAGTGCAAGCGCACTGTAAAGGCCCGGAGCGCAATGACCTTTTGAAAGAACAAATCTGTCACGGTTTTCAGCCTTAGGATTTTTTGGGTCAAGATTTTTCATTTCAGCAAAGTAGAGATATGAAAACAAGTCAGCAGATGAAAGACTTCCACCCGGGTGCCCTGCTTTTGCCGAATGAGTGCCTTCAATAATGCCAATCCTGATTTTAGTGGCATTTAAAGAAAGCATTTTTTTAGTTTCTTTATTCATAACTTACACAATGAGGGATTATATAAAAATTTGATTGATAGTATTAAGAATTTTGTTTTGTATAAAATGTATCAAGCACTAATTCCATAAGCTTATCCTCATCAGGATAAAACTCTGCATAAACATAATCTGCATAGTCTTTTTTGGTGCTTTCTTTCATTGTGCCTTCAATAGTGGTTGTGTCAAAATTTGTAATACCCTTTGAAAGCATAAGTGAGGCAAGGTATGTTACATTTGAAAGTGAAAGATTTGTAGTGCTGTACTTGCTTGCAGTGTCATAAAGTCTGTTTACCACGCTGAAATCCTGCGTTACAGCCGGAATAACCTGCGAAGCAAAAGCTTTGATGTACTGAACCTGCCTTGCAGTTCTGTTAAGCGAGGCATTTATTGTGTCCATATCCCTTTGCCTAACATACTTTTCGGTCATATCGCCTTTAAGTTTAATTTTATCGCCCTGCTTAATTCCCAAATCTTTAAAATCATAAAGTGAGTCAACGGTAACTCCGCCGATTGAATCGTTTATCGGGGCAATGCCGTTAAGGTCAAGCGCAAAATATTTTGTGATAGGCAAATCGTAAAGTATACGGCTTATTGAAGTTGTAACATTTTGTGCCGATTTGTTTTTACCGTCACCGTAAGCAAAGCTTAGGCAAAGCTGCATTTTTTCACTTCTTAAAAATATTCCGCTTTCACTGTATAAATCAACATCAACCATGGTATCACGCGGGATTGCGATAGCTTTTGCCTTGCCGGTTTTTGTGTTAACAGTGAGCAAAATATCGGCGTCAGCCTGGCCGCCGGTGCCTACTGCTCCGTTTTCAAGGCCTAAATCTCTTTTATCAACACCCAAAAACGCTATTGCCACAACATCACTGTTATAAACATATTTGTTGCCTTTATATTCAATTGTTTCTTGATATTCTGTTTGCCCGCCGGTATCTTTAAGCTCGCTTTTACCTCTTGTTTCAAGGTAGGCAAAAGTGCCTGCAAATGCAATCACTACTGCTAATATTATTGAAAGAGCAGAAATTCCTATCTTTGCCGGAATGCTCAATTTTTTCTTCTTTTTATGGTGGTGGGAGTGGTGAGAACTTGAAGAATGGCGGTGTTCACCTGATGAATGATGGTGGGAATGATGATATTCTCCGCCGCTTTTTGCTTCAATTTCAAATCCTGAATTTTGGCGGTTAAAATCTTTTTTTTCGGGAATATCCGCACTGCCGGTAAATGAAAAGTTGATTTCATTATCGTCTTTTAAATCAGCTTTGTTTAAAGACGGTTCGGCATTATCCGCATTTTCATAATTATCAGGTGATATTATATCGTCAATAATATTGTCTAAATTCGGGTCAATTGGTTTTTTCATCTTTTACTAATTCTCCGCAGACTAAATATCTGTTGTTTCTCTGGTTTGTAATGCAGGTTGAAAGAACTACGATTTTGCTGTTAATACTAAGCGGTACATCAAGATTTTTCCTCACATTTTTTAAACTTGATGTTGGATTTGTGATTGTATCCTGCCATTCTTTAATTGATGCTTCCTTGTTAAAATCAAAACTGTTAAGTATATGGCGGTTGTCATATTTAAAAGCGGAAATAACTTGATAAGTCAGCTTTCTTTTCGGGGTGTAAATGTAAAAATACGGGTGCGAATTAAAAAATTCCTTTTTTTCAAAATAGTGAAGTGTGGTGAAAAAAGTATCGGAATAGCCGTTATGCCCGTAAATCACCGTTACAAAATCATCAAAATCCTTGCTGTTCGCAACTTCGGTATAAATTGCACCGCTTGCAGACCAAGATTTATCTTCCGCCTTGTGCCTTAAATAAAATGCGTCATCACTGCCGCTTTGAACTATCGGGCAGTCAACTTTGGTATCGTCAATTTTGATGTATGCGTATATTTCGTCATTTTGCTTTTGAAGTTTTGCAAAATCAATAGGGTTTTCAACTGTTTTTTCAGTGCTTTGGGTTACGGTTACATTGCTTAAATCATCAGGTGTTTGTGCATTTTTTTGCCAAATTGCCATTCCAAAATACACACCTGCAAACAGCAAAGCAAATATAATCAAAAAAAGCACGATTAACTTTATTGATTTTTTCTTATTGCCGTTAACATCATTATTTTCGATATTGTTATTATCGTTCATCATAATCACCGAAGCATTGTAGTTTAAAACAAAGTATAGTATAACATATTTTTATTAAAAATAATATAGCAATATTGTAAATTTATGTTATAAAAACAGCAAAGTTTTTATAACAACAAAACAAAACCTGTTTGCATTTGCAAACAGGTTTTAGTCACGGTTTTATTAGTCGTTTTCCTTTTTCTTCATAGCTGCCAAAACTGCAATGCCTGCACCGGCTGCTGCTACACCGCCTGCCAAAACTGCACTTGATGCACCTGTTGCAGGTGATTTTGAAGAAGTATTTTTCTTTGCCTTGGTTGTCTTTTCTTTGCTTTCTTTACTTGCTTTGGTTGTAGCTTCGTCAAAGTCAACTACTGCGTTTACTACAACAGAACCGTTGTTCCAAGCTGTGACAGCTTTCTGTGAAATAAAGCTGATTGTTTCACTTCCGTCTTTATTAACAGTTATTGTGTAATCAGTTCCTTCAACAAGACCGAGTGATGAAAGGTTATCGCTCCAGCTTTTTAATGTACCCTTACCGTTATAAGTAAAAGTAACTTCATTAGGCTTGCTTGCATTGATTTTGTAAGTGACACCCTGTCTTTCCTCGCCGTTTACTGTGGTTTTAACCTTGCCGTCTGCAATAGTTACGGCAGCAGGACTGCTTACATTTTCAGCCATAGCAGGAACACTTACGGCAAACATTGATATAGCCATCATTGTTGCAATGATTATTGAAACGATTTTTTTCATATCCA
>OMCG01000615.1_pt1 | contig 25068 bp, 24 predicted proteins | sample 1674071 | NCBI WGS metagenome assembly OMCG01 (sample SAMEA103958139, study PRJEB25191) | human gut metagenome | biome: human-associated habitat [ENVO:00009003]; feature: intestine environment [ENVO:2100002]; material: feces | place: Germany | collected 2013/2015 | reverse complement strand
CCTGCTTCGCTGCTATGGGCGCCATCAAGCGCGAGATGAACAACGGCAAGTGGACCGCCATCGCCATTGGTTATATGTGCGCTCTGGCTTACTGCGCCGCTCTGGTGGTGTACCAGCTGGGCGGCCTGATCACCGGTGAGATTGGCTTCAACTTCTTCACCATCGTGGCTGCTGTTGTTCTGGTGGCCTTCATCTACCTGCTGGTCCGTCCCAACAAGTACGCGGGCAACAACGAAGTCAAGATCGACGTGACCAAGATCTGATCGAACCGCATGACATTGTGAAAGGGTGTGTTTTGTATGATGGAATTCCTCGCTGCAAATTTTAATCTGCCCACGATCATTGTGGCAGTCATCGTGTTTGGCGGTGTGGGCTGGATCACATGGCACTCCCACAAGCATGGCGGCGGCTGCAGTGGGTGCAGCGGCTGCGGCGAAGGCGGCTGCAATGGCAGCTGCAGCGGTTGCAGCGGCTGTCACTGAGCATTGAAATGATCCGCAAAGGGCGCGGGCTGGAACATTCGGCTCGCGCCCTTTTTTCAGAAACAAAAAGTTAGCTTTGGATAACATTGGAAAATCTATCAGAAAAGAGAGTGATCGGTATGGAACTGACGTCGGCACATCTGCGCTATCTGCTGGCGATCTATGAGGTCTCGCGCACCCACCTGGACATCAGCTCCCGTAGCATTGCGGAAAAGCTGGGGGTGACCAAACCCTCGGTGGTGCGCATCATGAATCTGCTCATGGAGCGCGGCATGATCGTAAAGGAGCACTACGGCAAGATCTATATGACCGACCGGGGCATCTGGGTGGCCAAACAGGTGCATGCGGAGATGGAAAGCATTCTGGAGCATTTTCCGCCGGTGAGCCAACCCCTGACCGAGGAGGAAAAGACCGCTGCGGCCTTGGCCATGACCAGCGCCCTGCCGGACCGCATTTTTACCGGCGAATACGACCGTCTGTTCGGCGCTGACGCTGACCGGACAGAAAGGGAGAAGAATCCGTGATCAACAAAAAACTGCTCTCCTTTGACCGCGGGGCCCTGCGCTTTGTGGGGGCCAACGTGGCGTTCCAGTGGCTGGGCATGCTGTGCAACGTGATCTTTGTGCGGGCCATCGCCCGGCTGGTGGGGGCGGCCTTTGCGGGCATGCTCACCACCGGGGTGCTGTGGCAGAACCTTCTGCTGTGTCTGGGCACGGTGCCGTTCCGGTTTGTGTTCACCCTGCTGGCATCCGGCATGAGCGACCAGGCCTCCAAGAACGTCAAGCGCACCCTACGCAGCAACATTTACGACAAGCTGACCCGTCTGGGCCCCAATTACACCGAGACCGCCGCCACCAGCGAGGTGGTCATGCTGGCCAGTGAAGGCGTGGAACAGATCGACACCTACTTTGCCAAGTACCTGCCCCAGCTGGTATACAGCCTGCTGGCCCCGGTCACTCTGTTCGTGCTGCTGGTGGGAGTGCACGCACGGTCGGCCATCATCCTGCTGTGCTGTGTGCCGCTGATCCCCATGTCCATCGTGGCGGTGCAGAAATTCGCCAAAAAGCTGCTGGACAAATACTGGGGCGAATACACCACCCTCGGCGACAGCTTTCTGGAAAACATCCAGGGCCTGACCACCCTGAAGATCTACCAGGCCGACGGCTGGAAGCATGAGGAGATGAACCGGCAGGCCGAGCGCTTCCGGAAGATCACGATGAAAGTGCTGACCATGCAGCTGAACTCCGTGACCCTCATGGACCTGATGGCCTATGGCGGCGCGGGGCTGGGCATCATCAGTGCGGTGGCGGCGTTTGCCAAAGGGCAGATCACCCTGACGGCGGCGCTGACCATCCTTCTGCTGGCGGCAGATTTCTTCCTGCCGCTCCGCTTGCTGGGCAGCTACTTCCACATCGCGATGAACGGAGCAGCCTCGGCAGAGAAGATCTTCCGTCTGCTGGCGGCGGACGAGCCTGCCGACGGCACACAGGAGGCAGGGGAGGATACCACCCTGAAGCTGGACCATGTGACCTTTGGCTACGAGAACGACCGCACCATCCTCCACGATGTCTCGCTGTGCATCCCGCAGGGCAGCTTCGTCTCGCTGGTGGGCGAGTCCGGCTGCGGAAAAAGCACCATTGCGGCCATTCTATCCGGTGCCCGCACCGGGTATACGGGCAGCGTGACGCTGGGCGGTGTGCTGGTGCAGATGCTCCGGGAAGAGAGCCGCCTGCGCACCTTGACGGTCGTGCCGCACAATGCGGCCATCTTCAGGGGAACGGTCGGTTCCAACCTACGGATGGCAGCGCCCGCTGCCGATGACGCTGCACTTTGGGCCGCGCTGGAAGAGGTGAACCTTGCCGCGTTCTGCCGCAGCCAGCAGGGGCTGGACACCCCGCTGCATGAGGGTGGCTCAAACCTGTCCGGCGGTCAGCGCCAGCGTCTGGCCATGGCCCGTGCGCTGCTGCACGACTCGCCCATCTACCTCTTCGACGAAGCCACCTCCAACGTGGACGCCGAGAGTGAAAACGACATCATGGCGGCCATCCGCAAGCTGGCGGGGAAGAAAACGGTCATCCTCATCTCCCACCGCCTGGCCAATGTGGTGGACAGCGACTGCATCTACGTCATGGACGGCGGCCGCATCGCCGAGCAGGGAAAACACGAGGCCCTGCTGGCCGAAGGCGGTGTCTACAGCCGCCTGTACAACGCCCAGAAACAGCTGGAAGACCTTGGGGAGGTGAGCGCATGAACGCACCGAAAAAACGCAGTCCGTTTGCGATCGTCCGGCGGCTCATCGTATTGGTCCGGCCGATGCTGCCTGTGATGCTGGCTGCCATCGCGATGGGGGTGGCGGGATACTTCTGCGCCACCTTCATCACCATCTTCGGTGGCTTCGGCCTGCTGGCTGCCGCCGGGCTGGAAAGCCCCATCTCTTCGGTGGGCACCGTCTTTGCCTGCATCCTGGTGTTTGCGCTGCTGCGCGGTGTGCTGCGGTATGCCGAGCAGGCATCCAACCATTCTATCGCCTTCAAGCTGCTGGCCCTCATCCGCGATCGGGTCTTTGGGGCGCTCCGCCGCCTGACCCCCGCCAAGCTGGAGGGCCGCGACCGCGGCGACCTCATCAGCCTGATCACCGCCGACATCGAACAGCTGGAAGTCTTCTATGCCCACACCATCTCGCCGGTCTGCATCGCGGTGGTCTGCGTTGTCGGCATGACCTGCTTCACGGCCCGGTATCATCTGCTGCCAGCGCTGGTGCTGCTGGCGGGCTATCTGCTGGTGGGCGCGGCCCTGCCCGTCTGGTCGGCCAGACGCGGTGACAAAGCCGCCCGCGCCTACCGCCAGACCCTCGCCGACACCAACAGCTATATGCTGGAAAACCTGCGCGGCCTGCGGGATACGCTGCAATATCAGGACACCGCCAACCGCGCCGAGGGCATTGCGGCTCACAGCGAGGCGCTGGGGGAGAAGCAGAAGACGCTGAAGTACCGCGAGGGCGTGACGGTGGGTGCCACCAACACCCTCATCCTGTTGACCGTCCTGGCCGTGCTGGGGGTCAGCCTCCAGCTGTACCAGAACGGCGCGCTGGATGCCGATGGGGTGCTGGTCTGCACGCTGGCTGCACTGAGCTCCTTCGGCCCGGTGGTGGCGCTGGCCAACCTCGGCGCAAGCCTGACCCAGGTGTTTGCCAGCGCCGACCGTGTGCTGGACCTGCTGGACGAAGAACCGGTCACGGCCGACGTGACCGATGGGGCCGACACGGCCTTTGCCGGTGCCGAGGCCCGGAAGGTCCGCTTCGCTTACGCGGATGAGGAAGTCCTGCACGACCTGAGCCTGACCATCCCCAAACGGAAGATCGTGGGCATCACGGGCCGCTCCGGCAGCGGAAAATCGACCTTCCTGCGGCTGCTGCTCCGCTTCTGGGATGTTTCCGGCGGCAGCATCCGCTTTGGTGCAGAGGACATCCGCCGCGTGAATACCGCTGCACTGCGGGCACAGGAGAGCCTTGTGACGCAGGAGACGGAACTGTTCGATGACACCATCGAGAACAATATCAAAATTGCCCGGCGCGATGCCACCCGTGCCGAGGTGGAAGCGGCCTGCAAAAAGGCGGCGCTGGACGGTTTCATCCGGAAGCTGCCCAAGGGCTACGATACCCCGGTGGGCGAGCTGGGCGGTGCCCTCTCCGGCGGCGAGCGCCAGCGCATCGGTGTGGCCCGCGCCTTCCTCCACGATGCGCCCTTCCTCCTGCTGGACGAGCCGACCTCCAACCTCGACAGCCTGAACGAGGGCATCATCCTCAAGGCGGTGCGGGACGAATGCAGGGAAAAGACCGTTCTGCTGGTCTCCCACCGCAAGTCCACCATGGCCGTGGCCGATGTCAGCTTCTCGGTCGAGAGCGGCCGGCTGAGCTGAAGAACGGCATAAAAAAACTCCCCGAACGTGACGTTCGGGGAGTTTTTTATGTTCGGGATCAGCCGTTCTGGATGGCGTTCACGATCTTCTTGGCAATGTACTTGTGACCGGAGACGGTGGGGTGGCCGTCCAGCTCCGTCTGAGCGTAGGGCACCGCCACGTAGTCGATGTCATAGACCTCGGCGAGCTGCTTCTGGAACTTGTTGAGCTTGTTGAAATAATTGCTCCAGCTGGGCAGCAGGGGAACGGGGTTGGTGGCACCGATGAGCAGGATCTGTGCGTCCGGGTTCAGGGCGCGGACGGTCTCGACAACGGAGCGGATGTTCGCGGTGCTGACGGGGTAGGCGTCGGTGCAGATCTTGTTCATGCCGGAGGTGACGAGGTTCCACACCGCGTCCGTCTCGCTCTTGGTGAGCCTGAGCTTCTTCATGCTGGCCTGGAAGGCGGCCCTGGTCTCCGGGTCCTTGCTGCGCAGGTTGCCGCTCAGCACGATGGAGGCGAGGTCTTCGCTCTTCCAGTTGGTGGCGTTGCCGATGGCAACGACCGTGGGCACGAAGGCGTCATTGGAACCCATCTGGATGGAGATGATGTCGGCCTCCTTGAGGTACTCCAGGATCTCCGGATAATCGTACTGGCAGCCGGAGAGCGTGTTCATCTCGCTCATCTTGCCGGTCTTGACCAGCTCGACGAGGTCGGCGCTCATCAGGCCGGGCAGGCCGAGGTTGATGGCGTGGTCGCGGTCCAGACCGAGGGTCTGGGCGACCTGGCCCACATAGCAGGCATCCGGGTAGCCCTTGAAGTTGTAGGAGACGTCCACACCCATCAGGTTGTGGGCGTACTGCACACTGGTCAGGCCGACACCGGCGCAGATGCTGTCGCCCAGTGCAACATACAGGGGCTGCTTTTCCTCTTCGGGTTCTGCCGTCTCGTCGGCAGCTTCGCCCTCGGTGGTCTCAGGCTTCTGGTCTGCGGCGGGCTTGCGGAAGAGGGAGTTCTCCTCTTCTTCCACAGCCTCCGCGGCAGCGGGTTCGGGTTCAGACCCGGTCAGTGGCTCTTCTGCAAAGGCAGAGATGCTGAACCCGGCAAAGAGCATAGCCGCCGAAAGGGCAAGGCTGATGAGTTTCTTCTTCATGGGGACAGGGACTTCCTTTCTATCAGTAATCGCGGGAGGTGATCTCCGTTTCGAGCTTGCGGTAATCGAACTTGCCCACAGGGGTCATGGGCATGGCGTCGAGGAACTTGTAGCCCACGGGCTGGACGTATTCGGGCAGCTCCTCAGCGCACATCTGGCGCAGCTCCTTGATGATCTGGCGCTTTTTCGTGGAAGCAGCGGCCTCCGGCTTCAGCACCACAAAGACGAAGGGCAGGCGGCCCTGCACATGGTCCTTGTCGGTGCAGCCCACCACGGAACACTGGTGGACGGCGGGGTGCTGGCTGATGACGTTTTCGATCATCGAGGGGAAGACCTTGAAGCCGTCGTGGCGGATGATGAGGCGTTTGATGCGGCTGTCGAGGTAGACGAAACCGTCCTCGTCCATGTAGCCCACGTCGCCGGTGTGGGCCCACACCGTGCCGTCTTCGTGGGTGCGCAGGATGTTCGCGGTCTCTTCGGGCTTGCCGTAGTAGCCCTTCATCATGGAGGGGCTGCAGATGCACAGTTCGCCCCGCTCGCCGATGGGCAGTTCCTTGGTGGTGCCCGGCTCGAACACCGACACAAGGGTGTTCACCATGGGGATGCCCACGCTGCCGGGTTTGGTGATGGTGCCGGCGGCGATGGTGGCAGCGGAGGAGACCTCCGTCATGCCGTAGCCCTTGGCAAGGGGATACTCCACGTTGTGGGCGGCAAGGAAGTCGTTCACCGTCTTTTCTGCGCCGATGGAGATGGCATCGCCGCCGGCGGCATAGTTGCGGATGAAGGACAGATCCTTGTTTTTCAGCTTGGGGTCAGCGGCCATCTGCTGGTAATGGGAAGGCACACCGAACATGTGTTCGGGCTTGTGCTTCAACAGAAGGCTGCCGAGCTTGGCGGGGTCCAGATTCGGGATGATGACGACCTTCAGCCCCAGGGCCAGCGGCATGTGGACGCCGCAGGCGTAGCCATAGGCGATGAAGGGGGGCATGACGTTCATGAGCGTCTGCCCCTTCCGGAACAGGGCATGCCATGCAGCAAACTGCTGAGCGAGGGCGTTGAAGTTTCGGTCCGTCAGCATAACGCCCTTGGGGGAGCCGGTGGTGCCGCCGGTGTGGACCACCACACAGGCATGGTCCGGGTCATAGGGCTCACCGGCGGTGCTGGCGTCCTGCCCGTTTGCGATGAACTGCTTCCACATCAGGGCATTGGAGTCGTATTTGTTGCGGTCGGGGTTGGAGACCTTGTAGCCGATGGCCAGCGGCAGGGGCAGCGAGTCGGCCGGGGAAAGCACGATGACCCGCTCCACATGGGTGCGCCGGGCGGCCTGACGGCAGCGGTCATACACCACGTTCAGGCAGATCAGCAGATGAGAATCCACTTCCTCGATGTACTCATGGATGCCGTCGGCGCTGTACCGGGGGTCCACCAGATTCAGGGTCGCGCCGATGCGGTCAGCAGCATAGAACGCATAGATGACCTCCGGGGTCATCACGCTGACCACGGTAATGATATCACCCTTTCGGACGCCTGCCGCCCGGAAGGCAGCAGCGGTCTTCTTGGTGTTCACGATGAAGTCTGCATAGGTGAACTTCCGGCCATAATATTCGAGGGCCGTTTCCGACAGGCGGTTCTTGTTCTGCTGCCGGACAAAGTCGAAAGCAGAACACTCCGGCATCGGCTGGTCGATGTAATTGGGGTCGTAATATTTGAGCCACGGGCGAGCCTGTGACGCATAGAGAACATTGCTGGTCGTTGTCATAAAACCTATCCTTTTGTTAAAAATTGTGCAATGCGTTCCCTGCTATTGTAGTAAAGGCACCGGCAAAAGTCAAGAAACAAAGGGTGAACAATGCCGAAACAGAGCCTAAAAAATTTGAGAGAGTTTACGATTCGCGAATCCACTGTGCAGCTTCGGTCGCATTGCAGAGCACGAAGTGATTGGGCCGCAGTTCCTGCCACTGCGGGGGCTCGGCAGTGTAATCGTGCATGGCGGGGTCGTAGACCAGCAGCTTTTTCTTCCGCTCCAGCCGGGGGTTCGGCATGGGGATGGCCGAAAGCAGGCTGCGGGTATAGGGATGGATGGCGTGATTCACCAGTTCTTCGGCGTCGGCCAGCTCCACGATGTCGCCCTTGTGGATGACGGCGATGCGGTCCGAGATGTACCGCATGACGGACAGGTCGTGCGCGATGAACAGGTAGGTGATGCCGCGCTCCTTTTGCAGATGGCGCAGCAGGTTGAGCACCTGGGCGCGGATGGACATATCCAGTGCAGAGATGGGCTCATCGGCGATGATGAACTCTGGCTCCACGATGAGGGCGCGGGCGATGCCGATGCGCTGGCGCTGGCCGCCGGAGAACTCGTGCGGGAAGCGGGAGGCAAATTCGGGCAGCAGGCCGACATCCAGCAGCGCCTGGCGGACTTTTTCTTCCCGCTGGGCAGCGGTCAGATCGGGCCGGACGTTCATCAGGCCCTCGCCGACGATGTAGCTCACCTTGGCGCGCTCGTTCAGGGAGGACTGCGGGTCCTGGAAGATCATCTGGATCTCCTTGATGACCTGCTGGTCCAGCGCGTGGGAGATCTTGCCGTTGATCTTCTGGCCCTTATACAGGATCTCGCCGCCGGAAGTGGGCAGGATGCGCATGATGGCGCGGCCAATGGTGGTCTTGCCGGAACCGGACTCGCCCACCAGGCCGAACGTCTCGCCCTTGTAGATCTTGAAATTGGCGCGGTTCACGGCGCGGTAGGCTTTTTTGCCGGAACCATAGGTCACTTCGAGGTCTTTGACCTCCAGAAGCGTTTCACGTTCCTCTGCCATTTTACATCCCCTCCTCTTTCAGCAGGCGGACCGCCAGCGGCGGCTCCACCTTGGGTGCCCGCGGGTCCAGCAGCCAGGTCTTGGCCTTGTGGGTGGGGCTGATCTCAAAATACGGCGGGCGCTTGACGAAGTCGATCTTGAGCGCCTGCGGGTTGCGGGGCGCAAAGGCGTCGCCGTGGATCTCGGTGAACAGGTTCGGCGGGGTGCCCTGGATGTTGAACAGGTCCTCGCCCTTGATGCCCATCTGGGGCATACTGGACAGCAGTGCCCAGGTGTAGGGGTGGCGGGGGTCGTAATAGATCTCGTCCGAGGTGCCGATCTCGATGATGTCACCTGCATACATGACGGCCACCCGGTCGGCGATGTTGGCCACGACACCGAGGTCGTGGGTGATGAGAACGATGGTCAGGTTGTACTTGACCTGCATCTCCTTGAGCAGCTGCAAGATCTGCGCCTGGATGGTCACGTCCAGCGCGGTGGTGGGCTCATCGCAGATCAGGATCTGCGGGTTGCAGGCCACCGCAATGGCGATGACGACGCGCTGGCGCATACCGCCGGAGAACTCGTGCGGGTACTGGCCGAAGCGGACCTCCGGGTCGGCGATGCCGACATCCCGCAGGTATTCCAGCGTCTTCTCTCTGGCGGCCTTGCCGCGCAGGCCCTGATGCAGCTCCACGGCTTCCAGGATCTGGTCGCCGATGGTCTTCAGCGGGTTCAGGCTGGTCATGGGGTCCTGCATGATCATGGCGATCTCGTGGCCGCGCACCCGGAGCCAGTCCTTTTCCTTTTTCAGGTCGGACAGGCGGATGGGCTTTCCGTCGTCGGCACCGAAGTAGTCGATAGTGCCGCTGGAAATAGAGCCGTTGGCGTCCAGCAGGCCCATGAAGCTCTTGGTGAACACGCTCTTGCCCGAACCGGACTCGCCTACGATGGCGAGGACCTCGCCATGGTAGATGTCCAGATCGATGCCGCGGATGGCGTGGAGCGCTTTTCCACGCAGGTTGAATTGGATGTTCAAATCCTTGACTGAAAGGATCAGCTGATTCTTTTCCATCTTCTGTCCCTCCTTACTGCATGTGGTTCTTCGGGTCGGCGGCGTCCGAGAAGGCGTTGCCGATGAGGTAGAACGCGATGGTGACAAAGCTCAGGATGATGGTGGGGTAGAGCAGCTGATACCGCAGGCCCGCCTGCATCATGACCTTGCGGCCGTCGTTGATGAGGTTGCCCAGCGAGGGCGTCTCCACCGAGAGGCCCAGACCGATGTAGGTGATGAACACCTCGCTGCCGATGGCGGCGGGGATGGTCAGCGCCATGCGCAGCATGATGACCGACACCAGGTAGGGCAGCAGGTTGCGCAGCACGATGCGGGAGGTGGGGGTGCCGATGCAGCGGGAGGCAACGTTGTAGTCGCGGTCGCGGATGATCAGGATCTGGTTGCGGATGAAGCGCGCCATGGCGATCCAGCCCGTGAGCGACATGCCCAGGATCAGCGTCTGGATGCTGGGGGAAGCCACGTAGGAGATCAGGATCAGGATGATGGTGGAGGGGATGTTGTCGCAGATGTTGTACAGCTCGGTGAAGAAGAAGTCGAGCTGGCGGACATAGCCCCACAGCACACCCACGGTGATGCCCACCACGGCCTCGATCATGGCCACGAAGAAGGCGATGGTCAGGCTGGTGCGGGCACCGGCCCAGATGCGGGCCCACAGGTCCTGGCCGATGGCGTTGGAACCCCAGATGAAGCCCTGCTGGCCGGGGGCGATGTTGCGGTACTGGATTCCGGTGGCGGGGTCCACCTCACAGAGGTTGGGGTCCACCTGGCCGGGCAGATGGGGCTGCACGAAGGCAAAAGCCACCACGGCCACCAGCGCGATGAGGAGCGCCACGGCCATCTTGTTCTTGAAGAAGGAGCGGAACGTGCTGCCCCAGTAGCTGTAGTTGGAGTAGGCCGTTGCCTCGGCCTGCTCTTCGCTGAAGCCGGCAGGGGTGAACAGCTCGTCTTCCGGCAGGCTGGCCCAGACAGCGGGGCCGTCCTTTTGCAGCTTGTTCAGGTCGTTTTCCAGCACAGCTGCCTTCTGGTCTTTCATGTGGAACAGCATTATCGGCCACCTTCTTTCTTGCCAAAGTTGATGCGGGGATCGATGAGCACCATGAGCAGATCGCCCAGGATGAGGCCGATGATGCCCACGCAGGCGTAGAGCAGCACGATGCCCTGCACCATGGTGTTGTCGTGCCGCTGCACACAGGTCACCAGCAGGCCGCCCATGCCGGGGATGCTGTACAGGCTCTCGATGTAGATGGAGCCGACGACGGTGTTCAGGAAGGCCGACGGGATGTACTGCACCAGCGGGACCATGGCGTTGCGGAAGATGTGGTGCAGTGCGATGTTGTTTTCGCTCACGCCCTTGGCCAGTGCCAGGCGGACGTAGTCCTTGTTGCTCTCATCCACCATGTAGCGGCGCAGCCACATGCCGTAGAAGGCCACGTTGCCCAGGCTCATGGAGCAGATGGGCAGCACCCAGTATTTCCAGTTGGAGGCATCGAACAGCAGGCCGACGCCCAGCGCGGTGGTGCCGTACATCTGAATGTACAGATAATACACGGCGGCAGGCACGGCCTGGATGAGCACGATGATGGCCGTGCCGATCTTATCCGGCCAGCGGTTCTTGAACCGGCCCATGAACAGGCCCATCGGGATGCCGACGACCAGACTCAGTAGCATGGAGAAAACACCCATCTGCACCGAGATGGGCAGCTTTTTGGCCAGGATGCCGGTCACAGGCGCATTGACCTTATAAATATGGCTGACGCCGAGGTCGCCGTGCAGTGCATTCCACCAGAACCGCCCGATCTGCACCGGCAGCGGGTCCAGCAGGCCCATGGACTGGAGGCCCGCCTGGATCTGGGCCTCGGTCATTTTTTCGTAGTTTGCAAAGTAGCCTTCCACGGGCATCAGCCGCAGCAGGCAGAAAACGAGCGTCACGATGACGAACAGGGTCAAAATCGAGCGCCCGATGCGTTTTGCCAGATATTTCAGCATATCTGTGCGCACCCCTCTTTCGTTTTTAGCGTTCCGTCTGCGTGGCAGACACACAGCGGATAGGAATAGAATACATCAAAAAACCACTTTTGGAAAGTGATTTGGAGGGATTTTGAAAAAACTTTTTGCACAGAGTGCCCATTTGACCCGTTTTGCGGAAGAAAATAAAACACCGCGCCCCCAAAACAGAGCGCGGTGAAAGCGGGAAGGCGGAGGAGCTTATGCGGCCAGCGCCGTTTTGATGGCGTTCATCACGGCTTCGGGGTTCTCGCAGCAGACGAGAATCACCTCGCCGGTGGGAGCAGTGGAGATATGAGATGACGCGGCAATCTGATACTGGTCTTCCAGATAATGCTCCATGCTCTGCATCTGGCTCTGGACGTAGGCATCCAGGGCTTCGGATACGGCCTGTTGTTTGCCCTCGGCGGGCTTGACGATGGCGATGCCGTAGCTCTGCACCATCATGCCGGAAACAGAGGCGGCAAAGTCGGTGTACATGTCCTCTTCGAGGTTCAGCAGGGGGAGCAGCATGTTGCGGATCTCTTCGTCCAGCTGGGCGGCGTCGTAGCTGTCGCTGTAGCCGTACTGGGCGGTGAACTTGCCGTCTTCGCCGGGGGAGAAGATCATATCGTATTCGTTGTCTTCGTCCGGGCGGGCGTCGTGGAGGATCTTCGTGTAGTCTTTGGGGGCAGCGTCGGCCTTGTCGGATTTGCTGCAGCCCACCAGAGCGAACAGAGCGGCCACAGCCAGCAGGGCGGCGAGGAGGCGTTTGGTCATGGACTTCATAGGCTGGATTCCTTTCGTTGCAAACAGTGTGCGGGAAGGCCCCGCGCGTATCGTTAGGATGCCCGCCCCGCGCCGGTCTATGCGGGCGGCGGAAGGGCCTTGTATCGGATATACGAACCGCCGGGGCCAAAAATTGCATTCTGCCCCGGCGGTGGATGAAATATTTTATGGGATGGGTGGTCTTACAGCATCATTGCTTCCAGGTCGCCGTGGTTGACGGGGGTGGAAAGGATAATCTGGGTGCTGGTGGTGCCCAGCTTCTGGAACTGTAAAATGAGATGCTCCAGCTGGGGCATGCTGCCGCAGCTGACTTTGATGAGGAAGGTGTAGGCACCGGTGACGTGGTAGCATTGCAGCACTTCCTTGCTGTTCTGCATCAGTTCCACCAGCTCGTCCCGGTGGCTGGGCGTCACGGACAGGCTGATGAGGGCGTCCACGTAGACCCGGTCGGCCGGGCGGTTGAGCACTACGGTATAGCCGCTGATGATGCCGTCGGTCTCCAGTTTGTGGATGCGGCTGGAAACGGCGGGGCTGGTCAGTGCGACCTGCTCGGCGATCTCCTTGACCGGCATCCGGGCATTTTTGGCGAGCAGGGAGAGGATCTTGCGGTCTAAATCATCCATGGGGAAGGTCTCCTTTTTTGAAATATGTTGGAATCCATAAAAATTTTTGAAAGTAAAGTTTTAATGTTGTAAAAATAGCACAAACATCGAAAAAAAGCAGAAAAAATCTGACTGCGTTAATTATATAAAGTTTTGACCAAAATGTAAAGTGTAAAATTAAAGCAAACGGCAAAAAATTTGTTTGACAAGAAAAGAAAAATGGGTATAATACATATCGCAGGGGGCAAACGGCAAGAATGCTGTGCTCCTGCCACTGAAAATGCGATTCCCAACTTTATATACTTTCCCACCCCTCTATACACAAAAACCCGCTGCCAGGCGGGTTTTTGTGTTTCTGGGGCTTTTTTGCGTTCCGGGAACAAAAGAGTGCGGGTGCATTGTTTCAATGCGTCTCTTCCGGGCTGGTCAGCAGCTTCTGGAACTTGCGCGCAGCGGTGTTCAACGGGCGGTGGTGGTCGTAGACCAGGCAGATGGAGCGCTGGGGGATGATCTCCCGCAGATGGAGCTGGACGATCTCGCCCCGCGCCAGCGGCTCGGCCGCCATGGATTCCGGCACAAAGGCAAGGCCCAGCTCGCTTTTGACCAGCGTGAGCATCTGGTCGGTGGTGGCGGCCTCGGTGTCGGGCCGGAGCACCGCGTCGTGGTCGAGGAAGAACTGCCGGTAGAAGCTGCGGGTCGTGCTCTCGTCGCTCAGGGAGATGAGCGGGTAATTTTCCAGTTCCTTTAAGGAGAGGTTCTGGCTGGCCAGGGCCGTGAAGGTCCTGCCGCCCACCAGCACTTCGTAAAACGGCTTCAGCTCCACCCGCTTCAGCCCCGGTTCCACCTCGGCCGGGGTGGAGACGATGGCAAAATCCACTTCGCCGTTTTTCACGGCCTGCATCGCCTGCGGGGTGGAGTGGTTCGAGATGCGCAGCCGGATGCCGGGGTACTCGGTGTGGAAGTCCCGCAGCTTTTCGGAGAGGTAGATGTTCAGGGCCGTCTCGGTGGCGCTGATGCTGATGGCACCGTGCTCCAGCGTGGCGCTGGCGCTCAGCTCCTCCTCGGCGTCCTGGATCTGCACTGCCGCCGATGCAATGCGGGAATAGAGCATCTCGCCCTCCGGCGTCAGGGTCACGCCCCGGTTGGAGCGGATGAACAGCACACAGTTCAGCTGGCTTTCCAGCCGGTTCATCGAGTGGGTGATGTTGGGCTGGTTGTTGCCCAGCACCCGCGCCGCCTTGGTGAAATTCTGGTATTTTGCAACATAATAGAAGATCTTGTAGTATTCCCAGTCGACATACATGAGATGTTACCCTCCTCCATGTAAAAATCATATTGCAGCCATGTGCAGGATACGTTTTACACATTCTTTTCCTGCTCGTATAATAGCACTGCAATCGAAAATTGCAAGAGGAAATCTGAAAAAACTACGGTCTGCCCATCAGAGAGCAGACCATTGAGAACAACAAAAAGAAGGTTATAACAAATTATGCTGACCGCTGTTACTGGAATCAATTGGGGCGATGAGGGCAAAGGCCGCGTCATCGACCTGCTGGCCGAAAACGCCGATGTCGTTGCCCGCTATCAGGGCGGCAACAATGCCGGGCACACCGTCGTCACCGAAAAGGGCAAGTTCGTCCTGAACCTTCTGCCCTCCGGCATCCTGCACCCGGATGTCACCTGTGTGCTGGGCACCGGTATGGTCATCGACCTCGACCACCTCTCGAATGAGATGCAGGCCATCGAGGCCCGCGGCGTGGAGATCGGCCCCAAAAATCTGAAGCTCTCCGACAAGGCCACCATCTCGATGCCCTGGCACAAGGTGCAGGATGGTCTGGAAGAAGACCGCCTGGCCAAAAAGGGGAGCGCCTTCGGCTCCACCCGGCGCGGCATCGCCTACGCCTACAGCGACAAATACCGCAAAAAGACCCTGCGTCTGGGCGACCTGCTCCATCTGGACGAAGAGCGCACCCAAAACCGCCTGCACATGATCCTGGATTCCAAGAACATGGAGCTGGCAGGCTGCTATCATCAGGAAAAGATGTCCTATGACGCGCTGCTGGACTGGTGCAGGACCCAGGCCGAGCGATTCGCACCGTTCATCTGCGACGTGGGCGCCTTTTTGCAGCAGGCCCACGACAGCGGCAAGCGCATCGTGCTGGAAGCTCAGCTGGGTGCCATGCGGGACATCGACTACGGCATCTTCCCCTTCACGTCCAGCTCCAATACGCTGGCCGCTTATGCGCCGCTGGGGGCCGGCATCCCGAATTGCCGGCTCGACCATGTGGTCGGTGTGCTGAAAGCCTACTCCACCTGTGTCGGCGCAGGCCCCTTCGCCGCAGAACATGCCATGGACGAGGACTGGAATGAGCAGCTGCGGAAGGCAGGCGGCGAATACGGTGCGGCCACCGGCCGCCCCCGCCGCGTCGGCCCCTTTGACTGCGTGGCCAGCCGCTACGGTCTGGCCTGCCAGGGAGCGGACAAGATCGCCCTGACTAAGCTGGACGTTCTGAGCAGCATGAACGAGATCCCGGTCATCACCGGTTACAAGTTGGACGGTGTGGAAGTCCCCCGCTTCGACACGCTGTCTGACCTGGACCGGATGGAGCCGGTCGTCACGATGCTGCCCGGCTGGAACACCGACCTCTCCGGCTGCAAGAGCTGGGACGAGCTGCCCAAAGAGGCAAAAGGCTATGTGGCGTTCCTCGAAAAGCAGCTGGACCACGAGATCCAGTTCATCTCCACCGGTGCCGAGCGTGAGAAGTTCGTGCTGAAAGGAGAATGGCTGTGAGACATTTCATTGAGCCGAACAGCTTTTCTCTGGACGAACAGCTGGCCCTCCTCGACCTTGCCGACCGGATGGAGGCAGACCCCGCACCCTATGCCCATCTCTGCGACGGGCGCATTCTGGCAACGCTGTTCTATGAGCCGTCCACCCGCACCCGGCTCTCGTTCGAGTCGGCCATGCTGCGGCTGGGCGGCAAGACGCTGGGCTTTGCCGGGGCGCAGCTGTCCAGCGCCAGCAAGGGCGAAACGGTGGCCGATACGGCCCGCGTCGTGAGCAACTATGCCGACATCATCGCGATGCGCCACCCCAAAGAGGGCGCACCCCTGCGCGCATCCCTGTATGCGCGGGTGCCCGTCATCAATGCAGGCGACGGCGGGCACGCCCACCCCTCCCAGACCATGATCGACCTGATGACTATCCGCCAGCGCAAAGGGCGGCTGGACCATCTGACCATCGGTTTCTGCGGCGACCTCAAATTCGGCCGGACGGTCCACTCCCTGACCGCCGCGCTGAGCCAGTTTGAGGGGAACCGGTTCGTCTTCATCTCGCCGGAGGAACTGCGCATCCCGCAGTACGTCAAGGACGAGACGCTGACGCCGCTCCACCAGACCTACAAGGAGACTGCCGACCTCGAAGCCGAGCTGCCCACCCTCGATGTCCTCTACATGACCCGCATCCAGCAGGAACGCTTCTTCAACGAGGAGGATTACCTCCGGCTGAAGGGCTGCTACTCCCTGAATGCAAAGCTGCTGGAGCAGGCTCCGGCTGATATGCCGGTGCTCCACCCGCTGCCCCGCATCGACGAGATCAAGCTCGATGTGGACAACGACCCCCGCGCCGCCTACTTTGACCAGGTGCACAACGGCGTGTACATCCGCATGGCCATCATCCTGGCCCTGCTGGGCATCCCGGACCCTCTGACGGGAAAATCGGTGCTGAATGCCTGACTAGACAGCAGAAAACAAAAAAATCTCCGCGCAGCTGCGCGGAGATTTTTTTGTTGAAAGCAATGTTACAGCATCTTGGACAGGAACGCCTTCAGGCGGGGATGCTTGGGGTTGGCGAACAGCTCCTGCGGGGGCTCGTCCTCCTGGACTTTGCCGTCGTCGATGAAGATAACGCGGTTGGAGACCTCGCGCGCAAAGCCCATCTCGTGGGTGACGACCAGCATGGTGATGCCGGTGTGGGCCAGCTCCTTCATCAGCTCCAGGACCTCGCCGACCATTTCGGGGTCCAGCGCGGAGGTAGGCTCATCGAAGAGGATGACGTCCGGGTCCATGGCCAGGGCGCGGGCAATGGCGATGCGCTGCTGCTGGCCGCCGGACAGGCTCTTGGGGTAGGCATCGGCCTTGTCGGACAGGCCGACGCGGGCCAGCAGCTCTTCGGCGCGCTTGTCAGCTTCCTGCTGGTTCTTCAGCTTCAGCAGGGTGGGGGCCAGGCAGAGGTTCTGCTTGACCGTCAGGTGCGGGAAGAGGTTGAAGTGCTGGAACACCATCCCCATCTTCTGGCGGACGGCATCAATGTGGCTGTCATCGATCTCGACGCCCTCAAACTTGATGGAGCCGCCGGTGGGGATCTCCAGCCGGTTCAGGCAGCGCAGGAAGGTGGATTTGCCGCAGCCGGAAGGGCCGATCAGGCAGACCACGTCGCCGCGGTAAATGTCGATGTCGATGCCCTTCAGGACATCGAGGGTGGGGGTGGGCTGCTTTGCGCCCTTCTTCTTGTCGCCGCCGTAGGTCTTGGTCAGACCGCGGACTTCCAGAATCTTATCGGTCACCTTGAGCCATCCTCCTCTCAAACTTCGCCAGCAGCCAGGTAAACAGCATGACGAGAATCAAATAAACAAGTGCAACGCCGCACAGCGGGAACATGGCCTCGTAGGTGCGGTTCATGATGCCCTGGGCCGCATACAGCAGCTCCTTGCCGCCGATGACGGTGATGAGCGAGGTATCCTTGAGCAGGACGATGAACTCATTGCCCAGAGCCGGCAGCACGGCGCGGATGGCCTGCGGGATGATGATGACCACCATGGTGGTTATGTAGTTCAGGCCCAGGCTGCGGCCGGCTTCCATCTGGCCGGGGTCCACAGCCATCAGGCCGCCGCGGATGATCTCGGATACATAAGCGCCGGAGTTGATGCCCAGCGCCAGCGCACCGACCATGGTGAAGTTGCGGCTGTTGGCAAAGATGACCATGCTCATGATGAGCAGCTGGACCATCATGGGGGTGCCGCGGATGATGGTGGTGTACACCTGGCAGATGGCGTTGAAGAAGCCCAGCACCGGGTTCCTGCGGTCGGAGCGCTGCTGGTCGTGGGCTACACGGACCAGTGCGACCACGCTGCCCAGCACCACACCCAGCGCCAGTGCGATGGCCGTGACCAGAAGCGTGGTGCCCACGCCCTGAACGTACTGCATCCAGCGGTCCTTCAGGATGAACGCCTGATAAAATTTGTAGAAGAATTCCTGCCCGAAGCTGAGCTTCGTGCCGCCGTTGAGCAGCTCTTTCAGCAGTTCATATTGTGCGGCCATTCGCATCCTCACTTTCCTGTTTTGTCAGATTTTTGTAACCTTCTTTTTCCAAAAAAGGGGAGGGGCTCCTTTGGAGCTTCCTCCCCGTGGTGCACGGTCGCGCTGATTACTCAGCGGTGATGTACTTGTCCACGATGGACTGCAGGGTGCCGTCAGCCTTCAGCTCTTCCAGAGTAGCGTTGATGGCATCTTCCAGAGCAGAACCCTTTGCCATGCCGATGGCGTAGTCTTCCTCAGCATAGCTGGTGTCCAGAATGACCAGACCGGGGTTGGCAGCAACGAACTCCTTGGCGGGAGCGTTGTCGATGACGACAGCGTCCACCTGGCCGTTGTTCAGAGCCTGCACAGCGGTCAGGCCGTCGTCGTAAGCCACGACGTTCTCATCGCCGAAATCATCGGAGCAGTAGATGTAGCCGGTGGTGCCGCGCTGGGTGCCGATCTTCTTGCCGGCCAGATCGTCGGGGGTAGCGATGTCAGAGCCTTCGGGAACGATGATGGACTGGATGCCGGTAGCATAGCTGTCGGAGAAGTCCATGACGGCCTTACGCTCGTCGGTGACGGTGACGCCAGCCATGACGATATCGGCCTTGCCCTGCTGGACGCTCAGCAGCGCAGCATCGAAGTCCATGTCGTCGATCTGAAGCTCCAGACCCAGCTTCTCAGCAATGGCCTGTGCGGTGTCCACGTCGATGCCCTCGAACGCACCGGTGTCGGTGGTCATCTCATACGGAGGGAAGGCAGCGTTGGTGGCCATGGTCAGCTTGCCGGCCTCAACGGTGGTCAGCTCAGCAGCAGCGCTGGAAGAAGCTGCCTCGGAGGAAGCAGCGGCAGAGCTTGCGGTAGAAGAAGCGGTGCTGGAAGAGGAACCACCGCAGGCGGTCAGAGCCAGAGCGGCAGCGGTCAGACCAGCGGCAGCCAGGAAGCTGCGACGGGTAATCTTTTTCATATTCAAACACTCCTCGATTGATTGTATAATCTTTCATCTCTCTGCGGCGATGCGATTCATCGAAACATCAGAGAACGGGTCTAGTATAGATTGCACAAATAAAAAAGTCAAGTGTTGTGCAAAAATTCGATAAAAATGAAACCGTTTTGAGAACACTTATGCAATCATACTGGGAAAATGAGTGAATATATGCAAAAACCTCTCTGTCATGGCTCCGAGCCGGCAGGCTCAACGGAGAGGTTGTACGAAGAGAGACTTTACAAATACCGGGCGATCTCCTCAGCACTCCGCTTCGGCACACAGTAGTCCTTCTGGCCGTCCAGATAATATTTCACGCCGGTCTCCCCGGTCAGGGGGACGATGTGGGCTTCGTGGGTGGGGTAGCCGAACGCCACCATAAAGGCCAGCTTTTCCGGCTCCTTGATGTGGAGCAGCTCGGTGAGGGCGGGCTTATTGATGGCACCCATGATGCAGCTGCCCACGCCCTTGTCCCACGCGGCCAGCGTCATGTTGGCCAGCGCGATACCGGTGTCGGTGTTCAGGTCACCGGGGATGGCAGTGTCCTGCACGACGGCTACATATAAAGTGGGCAGCTCGTCGGCTTTTGGGGTGCCCTGCTCCGGGGGCAGATAGGCGGCCCACTTGACCAGCGGCTGGACTTCGGCCACATCTTCGGGTTTGTTCACGACCACCAGACGCACGGCCTGACGATTGGCTCCGCAGGAGGAGAGGCGGACGGCTTCGATGATGTCCTCCACCACATCCTGCGGAACGGCTTTCTGCGCAAAGCGGCGGTAGGTGCGGCGGGTGAGAAGTTTTTCCATAACAGACATGAGAGCGTCTCCTTTCGATCGTTCTGAGAACAGTATAGCGCGAACGGCCCGCCTGCGCAAGCGCCGGTTAAAAAGGAACAATTGACAGCGTTTTCCACCAAATGGTATAATGAAGGCACAAAAACAGCGTGAAAGCGAAAAAACAGACCGCATTTCACCGCGCAGCTCTGCCAGACCGGCAGGGAGAAAGGAACTGCTATGAGAAAACGAATCCTGAAAACGCTCGCCATGCTGGGGCTTTCTGTCTGCATCCTGGTGGGCGGGGCCGTATCCGGCGTTGCAGAGGAACCGGCCCGGAAGGAGTGCAAGGAGAACGAGCACGAGTGGAAGACCTTCGTGGAGTATCGTGAGGACTGTGTGCCCACCGACTTCACGCTGGATGGAAAGACTTTCACCCTCTGCCCGCACTGCGGCAAAGAGGGCAGAAAAGACCCCGTACAGCGCCTGACCAAGGTGAAGAACACCTTCTCGAACTTCTCCAACCTCGAAATCTATGAGGGCAGCCTGCAGGACGGCCCGAAGATCATGACGGTGGCCTTCTATTACCAGACCTGCATGAACAAGGTCGTCTGCACCAAGTGCGGCAAGGTCAAGAGCAACACGGTCGTCACCGATGCCCGTGTGATGGACTCGGACGTCACGGCGAACATTGAGCTTCCGGCTTCTGCGGTGCAGGGGTACACCCTGCAGCAGGTCCATGCCGATGGAAGCAAGACCCCGGTGCAGGTCAGTTACAGTGAGAACGACCAGAAGGCGTTCTTCCAGCTGAACATGGCAGGCGGCGCACAGCTGCTGCTGCTCTCCTGATGAACAAAAACGCTCCGGCATGGTGCCGGAGCGTTTTTGTTCATCTCTTGGGGCGGGTCTTGAAGCGGGGCAGCGGAAGCCCCAGCACCAGCGCGATGCCGATGGCAAGGGCCACGGCGATCTTGAACGTCGAGATGCCGTTGGCCAGAGCCAGAGCGTTGTTGCCCTGGATGAAGTAGTAGGCGGTGTAGTAGATGCCGGCACCGGGCACCAGCGGGAAGATGCCGGCCAGCAGAAAGATGGTGACCGGCGTTTTGAGCACGATGGCGAAGATGCGGGCCAGCAGCGTCAGCGGGATGACGGCCAGCAGCGAGGCGGCAAAACTTTCCAGCCCGAAGAGGACGGCCAGCTCGTAAATGAACCAGCCCATCGCGCCGACAAGGCCGCAGTAGGGCAGGGTGCGCTTGGGGGAGGCAAAGAGAACGGCAAAGCTCAGGGTGCCCGCCCCGGCAATGAAGAACTGGGCCACCAGCTGGCCGAGCTGCTCGCTCGTCAACAGAAGTTCTGTCATGCGGCCACCACCCCCGTCCATGCGGCATAGGCCCCCAGCACCAGACCGGTGCCGATGGCAATACTGGCTGCGATGAGCAGCGCGTCGATCATCCGGATGGTGCCGGAAAGATAATCGCCCTGCACAAAATCCCGGATGCCCATGGTGAACGCGATGCCGGGCGTGAGGATCATCAGGGTGCCGATGATGGCATGGCTGGCCTCGGTGTGGAGCAGGTGGCAGCCCAGAATGCAGAGGATGGTGATGAGCGAAGCGGTGGAGATGGTGCGGAACCCGCCGCCTATGGGGTGCCGCCCGCAGAACAGCAGATAAGCGTTGGCCGCACAGCCCGCCACCGCAGCGACCAGCGCGGCCTGCAGGGTGCCGCCGAAGATGAGCGCGAAGCAGAACGCGCCCGAAAGCCCGGCCAGAAGCTGCACCCGGCCCTTCGGGAAGGGAATGCTCTGCGCCTGCACCAGGCGGCTCTCGGCTTCGTCGATGGTGGTCACGCTGCCCTCTGCGATCTGACGGGACAGCTGGTTCACCGCAGCCACCCGGCCCAGATGGGTCGTGCGGGTGGGCACGTTGCGCACCTCACTGATCTCGGCCGTGCCAGCACTGGCAAAAATGCCGTTGGTCAATACATATACATGAAATTCCCGCAGATGGAAGCTGCGCGCCATGATCTCCATGGTCTGCTCCACGCGGAAGACCTCCGCGCCGTTTTCCAGCAGCGTCTGCCCGGCCGCCATAATGAAATCCATGATGCGGCGGCGCTGTTCTGCGTCGGGATACAATTCCCTGCCGTTCATTGCGTCTCTCCTTACTGTGCCGCAAAGGGCATACGTTCTTGATTTATAAGATAGCATGTCTTGCCCTCTCAGTCAACGCCTTTGGCGTTGCCAGCTCTCCCGCAGGGCGAGCCACTGGCGAACCGGTCTTGGCCATGCTGACTGCACAGGCCCATGCTGCCGGAAGGCGACGGGCCTTGCTGCTCAGGCAAACGGCTGCTGACAATGAGGACAGGGCCCAGCCGTTCAGGAGCCGCAGGCGGCAGTGCGCAGGTCTGCCCGGCCTGCCAAGGGCTCTCCCTTTGGGAGAGCTGGCCGCAAAGCGGCCTGAGAGGGTATTCCCTACCAAAAAACTTCGTTGAAAGGGTTGACAAATGCCGAAAAGGGGATTAGAATAAAGCCAATATCACAAAAATGGCTGTGAAGAGAAGAGTAGGTTTTCGCATTGATCCTTCCAGAGAGCCCGGTCGGTGGAAAAGGGCAGGGAACAGGGAACCGAAAATGGTCTCGGAGCTGCGGGGGCGAAGTGCAAGAGTGCTAAGCCCGCGACGGGAGCGCCCGTTACAGCGTCCGGCTGTAAGCAGTGGGAGGAGAAAGCCGCTGCCGCAGCATCGAGGCCGGGCCCGTGAGGGCGCGGTGAACCAAGGTGGTACCACGGAAGTTTTATGCGCTTTCGTCCTTGTGGGCAGTTGCCCGCCGAGGACGGAGGCGCTTTTTTCGTGCTTCCGGTTGCACAAGGCGCAGAAAAATGTGCTGCGCAGTGCAAAAAATTATGGAACAACAAGAGAGGGAAAACATTATGTCTAAGATTTCGCGTCGTGATTTTCTGAAAGTGACCGGCATCGCTGCCGCTGCAGCTGCCCTGACCGCCTGCGGCGGTTCTTCTTCCACCGCAAGCAGCACCGCTTCTTCCGCTGCCGCCTCTTCCGAGGTGGTCAAGAAGCTGGATAAGATCAGCGTGGCCGTGCCCAACGACACCACCAACGAGGCCCGCGCTCTGGCTCTGCTGGAGAAGAACGGCTTCTTCAAGGTCAAGGCGGATGCCGGCCTGACCGCCACCAAGAACGACATCGAGGAGAACCCGTTCAACGTCAACATCGACGAGGTCGAGGCTGCACAGGTGCCCAGCGTTCTGCAGGATGAGGACTACGCCGTCATCAACTCCAACTACGCCATCTCTGCCGGTCTGAACCCCGTGGAGGATGCACTGGCCATCGAGGACGGCTCTTCTGCTTATGTCAACGTTCTGGTCTGCAAGGACGGCAATCAGGAGTCCCCCAAGATCAAGGCTCTGGCCGCTGCTCTGGAGAGCCAGCAGGTCAAGGACTTCATCGATGAGAAGTATGCAGGCTCCGTCGTCTTCGTCGTGGAGAACCCCACCGACGGCTACGACTCCACCGTGGACTACGATGCACTGAACGGCGAGACCGTCAGCTGCGCCGCAACGCCGGCTCCCCACTGCGAGATCCTGGAGATCTGCAAGGACATCCTGGCCCAGAAGGGCATCACCCTGGACATCCAGGAGTTCGATGACTACATCCAGCCCAACAATGTCGTCGAGGACGGCCAGATCGACACCAACTACTTCCAGCATCAGCCCTACCTGGACGACTTCAACCAGGAGCACGGCACCCATCTGGTCACCGTGGCCGGCATCCACGTCGAGCCCATGGGCATCTACGGCGGCAAGCAGAGCGACCTGTCTCCCATCGAGGGCTAAGCTCTCCGTCTGATTCAAAGGAGCATTTCCGTGATCGAGATCAAACATCTTTCCAAGACCTTCCAGATGAAGGACGGCGCGGTCAACGCGCTGAGCGATATCAACCTGACCATTCCGGATGGTTCCATCTACGGCATCATCGGCATGTCCGGTGCGGGCAAATCCACGCTGGTGCGCTGCATCAATCTGCTGGAGCGCCCCACCGAGGGCAGCGTTGTCATTGACGGCACCGCGATGGAAACCCTGAACCCGGCCCAGCTGCGTGAGCGCCGCCGTGAGATCACCATGATCTTCCAGCAGTTCAACCTGCTGATGCAGCGCAGCTGCCTGAAGAACATCTGCTTCCCCATGGAGCTGGCCGGGGTGAAGAAGGCCGACGCCGAAAAGCGCGCCCGTGAACTTCTGGAGATGGTGGGCCTGCCCGACAAGGCCAACGCCTACCCGGCCCAGCTGTCCGGCGGCCAGAAGCAGCGCATCGCCATTGCCCGTGCACTGGCGACGAATCCCAAAGTCCTGCTCTGCGACGAGGCCACCAGTGCGCTGGACCCCAACACCACGCACTCCATCCTGACCCTTATCAAAGACATCAACCGGAAGCTGGGCATCACGGTGGTGGTCATCACCCACCAGATGAGCGTTGTGGAAGAGATCTGCGATCACGTTGCCATTCTGGACGGCGGCGTGGTGGTCGAGCTGGGCGAGGTGAAGGAGATCTTCGCCAACCCAAGGACCGCTGCGGCCCGGCGTCTGGTGGCACCCAACGGCGGCAGTGCGGCCCGTGACCTGTCGAGTTTCGCGCCCGACGACCATGTGGTCCGCGTGACCTTCAACGGCTCGTCCGCCGCAAAGCCGCTGGTGGCGAGCCTCGCAGCAGAAAAGGGCATTCTGGTCAGTGTGCTCAGCGCCGATACCCGCGACCTGAGCGGCCAGTGCTACGGCAGCATGCTGCTCAAGCTGCCCAAAGACACAGAAGAAGCAAAACAGGCGGCTGCCTACATGCGCAGCCAGCCCGGTGTGACGGTGGAGGAGGTGACCGGCGAATGAGCATTGCAGATTATGGCTTTGCCATCTGGGAGACGTTCTATGTGACGGTGCTCTCCACGGCCTTTTCGCTGGTCATCGGCCTGCCGCTGGGCGTCCTGCTCGTGGCCGGGGATAAGGACGGCGTTCTGCCCCTGCCCGGCTGGCTGATGCACCTGCTGAATGTCATCATCAACATCCTGCGCAGCGTCCCGTTCCTGATTTTGATGATCTGCGTCTTCCCGCTGACCCGCCTCATCGTGGGCACGACGGTCGGCACCAAAGCCACCATCGTGCCGTTGGTGGTCGCGGCCTTCCCGTTCGTGGCGCGTCTGGTGGAGACCAGCCTGCGCGAGCTGGACGAGG
>OMCG01000612.1_pt1 | contig 25122 bp, 19 predicted proteins | sample 1674071 | NCBI WGS metagenome assembly OMCG01 (sample SAMEA103958139, study PRJEB25191) | human gut metagenome | biome: human-associated habitat [ENVO:00009003]; feature: intestine environment [ENVO:2100002]; material: feces | place: Germany | collected 2013/2015 | reverse complement strand
GCAAGAAATTGTGGATCATCTGTTCCTCCAGTTCGGCGTGATGTTCCCGCATAAGAGCTTCCTGGATAGCCAGAACGCACTGCTGAACACCATACTTTTCCGTAAACATTTGACGCAAATCCACTTTGCTGTCCATGGTTCGCAGGATGTTCATGGTGCCGTTACCAATATCGCAGAGCATATTACTTCCGGTGAAGTGGTTGACAATGGGCGCAATTGCGGCAAATCCCTGGGGATAGACTGCCGCACCTACAATGCGGATGTGGTAATCCTTTCTCCGAAAAGTAAATTCCACTGTACTTTTCTGAAGAAGATACGTCTGAAATGCTTTCCGCTGCTTTGCCACCCAGGAGAGCGGCAGTCCCGCCGCCAGAAATACATTTGCCTGGGTGATCTGCTCCCTGCTCAGTTCCCGGGCGATGGCTGCCAGGGTCAGGATGTAGTAATCCTCGTCCATGATCTTTTCAGCGGCGTATTCCTTATGCCCAACGCCGATTTGGTAGTAGCGGCCCTGATAAATCAGCAAGTCGTTCTTGAAAGTCGGTTCCGTGTCACTGCTTTCAACCCCTGTAGGAAAGCAGCAATTGGCTGTTTTGATGTTGCCATAGCCGTGGTCAACACCGATGATGTAAATTCCGTTTTTGTTTTTCATTTGATTTTCCTTTCAAAATTAAGATTTTTGCGCACCTATTCGCCCTCGCCCCCGTGCGCTTTGGATTCATCTGACGCCCGATAGCGAATCAGGTCCATGGGAGTCTCACCCCTGCGCTTCCGCCCAGCTCTTTCGAGAAGTATCATTGTCCTGTCCCCGCCGTCGTCGCCTTGCCGGTTGCTGTCCGTCATTTGAGGCCCGTGGTTGTCGCTCGCATAAAATGGTCATGGCGCACGGCCTCCCGGCTCGGGTGGGGAAGAATGTATCAGATGAATGAGTATGAAATTATCAAGGTACATGAAGAGGGACAATACCCCTTCACCTATCGCGGCAAAAACGAGGTTTTGTTAGGGTGTTTATGGAAAGATTTTTAATTTTCATTGATATTCCACAAAATTCGTGTTGAGAAATTAGTGACTATTACATCTCTTTCACGCTATTCTTGTTTCCCCAGATGTATCTTCTCATACTGCCCTACTCCAATGTCGTTCCTGCCCCGGAATCTCACCGGAGCGTTGCCTCGCTCTTATCCTCGCAAAGTCGTATCCCATTTTCTGGCAGGTATAAACTTGTCAAGCTGCACGGCTTCATACCGCCAATATTCATTCCCTCAATTTCGGGCAAAACAAAAGCACCGTAAGATGCCAACCACACAGGCAGAATTTCTTCTGTCTGAAGGTAAGCCTCTTACGGTGCTAGGGCAGTCTCAATGATGATCCATCATTGGCTCCGCATACGCGAATTGAGAACACAAATATTCAATTGCAGTGTTTCGACCTGTTCGCAATTATAGAATATATGTTCGTAAATGTCAAGAAAAATTTTGTTCGCCCCTTAAAATATGCTGCCGCCCTATCCCAATGCCGTTCCTGCCCCGGAGTTCCACCGCGGCGTTGCCTTGCTCCTATCCTCGCAAAGTCGTATCCCATTTTCTGGCGGGTATAAACTTGTCAAGCTGCACAGCCTCACATCACAATCCCCGCATCTGAAAAACAAAAAGCACCGCAAGACACTAACCACACAGGCAGGATTTCTCCTGTCTGAAGATTAGCCTCTTACGGTGCTTGGTAGCTCAATGATGTTACATCACTGTCTCCGCTTGCGCGATTTGAGTACAGGGATATTCACTTGTGTTGATTTGGTATATTCAGATTATAAAACATATATTCGTATTTGTCAAGACTTTTTTCGCCATCATCTCATATAGCTATTTACACAGACATCCTTCAATTGAATCTTCACCCACATAAATCAGGAAACATCCGCCACTATTTCAGTAGCCACACCTTGACGAATCGCATTGACATCCACCGCAGATCGAATACGAATACTGTAGCTTCCTGGGAAATAATCTCGGCACTCCGCAAAGTGGTAGATCACGGTGCTGTTTTCCAGGAATGCCGCCCGGATTGTGCGCTCTTCATCTATCAGATACGCCGGAATGCAAGGCTGCAGATTTATTTGCACGCCGCTTTCTGTACGCAGGAACGGTTTTCGGCCGAACATCATGATTTGCCATATGCTCATAAATTCCGCCGTAGAACCGCTTAGCCGCGCCACATATCCACGTCCGTGAAGCGCCTCCTCTGGGTTCATACTGCTCACCAGGAAGGAGCTGTTTTCCAATGTACTTCTTCCGTAAACAGCCGGATCTAGGAACGGAATCGCAGCCTGCCGCATTGTTTCCGAAAACTGTTCATACAATCCGCCGCGCAGTAATTCCAACAAATATTTATATTCCATGTGCAGCCAGATGGAACCATTTTCCAGCCATCCCGGTGTAAACGCAGCCGCACGCCCCAGCTCCAGCTCGGATATATCCAGTGCCTGATTGACGCGGTACATCCCAAGCTTGCCGTCAAACAGTTCGCTCCGGTGTACTGCCTCAAACAGTTCTTTGCGTTTTTGCTTGCTTTCACATAGGCGCATATCCCGCACACTGGATTCCAGGAACAGCGGCATATCACACTTTTCAAACGAAGGCGTTCCTTGCTCCATTTTCACACGGTATCGGCAATAGGTCGGCATCAACCCGTTTTCTCCGCGGCACAGAGCAAGCCGTTGACCAAGGAAATTTGCCCATGCGTCCAGCATTTCAGCCAGCTGTTCCGCCTGGCAATCTGCATAGTCCCATGCTCCCTGCGTATAGACTTCTTCCCGGCAGTGCTCCAGCGCGGATTTGCTGCTGTTCCAAAAATCAACCAGCACCGTATTTCCCGTATACTCCGGAATATCCTCGACGCTCTGCTTTAGGCGCATCAGTAACATGTAATGGGGTCCCGGCAAAGAAACCTTTCCTCCATAGCGCCGAAGAGAAGCTTTCAGAAACCGCAAATGCCGCAGCAGCTCCATGGCATCCGTAACACTGGAACCAAACAGTGCGGGCAATCCGTTCAGCGCGTCATACCAGCCGGGTCTTCCGCCTTCCATTTCAATGCCGCAGCCCCAGGCATCCAACGCCGCAAATTTCATTGCGCACGTACAGACCAGCTTTTCCAGCAAAGTAGCCTTTACCAGATTCCCGTACCCATCCCTGCACCATTTTTCTCCCGGTCTCTCTTCCAAAAAGTGATACTGCCGCAGTTCTCCACCCGACACACTATAGCGTTTTTCTCTGGGCAGTATTTGCGCCTGCGGCCGGTACCAGGGCAGTTCCATTTGCATCAGTTCCTGCTCCCGTTCCGGCCAGATACGCAGGAAGTCTTCAATCAGATCCAGGCCATAGCTCCAATGGTCTGTCCAATATCCCTCTCCGAAGTCCGCATCTGCTTTTACCGTTCCTTGCGCTATGCGGGCCATTCCCTCCTGTCTCCCATAGCGCAGCACATACTGCCCCGGTGTCATTGTCTCTCCACTGGCACTCTGTACCAGATCCGGTTTGATGACCAGGGGGTTATATCCGTCCGGCTGGATCAGGGAATAGAAGTCGGCAACATTTTTTCCGCCTACGAAAGGCGCAAACGATACATCACATCGTCTGTTTTGCCACACGTCCCGGAAATTCCCGTTTCCCTGGGAGAGCGGCTCCTGTGTCAGGGAGAAGTAATTGTAGTCCCGTTCCAGATCCCCATGCTTACGGCTGTACAGGTGAAAGGTATGTCCAGCCAAGCGTACCGGCTTGCCGCCGCGCAGGAAATTATCCAAATACGTCCTCTTACAGTACTCATCAAATCGGGGATCTGCTGTGCCGCATACAATTGGCGCACACAGTTCGTCCACCATTGTTTCCGCTTCCGCAAGCTTTCTTGCAAACCATTCGGGCGATACCGCCTCTTCCAGCAGTTTCCCGCACCCGCTGCCGGTTTTTCCGTGCCCCAGCAGTGTATAAACCGTTTTCTTCTCTCCCGGATTCAGTCGGAGCCGCGCACCTGAAAAGAAACACGGGAACAGATTTTGGCAGCGCTGGTGTGCCGAAATCAACTCCGGCAAATCCATCCGCGCAAATCCATGCGGATGGACAAAGGAAGTATCCTGTCCAAAAACGGCTTCCGGGTCCCACAGGACAGGCAGTCGTTTTCCTTCCTCCACACAAGAAAATCCAAACGCAAAACCGGTGATCGGCTCAACCCGGGCACTATCCTCCAGGCTTGCCCGTACCCTGTATCGGGGGACGCCTGTTTCGCCTCCTACCGTTTCCATCCAGGCCCTTGCGGTCTGGGTCATGCATTTCAAATGCCAGTCTCTGATCCCATGGGGAACAATTGCCGGAAGTCCATCCAGTACCTCCAAGTCCAATACGCCGTTGCCAGTATTTTCAATTGTCAGCGTCCTTGCCAGCGCTCCAACGCACGCATTCGGTAAAATAAAATACTGGACCTGGGCACGAACCGGGGCATCCGTTTCCCGGCACTGAAGCGTCAAGCTGTTTGCCCCAAGCAGCATCTGTTTGTCCCGTGCATTCACAAACAACTCCGACACATGCCCATGGTACTTCAAGAAAGTACGGAAGCCCTTCGTCTGGACATCCTGCCACGCTGTGTGCGCCGGCCGAAATTCCATGATCGGGTGATCCTTATCCTGCGTGCCAAAACTCGCAACGCCTTGCCCCCGATTTACGAAAAAGCACCATGCGGGGATACCATTCTCCCCCGCAATTCCTGGTAAAAAATCGGCAAATGCCGGTTGACTGTCATAGTCTTTTATGATATCGATCATTGTACTTTTCTCCCGAGCCAAGCTTCCACAATATGTATTTTCTCTTTGTCCAATGCTCCCATTTCAGAAGGCAGGATACGTCCATCCGCTATTGGCATATTGTCCAGCTCTGCCTTCACAATTGTATATTCGGAAGGCTCCAGGCGTTCCAACAATGTGTATACAATCTTGAATGCCTTTCCGCCAAACTTCAAAATAATGCTGGTTCGATTCCGCACGTCAAACTGTTCCGGCAGCAGCTGAGGCCGCAGACACAGCGCTCCATTTTCCCCGCGGACGCCAAACATTTCCTGCACCACGCACAGCATCATCCAGGCTGCGGAACCCGTCAGATACGGGTACATACCCCGGCCATCCGGGGCAAAGTATTCCGGGATCCCCGGATAGATTCTGCTCTTTTTAGAATCCAGCACAAGTCTCCAAATTGGCTCTATGGCCGAAAAGCCCTCTCTGGCATACCCCCGGCTGTACAGCGCATATGCAAACATGACACTCATATGGCTGAACACCGCGCCGTTTTCCTTGTGCCCGTAGGCAAAGGCCAGCATTCTGCCAATTTGGAAATCTTCTGGATTTAGCCGCGTATTCAGTCTGAATCCGCCTGCCTGCCGCGCATACAGCAGCCGCCTGGCCGCATGATAGATTTGAGGGATCTCAGATTTCGCTGCTACTCCGCCCAGGATCGCAAATACCTGTCCCGTCAGCATCATACGTTCTTGCCCCGGTGTCCCGCATTCCAGTGGAGTACCGTAATTATCATAGTAGCTGTTGAACCATCCGTCCTGCTCCGTCTGAATCCATGCCTTTTCCCGTATGATTGCTTTCAGCGTATCCGCACACAAGTCCAAATGCCGCACAATTTTGTCCAGCGGGATCTGAATCCGGTCATCATCAGGAATTTGGATACACTGCGCGCAGAACCGATTCAGCTTCTCCCTACGCGATGCGATGGAAGCCCAATTGTCCTCTTCCCCCAGCAGGATTTCAAAACGCTTTGGCAGGTCAATACTGCTGCATTTTCCGGTCTGCCGTAAAGTTTCCAGCATTTTCGCCAACAGCTCCATACTTCCGGCATAAGCGGATGTAAACGCACCGCTCTCCCCGCGTTGAGGTGCCATATCCAAAGCGTCGTTCCAATCCGCGTCCCGAAGCCGAAGCAGACCGTGTTCTCCCGCTTCACAGAATGCGGTCAGCTGTTCCAACAGCATATGCTCCGCAACGGTCCCTGTGCAGCTCCTGTCTGCCTGGATAGCATTCCTCTGAGTCCCCCGCATTCCGAGACCATCCTGAAAAAACGGTGCCACTCTCAGAAGAATCTCAATATCGCCTGTTTGTTGAATGTACTGCCAGATGGTCAGCACCGGCCAATAGCCATGATCCATCCAGACTCTCTGAATTCCATTGCGATCCGCCTTAAATTCTCCCGGACGATTTCCAATGATGGTGGCATTCGTCCCGTCCAAACGGACTCCGCCAAAATAGGCGACCAGGTCATCCGCCACTGTCTCAGGCTCGCTCAAAAGCAGTCCCAGAGAATCCTGCCACAAGTCACGCCAGCCTCGTCCGCCCTTTCCGTAATCGTGATGCGGCAGGAACGAGCATCCATAAATTCTCCGCAGCGTCGGCTGAATTCCGATCCAGCGCAGAATATTGTCAAAGTCTGAATCACCTGTATGGGTGCGGATTGGATTCACCTGATCCCACCAAAGCTTTGTCTCTTCCAAGGAGGTCTGGATTCTGTGCGCGGAAAGCCAAACGGCGGCAATTTGTTCTGCGGCTACCTTATCTTCCGCTGTACCCACAAGAATATCGTATTCTCGCTTTTCTCCTGGGCGCAACTCCGCTGCCGGGAAGCGCAGCGCACCAATTGTTTCTTTCCCTGCCGTTTCGCTGCCAAGAGAATCACCCGGCAGTTCTTTGGCAACCCACTCCGGCATGATCAGGCTTCCTTCGCCTGTGTAACGATCCAGGTCCGCGCAGACCGCCTCCGCGGATTTCCCGTCTCCCGTTATGCCAAATACAAAATAGCTTCGCTGATTGGGTGTATGCCCACGCTCATCGAAGGAATAGGTCGGTGTGAGGATTACGCCTTCCTTCCGGCTTTCCACACGATTCAGCAGAGAGGTCACATGGCGGTGATCCCGCAGATTATCCGCGCTGCGCCCATAGAGTGGGATCGCGGCTGTCGGTGTCAGGCAGAGTGTTTCTTCGCCGCAATTCTCCAATATTACCTGCATGATCTCCACCGTTCCGTTTGCGCTGGGGACCCAGCTGGTCACAGCTGCCCGCAATTGACGCGTCCGGTTTTCCCGCACAGTCCTATGCCACAGCAGCCCCGCTTCTACTATGCACTTCTCTTCCGCAGGCGTAAATTCCTCTGCAATCTGCGCGGCGCTTATTCCTGCTGCTGACCACAATTCGCCGCTTTCAAATCTGCACCAGAAATTTCTCCCTGCCATGCCGGAACGCAGATCCTCTTCACTGGCCGGCGGCAGCACAAAACTGTTTTGGTCCTGCTTCAAGTCACCCTTTAATTCCGGCGTTATGCTGGCCATAACGCCGTTTTCTGCGGCAAGGGGGAAATAATTCAGCCTGTTTTTCTCCCCATGCTCTATCCGGAAGGATCCCATATCGTCCAGGAATCTGCTTTCCATTTCATACACCCCTTACTGGCTACTGTTTTTCATCTTCTCTGTGGATTCTATATTTCTTTTGCTGGTATTCTACAGGTGTTGTACCTACTGCGTCCTTAAATGCCCGATAAAAGCTCTTATAGTTTTCATATCCAACCTGTGCGGCCACCTCGGCAATTGAGATGTCCGGTTGACGAAGCAGCTCTTTGGCCTTCTCCATCCGCGTATTCCGCAAATACTCAGAGAACGTTTTTCCTGTGTATTTGCTGAACATAGTAGAGAAATATGCATAATTCAGGGAAACCTCATTGGAAACCATTGCCAATGTAATAGGCTTCGGATAGTTTCTCCGGATATATTGAATTGCCAGCTCCATGACATATGTATCATTTCGGCTCTGCATATAGGTGTGTGCCAATTGATTCAGGGACAATAAACGCTCATTTACATTTACGAGATATTCCCGCATGGTTGCGAATGTAAGCGGTGACTTTACCCGCTCCAAGTCCACTGCTTCGCCGCCCGGAATGGAGAGCGCCGTCTGGCGCATTGCCCTATAGACGGTGTCGCAGAGCGCAAGCGTATAGCCAATACTGTATTGTACCAGCTTCTGACGGTCAAACAGCTCCGACAGCCGCTTTGTCAGCGCCTCATCCGCCGCTGTTCCCGTCAGCTCCGTCATCTGTTCGATCTTCCGGTGCGGAACCGTGAAATCGGTTCGCATTCCCGCAATATCTTCCCGGCAGAGTACGCTCTTCCCGGGGTAAAGCAGCCTGTGAACATAGATATTCCGCACCTGCTGATACGCCGTTTTGAACGCATCCGCTTCTCTGCCCACCATTGTATACGCAATACATATTCCGTGAAAATCCTGCTCCAAATTCGGATAATACTTCCGAATATCCACAGGATACGGTGCCAAAACGATTATTTCTGACCTGTCCTCCATACAAAGGAATGGTCTTCCCAGCCTATTGCACAGAAGCGACGCATTCCGATTTTGCTCTTCCCCAATATATCCGGTTCCCGGGAAGCCAATCAACATCAGCGCACACGCCCCGGACAGGAACGGATACGTTCGCTTCATCTGCTCCAATATTCCCGCGTTTGACGATTCTCCCCGCAAGTAATTCACAAACAGAGAGTACGAGGTATTCACAATGGTCGCCCGCCTTGCGTTGGCAGACTGCCAGACCTTCTCCACAACCCGGTACAGCTCCTGCTTATCCACTGGCTTCAAAAGGTAGGCGCTTGCGCCGAATTCTATCGCCTGCTGGGCATACTTGAAGTCGTCATATCCAGAGATTACGACAATGGATGTATTGGCCCACTGCGACCGGCATTGCCTCATCAATTCGATTCCATCCACATCAGGCATCCGGATATCCGTGATCAGAAGGTCCACAGGATGCTCCCGCATAAGACTCAGCGCCTCCGCACCGTTGCATGCCGTTCGGATCTCCGGGCATATTGCCGGATTCGGCAGCTGAAGTAGCATACTCTTCAGTCCTTCCCGAATCAGCTCCGTATCATCCGCAAGCAAAAATTTCATGCTACCATCCTCCCAGAGCATCCTGCCGTGCCGGTATCCGAACTTCGACGCTCGTTCCCAGGCCTTCACAGCTGATAAACCGCAGCCCACAGGCTTCGCCGTACATCAGCTGGATTCGCTGATGCACATTCACAACCCCAATGCCGTTCTTTCCGGAGCGGATATTCCCAGTCCCGCTTCCGTTCAAAGCGCACTGAATCTCATGAAGCCGTTCCGGGGCAATTCCGGTACCGTTGTCCGTGACAGACAAAACCAGCAAGCCATCCTCTTGGCGGCATTTCAGCGTAATGACGATACGCCTGCTGTCCATCGGCATTCCATGAACGATTGCATTTTCCACCAGTGGCTGGATACTCAGTTTGGGAATTTCTGTATACAAAACTTCCCGCGGAAGCGTAGATTCCAGGCGGATTTCTGTGCCATTTGACGCGGACATGAAGAAGATGTAGCGATCAATACAGTCCAGTTCTTCGGAAAGCGTGACGGTTTTTGTTTTCCACTTCATATGATACCGCATCAGGCTCCCCAGAGAAAAAACGGTTTCCGCAACCTCCGTATCCCCATGTACTTCTGACAGCATACGGATGCTCTCCAGTGCGTTATATAGGAAATGGCTGTTGATCTGGCTCTGCAATGCGTCCAACTCCGCCTGCTTTACCGCGAGTCCGCGCTGAATATTCTCATCCACCAGCTGCTGCATTCGGTCCAGCATACCGTTAAAGCTTTTGCTGAGCGTATCCAGTTCATCCCCGCCGTTTTCTCTTTCGGGAATCCGAATATCCAAATTGCCGGACTGCACCGCCAGCATTTTCTTCTCCAATAGCGCAAGCCGTTTCAACATCGACTGGCAGACGTATTGAACCAGGACCCAAATCACGCACATTCCCAGCAGCATAACCGCCAGCACGCTTGCCCCCATCTGATATACGGGCTGCAGCAAATCCGCCTGATCCTCATAAACAACTGCCCACGCGTTCAGCAGCTCCAACCAGCTGTAACGTACCAGGTAGCTTCTTCCGTCCTTTTCCAATACGGCCTGATAGGTTGATCTGGAGGGCATATCCGGCGAATCCGTCAGCACCGCCTGCAACTCTTCCGCTGAAAACAGATTCTCTTCATTTGAAAACAGCTCTCCATTCGCCGCAAGCAAACAGGATGCAGCATTTGCATTCGAGAAGCCTGAAAAGAATTTGTCTGAATCCAAGCGAAGCCGCAGCAACCCCACAGGGGTAATGTCCAGGTAAATACGATAGCACCCGTATACCTCTCCATCCTCTACAGCGTATACGGCACTTTGTCCGGAGGGGATGATCTCATCAAAAGGCGTATTTTTCAGCCTGTCCAGTCTATAAATTGTCGGCCAGATTTCGTAAATCTGCGGATTATCAAAGAACAAGCTTGCCTCTTCAATGATGTCATTGCTCTGAAAAATGCTCCGGATTGTCTTGAGTTCGTTTTGAGAAAACTTTACCAGCTGCAAACCATCCGCATCCATATCGGACGTACAAAAGCGAATGAATTCCCTCTGGCTGAGCGCTGAAGACACGCTGGTATCAATTCTGGCCGCATTGGACGCTGTCTCTATGCGCAAATTCTGGAGCGCTGCGGCAGAATCCTTTTCAAAGCTGTCATAGACAAACTCGATCCTACCCTTGATCCACAGTGCGGCAATGATTACGCATGGAATGATCCATATAAGCGACAACATTTTAATGATTTTCGCTGCCAATCTGGTTTTCCCTGGAAGCATACTCTTTTTGGGCACGGTACAACACCTCCTGCGTAAATCATTATAGCATGTTGACACTTGTTTCGACAAGGGAAAAGCGGTGGGCAAGTGCCCACCGCCCAAAAATCTACTTACTGAAAGAGCGCCTTCCGCACATCCAGCAGGTTCTGCTCATAGCTGACAACCTTTTCGTAGCCATAGCTGTCCCGTGCTGCCAGGAAGTCAGACAGAATCTTGTCAAACTCCTCGTCACTTGCAGCCGTGATCAGTTCAGGAACTACCTCCTGCCAGCGCTGATTGATTCTGGTCGCCGCAATGGCCTCTTCGCTGTCACCAGTCGGCTCCAGATTGTTATAAATACCGCCGTTCACAAATGCGTTCTTGTCTGCCCAATCGCTCATTGCCGTGATGTAGTAGGGACTTGCCGGACGCCACTGGTCCACAATGACGCTATTGCGGAGCATCCAGTAGGTATCTACCAGGCCATACTGCGTAGCAAAGGTATTGGGGTCACTGTTCATCAGCTCGATCATTTCATCCGTCAGCTGGGGCTTGCCGTCTACAACTTCGTAGGTTTCACCCTCAACTCCCAGGAAAATATCCTTCTGACCCTCCTCACTGAGCATATAGGTCAGGAAAGCGATTGCTCTGGCGGGGTCCTTGCAGTCCTTGCTGATGAAGGTGCTCATCCAGCCATCCAGAGAGCCCGGGAAAATCAGAGGAGCATCGCCGTTAGAATTTGCGGGGCCATCGATTGCAATATAGTAGCTGTCCGGATTTTCGCTGGAGGCCAGGATCGCATTTGCTTCCTGCATTCCGCTCCACTCACGCAGCATGCAGAAGTAAGCACCGTTGTTGCTCTTTTCCGTAACCTGATCGTCAGAGTCAACCAGGTAATCAATCCCGATCAGGCCTTCCTGATAAGCCTGCCGGAAGGTTTTCAGCCACTCGATGTAGTCCGGGTTAGAGATCCGGTCATAGATCTTGCCGTCTTCCTCATAGGGAACAGCCAGGAAGTTCTGCAAGTAGCTGGTCAGACCGTAGCCGCTACCGCCCTGTGCATAGAAGGGGGTAATATCCACACCCTTATAGGTTGCGTACTCATTCTTCAACGTCCGAAGCGTATTCAGGAAGCCCTCCGGCGTGGACATATCCGGGCTGCCCATATCTTCATACAGGTCCTTGCGCACCAGGAAAGTCTGAACAGCCGCCGTCATACCGGTTTCGGCCATCTGTTCGGCACCGTAGGCATCATTGGGAACACAGTAGAGGTTGCCATCGGACTTGGTATGCCATGCGACAACGCTGCCATCCACGACCTTCCAGAAGTAAGGATCGTACTGGTCAGCCAATTCATTCAGCGCGTAAGTATAACCCTGCTCATAGAGCGTATTGTAGCAGGTTTCCCAGGAACCCAGAGAAATCAGATCCGGCAGCGTTCCACTGATCATCATCAGGTTCAGCTCCTCAGACACATCTCCGGTAGGCGTAACAATATTGATGTTCACGCCCGTTTTCTCCGTGATATGCTTGGTGGACAGGCTGTCGCCCCAGGTATAGCCATACCAGGACGCGCCTACAAACCACTCCATATCGATGGGGCTGGTATCCTTTTCCCAAGCGGGGGCATCTGCGCTTGCCGTCGTTTCTGCCGCTTCCGTATTCTCGGTCTTTGCGGCCTCTGTCTGAGCAGGCGCTGCGGATGTGGTTTCCGTTCCGCCTCCCTTTGCGCAGGCAGCAAGTGAGAAGATCATAATTGCCGCCAATAGGACACTGACTAGTTTTTTCATTGTTCGCACTCCTTGTTTCATATTTTAAGCAGCTCCAGCCGCTTTGGTTACCCTTTGATTGCGCCAAGCATAACGCCTTTTACCAGGTACTTCTGGATAAACGGGTACAGGCACAGGATCGGCAATGCTCCCACGAACATTGCGGCGTACTTTACGGTAGCCGATGTCGTTGTCCCGCCCAGCGCAAGCATTGCCTGCTGCTGCTGCGCCGTCATACTGGTTTCCGCCAAAAGCTTGTAGAGGATCGTCTGCAACGGTTCCAACGTCTTATCCCGAATATAAACAACGCCCTGGTAATAATCGTTCCAGTGGTAGACCGCCGTAAACAGTCCAATCGTTGCAATGACCGGCTTGGCATTTGGCATGACAATTTTCCAATAAACCGTGAATTCCGATGCGCCATCCAACCGGGCACTCTCTATCAGCGATTCCGGAATAGAACGGAAGAAGCTCATGAAAATGACCATGTTGTAGAAGGTAAACATTCCGGGGAGGATATACACCCAGAATGTGTTGTACAGTTTGAGCTTGATCATCAGAATAAAGTTGGGGATCAGCCCGCCGTTAAAAAACATGGTGATCATTGCAATCTTCAAGTAGAACTTTTTCCCGATCAGGTCCTTCCGGGACATTCCGTAGGCGACCATGGAGGTGAAAAAGACGTGCGTAAATGTGGCAACAACAGTACGAAGAATTGTGATTTTGAAACCGCTGAGGATGTATTCATTCTGAAAGACAACCTTATAGGCATCCAGGCTCAAAGCCTTTGGCCACCACGCAACCGGCCCCCGGTTCGCAATTTCCGGTGCTGCCAGTGAATTCGCCAGAATATACCACATTGGATACACGCAGGCAAAGCAAATAAGCACCATGAAAATTGCCAGGATAACATCGAATGCCGTAACAGAATGCAGTTTCTTGCGCATTTTTTGTCCCTCCTAAATGATACTCTCTCCTGTCAATTTCACGGAGGTGAAATTGCACAGACGGAGAAGGCCATAGGCAATGATACTGCGGAAGAACAGCACGGCCGTCGAAAAAGAGAACCGACCGGACACAATGCCCATATTGTAAATATAGAGATCGATGGTCTCGCTGCGTGCCATGTTGGCAGAATTGCTCAGGAAGAAGATCTGGTCAAAATTGCTGGTCAGGCAGCCGCTTACGGCAAGAATGAACAGCAGCGCAATGGTCGGACGGATACACTGGATGGTGATATTCCACATCTTGCTCCAGCGCCCGGCCCCGTCCAATTCAGCCGCTTCGTACAGCCCCGGGTCAATACCCGAGATCGCAGCCAGATAAATAATGGCGCTCCATCCCATTTCTTTCAATGTATCGGAGAGGAACGCGATCCACCAGAACTTCTTTGGGTCGCCGTTATACAGGACTGGTTTGTCCTGCAGGCCCAAAGCCATCATAAGCTGATTAATAATTCCGGACTGGGACAGCCAGGTAAGCAGGATGCCGCCGAAAATTGCCCAGGAGATAAAATGCGGCATATACGACAGCGTCTGAACCAATCTCTTAAACTTGGCATTCTTGATCTCATTGAGCATAAGCGCAAAGAAAATAGGAATGCAAAATCCCAGCGTGATCCGTAACGCGCTCATTCCCAGCGTGTTGTACACACTGCGCCAAAAGCGGTCATCCGACAAAAACGCCGCAAAGTGCTTCAGTCCGACAAAATTGTTCTCAAACAGCGGCGTACTGATACGGTAGTCCGTAAAAGCAATATACAGGAACACCAACGGAACATAGCTGAAAACTGCCATCCAAATCAATCCGGGCCATACCATCGCCTGCAGTTCCCGCTGTTTCCAGAGGCTTCTTATCCCTCGCTGGAATCGACTGGAGTATGACATTTTCTTCTCTGCTTTTTGCTGATTCACGTTGCTCCCCCTCCTTCTGTCTACATGATAGCAGAGCTGCCAGTCAGAAACAACGCATCAATTTTGGATTATATCCCAGTTTTTTGGATTTGGTTGACATTATCCTTTGTATTATTTACACTAATGCCACATGCAATATCAGGAGGTCTGCAGCATATGTACGAAACACTCATTTGGGAAGAAACCTTTCCCGGATGTTCGCTGAATGAACATAATTGGAATCGTCGGGTGGGTAACTGGCAGTTATCTTCGGATGGGCAGCCTGTTGTGCCAGGCTGGGGAAACCAGGAGCAGCAATACTACACGCCGAATAATCTGGAGGTCAGCGACGGCACCTTAAAAATCATCGCCCGCCAAGAGGAGGCACCCGAACAGTTTGGGATCCGCTGTCCATATACCTCAGCCCGAATCGATACCCATGGGAAATTCTCCTTTCAGTACGGGCGAGTCGCGTTCCGTGCCAGATGTTCTGTTGGAAACGGGCTTTGGCCGGCAGTCTGGATGCTGCCGGAGGATAGCGTCTACGGCCCCTGGGCAGCCTCCGGAGAGATCGATATCTATGAAGCAAAAGGGCGGCTGCCCCAAAGCGTTTTCGGCACGATCCACTTTGGAGGTGTCTGTCCGCAGAACACCCACACAGAAAACCAGGCTCAGTTACCGGACGGGCAAGGGATCGATCAATTTCATATCTACGAGCTGATCTGGGAACCAGATTCCATTTCCTGGCTGATAGATGGCGTCCCTTACGCCAAAGTAAACCAGTGGGACTCAATAGACCAGAGGATAAAATACCCGGCCCCATTTGACCAGCCATTTTACCTTCTGGTAAATCTCGCCATTGGTGGGTCTTTCGATCTGGAGTCGGCGCAGAATATAACCCCGCAATTTCCCGCCATCTTTGAAATAGACTATATTCGGGTCTATCAGTGAACAAAAACCGGAGAGGATTCTTGATCCCCTCCGGTAATTTTCAGGAAACTTTATACAAGGAAATGTCGTCAATGGATATCGTATGGGCCATGTTTTCTGTTGTGCCAACATTGCCCAGCATGAAAACAAGCTTTATGCCCGAAGCAGCAGAACTCACGGTGAAATCATAGGAATAATTCGTCCAATCAGCACTCACAGACATAGTTTCGTCCATCAAGGGCGATTGGCCATCTTTTTCCAGAGCCAACCGGATTTCTCTATTCATAGACGCTTTTGCCTTAAACGTTACGCGATAACTTCCAGCAGCCGGCACATCAATCACCTGATAAAGCTGCGCCGACCAGGGATTGGGAAGCGTAGTTGGGATATTGGCAACAAAGCACTGTTCTCCAGCGTCAACGGAATATGTACTCCCGTTTTCTGTCCAAGTAGACCAGCTTGTAAGATCGTTCGCAAAATTGCCATTCGTTACAATATCATCAGGAAGCGGAATGAGTGTTATATCATCAAAAGATACCGTATGCTCCACGTTCTGACTTCCTTCTACATTGCCCAGGAAAAAGAGCAGTTTTGCACCGCCGCAGGAAACAGACGGTGCAAAATCATAAGTGTACGTCTGCCATTCTGGTGTCGCGGTAAAAGTGCTATTAAACAGAGCCGCATTGTTGACTCCCTCTACGCCAATTGTAATCGGTCTACTCACAGAACTCTTTGCACGGAAAGAAATGCGGTAGGTCGTAGAGCTGTAAACATCAACATTTTGATAGAATTGGGTAGACCATGTGTTTGGAAGCGTCGTGTAAATATCTGCCTTCAAAGTAGAATCAGCAACAGAAAAGACAGCGCCATTTTCACTCCATGTCGTCCAGCCTGCATAGTCCGTCGTAAAGTCGGAGTTTTGAAGCAGATTCACATTGGGCGTTTGCGTAGAAGAGCTTCCAGAATCAGGCGTCAAATCGCCACCATACTCGTACACCCGAACATAGTCAATGTAGAATTTGGTTGATGTCCAATCTGCCGGATTCGGATCTCCCGGGAAGAACCCGCCAACGGCTAAGTTCAGCATTAAATAGAATTCCTGATCAAATGGTGCAGGATAACTATACGTTCCACTCGAATCAGCACTGTACCAGTCCTGTTGAATCTGGTAAAGATTTCCATCTACATACCAGCGGAATTCACCCGGAAGCCACTCCAGAACGAAATCATGGAAATCGTCCTCAAACGATCCGTTTATGTCATAGTATCCGGTATTGTAAACCCAAGGATTTCCATAATGCAAAGTTCCAAGGACAGTATCCCGATCGCTGCCCATATACTCCATGATGTCAATTTCTCCACAAATTGGCCACTCGCCGCCATAGACATTGATATCTTTCGGCAGCATCCAGATTGCCGGCCACAGGCCCGTGCCTCCAGGCAGCTTTGCGCGGAATTCATACCGTCCATACGTCCAGCTTGAGGTAGAGGACAGCTTTGCAGATGTGTAATTTTCTTCTCCGTTGGATTCCTGGATCGCATTCAGGACAAGGCAGCCATTTTCGATATACGCATTCTCCGTTGAATCTGTGTAGTACTGCTGCTCATTGTTTCCAAATCCACCGCCACCAATTGTAAAACTCCATTTGTTTGTGTCGACGGAATCCTCAGAAAACTCATCTGACCAAACCAAGTTCCATTTGGAACTGTCCAAGTTGCTGTATTTTGTGTTTGATGTACTTGTTGCAAATACTTCAAGTTGTGCACAGCTTGCAACAAGTACAATGCAGCAGATGACTGCAGCAAGCGCCCTTGTAAATCTGGTATGCATTTTGTAAATCCTCCTTCATTTTTTGTGCATTTTGCACATTCACATTGTATCAAAGAGGTCCTTAACTTGTATATACCATAATTTTGGATTTGATGGCATCTTTTTGGATTTGCTAACAAAACACCGCAGAAATTATTGTCCAAAATTTTCACAACAGCCACTCTGACGGCAAAATGGGTAGGACGAGCATCATCCTACCCATTTTGTAACTATTATATTGCCTCGAGTGCTGCAACAGCATACATACCTGTGTCTTGAATCAAATGAATATAGGTATCCATCGTAATTTTCGTACTGGCGTGTCCAAGCAATGTAGAAATTGTCTTAATGTCAATTCCCTGTTCAAACAGGAAACTGGCAAATGTATGTCTCAAAGAATGGACACCAGTCCTTTCCAGTCCGCAGTTCTCCAGCACCCTGTAAAAAGACCGTTCAAATCGTTCATGCGTAACCTGCCCTCCACGGACACCGCATATGACGCACTGGCTCTCTGGGTGGCTATCGCACAGTCTTCTGGCAGCCTCAAGAGCGATGTTATTTAAAGAAATGGTCCGTGTACCGGAATATGTTTTCGTGGTACTCAAAACTGTCCTGCGGCCACTGGCGCGGCTACCATCTGCATTTCGCTTGCCAACTACCTGTGCATTTCGCCTTACATACAACTTTTTCGCTTCAAAATCAACATCTCCCTTTTGAAGCGCAATCAGTTCACCCATACGCAAACCAGTATGGAGCGCAAGAATGAATGCATCTCCATAGGGATACACCCTTGTTCCGGTATTGTACAAGCGCCCACATTCTTCTGTAATGCGCGCTGCTTCTTCTTTGGTAAAGTATCGTATCTCTTTTTTCTCAAAGTTACTTTCGTTCGGTTTTGCAGCCAAAAGCGCCGGGTTGTATGGAATGTCCCTTTTGTTGAAAGCATAGGTGAGAACTGCGTTAATACAGTCAAACGCCTTCTTCACTGTCGAATAGGACAATCCTTCGTCCTTAATCTCTGTCAACATAGCCCCAATATCTTCCGGGGTGATCTCTGAAATCTTGAATGACCCAATCCTCGGAATCACTTGCTTTAACGCTGTCGCTTCCAGTCTGTCGTAGCTTGAAGGTTTGAGGGAAATCTTCTTCACATTGACAAGCCAACTCAAAAGATAGTTCTCCAAAAGGATCTGAGACGTATTCTGTGTAGGATCACGCCTACACAGTTCCCTGATCTTGCGTTTTACCTCGGCTTCCGATTTCCCTGAAACGCACTTGTATTTTATCTTCCCGTCCTCTCCCCTGCCTAAATTCATTCGCCCTACCCAGGTTCCATTGTCTCGCCGGTAAACTGTACCGGTACCTTTCTCTCGCCTTTGCATGATTCTGCCTCCTAATCCGGATAGATTAACAGCGCCTTAATCTGTTAACTTATTTGTTAATCTGTTTTCTGGCGCTATGTATCACCAAGCGTCACGGACTGTCACATTTATGAACACTTGTTCGAGTATCTTACAATGATACCATAATCGTGTAGAAAAGTAAAGCGAAAGAAATTGTCAGGAATTTTGTGGGCTTAGCCTAAATTTCACGCAAAAACGAAAAGAAAAAGTCCTGCACGAAATAGGAATCGTACAGGACACTTGGAGGTACCGCCCAGATTTGAACTGGGGAATGAAGGTTTTGCAGACCTTTGCCTTACCACTTGGCCACGGTACCATATGAAATTGGAGCGGGTGACGAGGCTCGAACTCGCTACCTCCACCTTGGCAAGGTGGCGCTCTACCGGATGAGCTACACCCGCATCAAATGGTGCCTCCGGTCGGAATCGAACCAACGACACGCGGATTTTCAGTCCGCTGCTCTACCTACTGAGCTACAGAGGCATCCTTTCAGATGGCCGTCTCAAGGACAGCTTTGGTATTATACAACAGCGAACGTCATTTGTCAACAATTTTTTCACAAAGTCTCAGCTTCTCTACAGTGCGCCAAGGACCATTCCCAGGCTCTCGTGGAAAACAAGGTCTGCCCGGTCGTCGAAGGGCGTTGGGTCCCGGTTGATGAGGACCAGGCGATTTCCCCTATAATAGCGCAGAAAGCCCGCTGCCGGGTATACCGTCAGGCTTGTACCGGCCACCAGGAGCATATCCGCCGTAGAGATTGCCTCCAGAGCCCCCTCCACGGTTTTCTCGTCCAGTCCCTCCTCGTAGAGCACCACGTCCGGCTTCACTATGCCGCCGCAGCTGCATCTGGGAATGCCGTCACAGTTTTTCACAAAAAAGGCCGGATAGAATTTCCCGCAGCGGGTACAGTAGTTCCGCAGAATGGAGCCATGGAGCTCATAGACCCGCCGGGACCCGGCCTTCTGGTGCAGGCCATCAATATTCTGGGTTACAACGGCACTGAGCCTGCCCTCCTGTTCCCATTTTGCCAGGGTTTTGTGGGTGATATTGGGCTCCACGTCCAGAGGCATCATCTTTTCCCGGTAAAACCGAAAGAAATATTCCGGATTTTTCAGGTAGAAGCTATGGCTGATAATAGTCTCCGGCGGATAGTCGAAGCTCTGGCTATACAGCCCATCCACACTGCGAAAGTCCGGCACGCCAGATTCTGTGGAGACACTGTCGTTAGGCCTCCATGTTTCGCTGTAAAGGCCATCTTTGCTTCGGAAATCTTTCACGCCGCTTTCGGTGCTTACACCAGCACCGGTGAAGGCCACAATATTGTGGCTCTCCTTCACCCATTCCCGCAAAATCTCGATCTTGTCCATAGGAACACCTCCTATGGAAATAGTAGCGCCGGTTTGCGGCTCTGTCAACAGTTTCTTCTTTTGTAACCAGATTGTTCCCATTCTGTTGTTGCTTTTCTTCCCTGCGAAGCTACTATGAACGTAGCTTTTGCATCTTACAAATGGGGGTTGGGGAAATGTGGCCATTTGACATTTTCAGAAAGAAGAAATCAGAAAACGCAGAAGAAACGCAAGAACAGACCGGAATAGTCAATGCCGAAACACAGAAAACCATTTTAGGCGAACAAAAAGATTCTGCCACGTTTGAAGAAACATCAGAATTTAATCCGTTGAGCATCGATAGCGTTATCGGTTATATAAAAACGCAGAACCCGGAATCTTCGGCGCAGGACGTAGCCAATATAATTACAAAGCTATCCGAATCGAAAGAAGATCAAGACCACTTAACCCCTGAAGGTGATTTGCCGTGGGGGTGGCGTACTGCGCATGAAAAAGAAACAAAACGATATGAAGCCAAGTACAAAAAGATGTGGTCTGCGTGGTACGAAAGCCGCTATAGCTCCCCAAACACACAGCTTGAAGCTTTGGAAGCATTCGTTAGTTACCTGGTTAGAACGAAAAAACTGTTTGAGAAAAAAGGGGAATGTTTCAATTATTGGCGGGATGATTTGTTCACAGACGATTATCTTGAAAAGTTGTCAAAAGAATTGGATGACTTGAAAGCAAATATTGAAAAACTAAATGCAGAATACGAAGCTAAGCAAGAGTTTGAGATCCATGTACTACCCACATTACGGGAAAATCTAGTAGAAATAATCAGAGAAAATCCAGGCATTTTGCAGAAAGATTCTGCCAGCAAATCAAATCAGATTGAGCGTGAAAAAAGCGGGAATACGTACAAACTTTATTGCAAATAAAATGGGGGAAGGCCGTCAGGCCTTCCCCCTTGTGCTTTGTTACAGAATATCCACATGAACGGAGTTTCCGCCGCCGATGACGTAGCAGTAGCGGAGTTTTCCCGCCTTTACCAGGCTGTCGCAGTATCCCTTGACCGCGGAGCCGGAAAAGCCCCTCACGATGATATCTGCCGCCTTGCCCTGCACATGGCGGGAGTTAGGGACGCTGCCACGCAGGGAATCGTTGTATGCCTGACAGCGCACCCCGGAACCGCCGGCATGGGGGTCATTGGGGGGCAGCGGTATGATGGTAATCGGCGCTTGAAAATGCTCCCAAATGTCCGTGTCCAGCGTCCGCATCAACTTTTCGGCAGGTTCCACCGGGAAGCCGCCGCACTTGCCGCAGGGGCAGCGCATTTCTTCACGCTTGAAGTGCTTGAGATCATCCCAGAACGTGCCGGAGCCGCTGGTCGCCGAAGAATCCTTGTCATCTGTGGTCTGCTTCTTCTCCGGCATCCCGTAGGCCACAGCATGGCGCAGGGCCTTTTCTGTAGCTGCCCCGGTCACACCGTCAACCGAAAGACCCCCGAAGTCCTGTTGAAAAGCTTTGATTGCCGCCTTCGTCTTTGGGCCGTTCGCCCCGTCAATGGCTCCGGGATCATAACCTAAGTAGGCAAGCAAAAGTTGCCGCTGTCTAACTGTCATTCTACTACCTCCCATCCAGCAGCATAGGCACTGGGCGCCCATACGTTATTGTCAATTTTAGAACGGTATGTTTTCCCGTCCTCCGTGCAGCAGTCACCCTTGTTATAGGGGCTTGTACTGATGGAAATAAAGGGAAGCGCCCTTTCCGGGTCGGCACTCCATGCAAAGCCCCACTGGGCGGGCAGTTCCTCCGGCTCCTGGGTGTAAATCGTGCTGTCATACACTTGCAACAGCTTCACCACGCGCCCAGCCGAAGACCGACAAATAAAGCCAACGGGCCGGGAAAGCATATTGGCGTTTTTACACGCCACCGCAAACGCTGGAATCTTCTGCATCTCTCGGTTCAGTTCCGTACCGGTCATATCACTGGCTTTTGCTTGCAGCGCCTGGGCATCTGCCCGGCCCTGATTATACATAGCTTTTTTTCGCTCTTCTTGTGTCACAGGCTGTCAACTCCTTCCCGGTAGGCGGTGTCCAGTTCCTTTAACTGTTTGTCACTGCCGCCGCTTTGGGCTTTCATTTCTTCAATCTTTGCCAAAATGGCCGTTTTTCTTTCCTCAATTGTCACAGCCCCAACGCCTCCTCAATGTCAGATAATGCCGCTTCAAGTGCAGTTGTCTGCTCCCGCTCGTATGCTCTCTGGATTTTATCCAGCACCCCCCAGTCCACTACTGGGAAGGTGGCTTCACCCAGGTACACTGTCCCGTCCTCTGCCGTCCAGTGTTCCCCAGTGGGGATAAACCGGTAACCCTCGATATAGCCCGGGGCCTTGCCGTCAAAGAAACCGGTCTCTACCGCTTCCATCCCTTCCCCGGGCTCTGCAAAGCAGCGGAAATCCTTGTCAACGTAGATTGTCATGCCGTCACCTCATTCCAGCCAAACCTTGGATATGTTCAGATTATTTCCCCGGGAACCCGAGGCAACAAACCGCACGTAATGTTTCCCAGACAGTGCGGCAACGCTCACCGCATAGGTGCCATTGTTCTGGAAGTCTAGCGACGCCACCTCCACACCGGATTCGTTGAAAATCTTGCATTTTGCCGAATAGGCTCCGCCGCTGTTTGCACCATTACCACTGCCCATGAATTTCAAGGTCGAGAATCCACTCAGGTCCACAACGCTTATTGTAGAAATCGTAATTGTTCCGCTATAAAGTGTTGCCGTCAGGTTCGGGCTATAGCTATTAGCTCCAGTCCACCCCCCAGTTATATTCGTATACTGGTTGCCGTTATCAAAGAGCTCGCCGTTCCAGCTAGAGGCGAATTGCATCCAGGAACCACGACGATAGACGAAGGCATCCATCGTATACCAGTTGGTTCCCTGCTGCTGCATACACATCTTGAAATTAAAATTGAGAACATTACCCTTATCCTCTATGAGATTTATTACTTTGTTTTCGTCATACGCTGGTTCCCCATAGATATATACGAATCCATTACCAATCTGCCAACCCGGAAGATAAGATGTCCAGCCATTTATTTCATAGCCGCTAACCGGAACAGACGTGCGAATCCAAATATATGATTCTTTTGGGTTCGCAGGAGCCGAAATACCGCCAAAAACTTTTACCCTATACCGGTCCTTTCCGCCGCCGTTCCCATATAAAAAGCACTGCCCCATTAGCGTATCACCTCGATCTGAATGGGAATTTCTGCCTGCGGTCTCTCCTCAAAGCATGTGAATACAACCGCATTTGCCGTTGCTTCGCCCTTGCTCACGCAGTTCCATGCCTCTTTTTGCGCAATGGCCATGGCATTGTCGGTGCTGTACACCGGCATAACATGTGGCATATCCGCTGCCAGAATGCCGCTTACCGCCACCGCCTGGGTGTAAGGCCCGGAACCGGTCCAGCCGGTGCCAAGCGTGGCCGTATAGGTTTGTCGTGTCACAAGTCCGCTTCCAGCTTCGATGTTGGCAAGGTCATTCTGAATTTTTGCCAGGAACGCAGAAAACTGCGCCTGCATGGTGGTTGTATCCACAGTCAGCTCATCCGTGACCAGCCCGCAGACAGCCGGGTCAAGCCGCTCGTCCGTGATCATGCTGGCCGTGATCTTCGTACTGCCAGCGGGGATAGTAATTTTCGCAAGGCTGATCTGCCGGACGGTGCTGTTGTTCGTCAAGGCGGGGGCTTCCGGTGTGCTGGACGCTGTTCCCTTCAGCACCTTGATTTCCGGCAAGTCAACGTAGTTCGTAGTTTTCCATTCCACAATGACCCGGTCGATTCTGTCCAGCGCTCCATCCGCAATGTCAATGGGCAGCTGAAGCAGCGCACCATCGTTTTTCAGGGTGTCGTTCCACCAGACGATTCCGTTCCCGCCCGCATCGGTCAGCCAGCCCGTGCCGTCCGTCACTGTGACCGCCGTGCCGGGCGTTTCCAGCGCCGCTACAGCGGCATTTCCAGCTGCCGAAAAAACTCCGGACGTGCGTCCGTGCAGCCAGCGCATGACGGTTTCAGCGCCTACATACACGTCCTGATTGTTGGGGAAAGATTTGATATTAGCCATTCAGTTTCAACGCCTCCAATGCCGTTAAAATAGGTTCTCCAAGGGTGACTTCCGTCTTCTCCCCTGTAGCGTCAAGGGTGTATTTTATGCCCGTGACCCGTGCGTTAAACTCCACGCCGTACCTGATGGACACGCAGGAAACGATATCCCCCATGTCATACAGCCGCCCGAAGTTCTCCGGGTCAATCGTTACAGTGAAGCTCTTCCGCCGGATCTGCTCCTTCAGGGTGTCCATAGCGTCCGAAAGCACCCGCTTTTTCATAGCGGCGAAGTCCTCCCCGTCCTCCGGGGACAGGCTGGAATCGATCCACAGCTCCCGGGCACTGGCCCCGCAGGTTCCAACAAGGTGCATCTGCACGGTGTCCTCCCAGTCCCAGCGGACGAACGCCGTTGTATAGAAGGTGCTGTCATCGTCATTGCAAATCAGGTCTTTTGCTGTCCCCTGCTCGGTTGAGAAAACAACCCTGTGAATGCCCTGCGTCCGGTCTATCCCCTTGAAAACCTCGAACGTCCACTTTTTCGTTGTATCATCCAAGAGCATCCGCCGCCCCAGTTCGCCATATTCAAGGACGGGGGTCAGCTCATCCAGCAGCTGCCCGCCATAGACAACGCTTTCGTCTACATCCTTGGTGGTTTCGTCATCCCCTTGGTAGGTTTCTTCCAGCCCCTTGACCGGGGCGGTCCGGATTCTGCTTTCCAGCCCCCGCAGGTTGCCGTTGACAGCTTCATACACGCCGCTTTCAATGTTCGTGATCTTCGTCTTTTTGGACGCTGCCCGCCGATTCAGGATTGCTTCCGCCGTGTAGCCGTTGGCCGTAATGCGGCGGTAGGACGTGTCAATTTTGACGTTGACCAGAATATAAGTCAGCTTCCGGTCTGTGTCGTAAATGACATTTCCCACCTTCAGGGCCTGAATATTGTGGTCATCAATGGGGGCAACCAGCATCAGCTTTCCGATATCGTTGTAAAACGCCGTCATGGTGATGCTGATCGCGTGGGTCAGGCCGTACCGGGTGGAAAAGTCCTCCGGGTAAATTTCGATGCTCACAGCGCCACCCCCACAACTTCGGTCGCGAAATCAATATCAACCTGCAAGTTGGGCAGACCCGCTTCCGCCTCCGGCTTCAATACATTGTCGCCCACGTC
>OMCG01000567.1_pt1 | contig 26038 bp, 17 predicted proteins | sample 1674071 | NCBI WGS metagenome assembly OMCG01 (sample SAMEA103958139, study PRJEB25191) | human gut metagenome | biome: human-associated habitat [ENVO:00009003]; feature: intestine environment [ENVO:2100002]; material: feces | place: Germany | collected 2013/2015 | reverse complement strand
CCCTTTTCGCGATTGAGTTGGTCGCGCTTTCATGCTCCTTCCGCGTGCAGCTTTTCGGTGCTTCGCCTAAGCCCTTGGTTGCTCCCCCAACTTTCCGTGAAGAACCCTCTTTTTTTCCTCCGCCAGCGGAATCAGCACCGTCATGATAAACCAGCCGTCCTGCTGCTCCAGCGTCATGCAGCCGCCGTATTTCTCCGCGGCTTTGCGGATGCTCTTGATGCCGTAGCCGTGGCTCTCCTTGTTTTCTTTCGTCGTCGCGGGCTGACCGCCGTTCAGGTCAATCGCCTTGTCCGTGCAGTTCTCCACGCGAATCAGCAGAAAGCGGTTCTGCGTGCGCACGGTCAGCTTGATCAGCCGCATGTTCTTGTCGGCAATTTTCTCCACGCACTCGATGGCGTTATCAATCGCATTGCCGAAAATGGAGCAAATATCCATCATGTCGATGAAGCCCATGTCGTGCGCGTCGGCAAAGCACGTCATCACGATGCCTTCCTCGGCGCAGCGCAGGCTCTTGCTCGTTAAAACCGTGTCCAGAATCGCGTTGCCCGTGTTCATCTCCGCGTCGCGCAGCGTGACCACTTTTTCCATCTCCGCCAGATACGATTCGCGCTTGCTGGCGCTTTTTTCGTTGCGGATGAAGTCGATTTGGTGCTTCAGGTCGTGGTAAATCTGGTGCATCGCCTTGTTGTTCGCGTCGAACTGCCGGTACTGCTCATACTGCCGATTCAGCAGGTTCTCCATCGCCTCCAGCTCGTGGCTGAGGTACAGCTCCGACCGCGCCATGTCATACGCGAACAGCATGATGACGCCGCCGAAATCCACCAGTGTGCGGGAATAGATGATGCCTGTCCCCAGTGTTTCGGTAAACACGTTGTTCGTAAACGCAAAGTTGAAATTACTCAGGCAGAATGACGCAAGGGCAATCGCGCTGCCGCTGATAAGCTCCTGCCGCGTGACGCTTGTGCCGCTGCGCAGGATATGATGCTTCTGGTTCAGCAGGTAAATCGCGGAAAACACGATGATGTACGTCCCCGCCATCACCAGCCAAGTGCCCCGCGAATCCACCGAATCCGCCATCAGCAGATAATAGTTGATTTGCCACTCCAGCGACGCGGCGAACTCCGCCGTGATGAAAGCGTGCGCCCAAATGTAACCTGCTTTCATCAGCTTCAGCTTGCAGCAGCAGACAATCATTGCCAGCATTGTACCCATGCATGCCGCCATCAGCAGCATCCATGTCAGCCCGCTCTGCTCCTGATTCAGCAGGTTCAGCCCCAGCAGCAGCGCCAGAAAGCCGATGCAGCAGCCAATTTGCTGCCAGCTACTTTCGCCGAAGCGCTTTTTCTGCGGCAGGATGAAGAGCATACACGCCAGCCATTCGGCAATCGCCGTATGGACGCGCGGGAAGAATCCGACTTCGAGGAACGCTACCATTTAGGCTTTCGCTCCTCCCAGATATTTCGTCAACGCCTCCATAAACGCCTTATGGCGCGGGCGTGAGATGGTCAGCGCCTGCCCGCCGACGATGGCGCCGCCATTCTCCACGCGCTCCACATGCCGCAGATTCACCAAATAGCAGCTGTTGCAGCGGAAAAATCCGTATTTTCCAAGCAGTTCCTCCATCCCGCGCATACTCTGCCGCAGGCGATACACCCCCTTTTCCGTGTAGATGCTCACGGCGTGGCCGTCCGTTTCGACGTAGGTTATTTGGCTCACATCAAGGCGGGTCAGCCCCGTGTCCGTCGGCAGGGTGATGTAGCGTTTCGGCTTCTGGTCAAGCAGCCGCTCCACGCTCATCAGCACCTGCCGCAGCATGAGGAAATTCACCGGTTTGAGGATGAAGTCCAGCGCGTGGACGGCGTATCCGCGGATGGCGTAATTTGCCAAATTCGTGATGAACACCAGATACACATCCTCGTCACGCTCGCGGATGCGTTCCGCCGTCGCCAAGCCGTCCAGGCGCTTCATTTGGATGTCGAGGAAAATCAGGTCGTAGTCCGCCGCGTAGTCTTCCAGTATCTCATCGCCGTCGGCAAACAGGCGGATTTCCACGTCGTTCTCGCGTCCCTGAAAATATTGCAGCACATAGGTTTGCAGCTGCTGCCGCACCTTGTCGTCGTCCTCCACGATGGCAAGCCGCACCGTTACTCCCCCTTATTGCAGTTCCTTCTGGGCGCAGTCGATGGCGGCGCGCAGCGTGTCGTCCATGTCCAGATAGCGGTACTGCCCCAGCCTGCCGCCGAAAATGACGTTCCGCTCCCCCGCCGCCTTCTGCCGATACTGCTCGTACAGCGCGCCGTTCTTCGCGTCGTTCACCGGATAGTACGGCTCGTCGCCCTGCTTCCAGTCCGCCGGATATTCGTATGTCACCACCGTGTGCGGCAGATTCAGCACATCCGCCTGACCATAGGCGAAGTGCTTGTGCTCAATCACGCGCGTGTAGGGCACGTCGGCGTTCGTGTCGTTGATGACGGCGTTGCCCTGATAGTCCTGCACCGGCAAATCCTGCGTCTCGAACCGCAGGGAACGGTAATTCAGCGCGCCGAAGCACTGGTCGTAATACTGGTCAATCGGTCCGGTGTAGACAATTTTGTCCGCAATTTTCGTCAGTTCCGCCCGATGCTGGAGGAAATCGACATTCAGACGCACTTCGATGCCATCCAGCATTTTCTCCACCATCGCCGTGTAGCCCGCGTCCGGGATGCCCTGATAGCGGTCGTTGAAGTAGTTGTTGTCATAGGTGAAGCGCACGGGCAGACGGCGGATGATGAAGGCGGGCAGCTCGCGGCAGGGGCGCCCCCACTGCTTCTCGCTGTATCCGCGCACGAGGGCTTCGTAGATGTCGCGCCCGACGAGCGAAATCGCCTGTTCTTCCAGATTCTTCGGTTCGCCCGTGATTTCCTTGCGCTGCCGCTCAATGATTTCGCGCGCCTCATTCGGCTTCGTCACGCCCCACATGGCATAAAACGTGTTCATGTTGAAAGGCATGTGGTACAAGCGATCTTGGTATTTTGCCAGCGGCGCGTTTGTGAAGCGGTTGAACGTGGCGAAGCGGTTGGCGTACTGCCAAACCTCCTCGTCGTCGGTGTGGAAGATGTGCGCGCCGTAGCGGTGGACGGCAATGCCGCCGACGTCCTCGGTGTAGATGTTGCCCGCGATGTGGCTCCGCTTGTCGATCACAAGCACGCGCTTGCCTTTTTCCTTCGCCATCTGCGCGAACGCCGCGCCGAACAGCCCCGCGCCGACGACGAGATAATCATACTTCATATTCTCATTCTCCTTGTGGATGATACTTTCAGGTAATTCGCAATTCGCCGATACCCCAGCTTTGCTTTCTTTCCTGATTTTGGCGTTGGTGGATTGCAGTCTGCCGCAGCGGCGGATGAGGTCGTTCCCCCGCCATTGCTCATTAACAATCAGTTAAACCCATAAATTTTCCGCGTCGCCTTATACCCCGCCAGCGCAATCCGCCGCCCGCCTTTTCCGGGCAGGTGCAGCACATGCCCCATCAGCCCGTGGCGTAGCTTCTTGTAAACATACGGGTTTTCTTCGCGAATGAACTTCCACAGCTCGTCCTTCTTCTGCTTGTTCTCCGCCGTACCGCTCTTGAGCAGCAGAATCGACGAAACCGTCGTCACAATTTCCAGATAGCGCCGCATGTACGCCTGCTTGCGCTTGTTCGTCACCTTGCTCAAATCCACCTCCGTCACCAGCATCCGGTTGACCAGCAGCGCCTGATCAATGCGGCGGATCATCACATTCTCCTGCACGGACTGGTCTTCGCGCCCGATGAAGTAGTGGTACAGGTTTTCATCCATATAGTACATTTTCTTTACCATCGGCAGCGGCTGATAAACGTAGAGTTCATCCACATAGAACGTGTGCTTCGGCAGGTTCAGCCCGCACTTGTTCAGCAGCGCCGTGCGGTAGATGACCGAGTGCATCAGCAGATATTCGCCGATTTTGAAGCGCGTTTCATTCCAGTCGAACACACGGTTTTGCGGCACGGCGTGGCGGTACTGCATGACGTGCTTGTGCTTCACGCCCACTTTGTCGTAGACGTAGTTGCAAATCAACATGTCAATTTCTTCCTTCTGTTCCGTGAACGCGCGCAACTGCGCCAGCACGCGCTTCAGGCACTCTTCGTCCACCCAGTCGTCCGAATCGACGACCTTGAAGTACAGCCCGGTCGCGTTTTTGAGGCCGGTCATCACCGCGTCGCCATGGCCGCCGTTCTCCTTGTTGATGGCGCGAACGATGGTCGGGTACTTCTGCTGATATTCCGCCGCAATATCCGCGGTTTTGTCCTTTGAGCCGTCGTTGACGACGAGGATTTCCACGTCCTCGCCGCCGGCAAGCAGCGTTTCGATGGCATGGCGCATATAATCCTGCGAATTATAGCAGGGAATGGCAATCGACAAGAGTTTCATTGGTTTCATCCTTTCTATATAGAAAAAGCAGCGCTTGCAAGGTCGTGCATCGGTGAGGATGCCGCCGTCCCTTGCAGGCGCTGCCCTTTTCACCAATCTACTGTCTTATTTCGACACGCGATTGGCAATTTCCTGCTGCTCCGCCTTCAGATTGCGCTCCACGCCGAAGAAAATCATCAGCACCGCGCAAACTGCGTAAGCAATCGTTTCAATCCAGATGTAGTTGACCGACGCCGCCGTGCCTGCATCCAGCATGCCGTTGAGCGCCTGAATAATCGCGCCGCCGATGGGGGTCGCCGCGACCATCAGGGAGGAGTAGATGCTCATCGTCAGGCCGTCGGTGCGGATGCCGTGCTTGTACTCCACATGGTCGATAACGTCCGCCAGCATCGCCAGAATCAGGTAGCACGCCGGAGACGAACCGAGGCACTTGAGCGCGATGCCGATGCCGACCACCACGAGGTTATTGCCGCCCAGCCCTGCAATCACGCCGCCGACAACGCCCAGCGCCAGACCCGCCAGCGTCAGCTTCTGCTTGGAGAACTTGTTCGCCAGCGGCACCACGAACGCCGCCGCAATCGCCATCGGCACCGCGCCAAGGATGGACAGGATGGACATGTACCAGTCCGCGCCGAGCACATCAGAGCAGAAGTACGCCATCGAGCCGTTTTTCACCGCGCCCGCCCACTGGAACAGCAGGTAGAACACGACAACGACCCACCACCACTTCTCGCTGGTGACAGCCTTCAGCTGCTGACCCATGGAGACGCTCTGCTTCTTTTCTTCCTTCGCGTTGCTTTCCATCAGCTCTTCGGTCACGCGCTCACGGGTGAACTTGAACTGGAGGATGACGGTCAGCGCCGTGAAGATGGCGACCGCCAGCATGATGACGAACCACTGCGTGCCGAAGCCGGTGTAAACCGTTTCGCCCGCCTCATTCGTGGTGGAGAGGAACATCGTCATCAGCACCGGGAACACCATCGAGCCTGCGCCCATCACGCCCAGACCCGCGAAGTTGCTCATTGACGCCAAGACGCTGCGCTTCTCGCTGTCACGGGTGGACACTGGCACCATCGTCGCGTTCGCGGTGTTGTAAATCGGGTACGCGACGGCGTAGTAGAGGTTATAGGCAACGGCAATCCACACATAGCGCGCCGTGCCTTCAAAGGGCATGATGAACATCAGCACGCTGGCAACGGAAAGCGTCAGCGCGGAGAGCAGCAGCCACGGGCGCGCCTTGCCCGCCATGGTGCGCGTGCGTTCAATCAGCTGACCGACGATGAGGTTCGCCGCCACAATCAGGAAGGTGGAAACCAGCTGGAGGATGGACAGGTAGGCGCTGCTCAATTCCAGTGCCTTGCCGAGATAAACCTGAAGGTAACTGGTGAAGATGCCGGAGGACAGCAGCGCGCCGAACGGGCCAATCAGGTAGCCGAGCAGGGTTTCAGGGGTTGTCACCTTGTCCTTCGGGACGCTGGAGCGCGTCAGGGGGGACTGCCAGAAGGATTGTTTCATGGGGGACATGCTTCCTTTCCTTGTTGTGAGTTGCTTCCTATTTTATATAATTGCTTTCCGCAATTACTTCTTCTTTTTATCCGGGTTCAAATTCAGCTTCGGGCGGTGGCAGAAGTGGTGGATGAGCCGTCCGCACCCGCGGAAGAAATGCCCATTGACCATCAACAGCATATCCTCCGCCATTGCCATCGACACCATGCCGTTCATCATCTTCGCCATGCCGCGGAACGGGATGTTGTAGATAAACAGCAGGTTCAAATCCGGCTTGCCGGCGGCAGTCGCCTTGTTCTTCATGCGCGTGAGAATCCGGTAGATCAGCCGCGCCAGCGGGTTCTTGGCGTAGCTGAGCTGCGTCACCGTGTCGTTGAGCGTCAGCGGCTGCGTCTTGTCCCAGAGATGCGGCGGAATCGCGTGGCCCAGCAGCGCCGCGAACTCCGCGTCGCTCACGTCCGTCACGCGCGCCGTGCGGTAGCTCTGCACCGCCAGCTGAGCATACGGATTGGGCGCGTTCGTCCCCTGCTCGGTGTGCTTTGCCGTCAGGCGGATGTCGCGGCAGGATGCGCCAATCAGCAGCTCATATTCGCCGCCCTCCACCTCAAAGCGGTTCGTGCGGACGTTGAAGTAGCGGAACGTATAGCCGTCAAACGGAATCGTGACGCGCTTCGTCTCGCCCTTCTCCAGGTGCACGCGCTGAAAGCCCTTCAATTCCTTCGCCGGGCGGAAAACCTCCGCGTTCGGCTTGTGGATGTACAGCTGCGCCACTTCGTCGCCCGCGCAGTCGCCCGTGTTCGTCACGTCAAAGGACACGCCCGCATTATCCGCCTGCACGTTGTCGTAGCGGAACGTCGTGTAGGACAGCCCGTGTCCGAAAGCGAACGCCGGGGCAACATCCGCCGACTCGGTGTAGCGATAGCCGACGTACAGCCCTTCGCGGTATTCGCTTGTCGCTTCCGTGCCGGGGTAGTAGTGGCTGACCGGCGCGTCCGCATAGTGACGATACCACGTTTCCGCCAGCTTGCCGCCGGGGGTAATCTCGCCCACCAGCGCCCGCAATACGGAGCGCGCCACCGCTTCGCCGCCCAGACCCGCGTAAAGCAGCGCGTCGCAGTCCTGCGCCCAGTCGGTTTCAACCGCGCTGCCGCAGGAGAGCACCACCACCATCTTCTTGCACACGGCGCGCAGCTTTTTCATCAAGGCGATTTGGTTCTCCGGCAGGCGCATGTGCGTGCGGTCAAGCCCTTCGGTCTCAAAGCACTCCGGCAGACCGAGGTACACCACCGCGCAATCCGCCGTCTTGGCAAGCTGCACCGCTTCATCCGCCAGCGCGTCGTTCGGGGCGTCAAGGCGCTCAAAGCCCTGCGCGAAGCCGACCCGCGCCGGGAAAAATTCATCCAGCATGGGCAGCGTGTCATCCACCTGCGCAGCGTTGACCATGCTGCTGCCCGCGCCCTGATAGCGGGAGCGCGCCGCAAACTCGCCGATAACCGCCACGCGCGCGTCCTTCTTCAGCGGCAGCAGGTGCTCGTCGTTCTTCAGCAGCACAAGGCACTTTTCCGCCGCTGCTTCCGCCGCCTGATGCTGCTTTGCGGCATCAAACGACGTTTCGCCGGACTTGCGCTCTGCCAGCACGAAGTCCAGCAGCTGATCCACGCGTTCATCGACGATTTTCTCGTCGATTGTGCCGTCCTTGACCGCCTTCACCAGCTGGCAGGGGCTGTCGTCGCCCGCCGCGGGCATCTCCAGATTCATGCCCTCGCGCACACCCTCGACAATGCTGTTGCTGCCGCCCCAGTCGGTCACGACCGCGCCGTCAAAGCCCCACTCGCCGCGCAGAATATTGCCCAGCAGATGGCGGCTTTCGTTGGCGTACACGCCGTTGACGCGGTTGTATGCCGTCATCACGAAGCCCGGCTTGCCCTCTTTGATGGCAATCTCGAAGTTCGTCAGGTACATTTCCCGCAGCGTCCGCTCGTCCATCACGCTGTCGGAGTGCATCCGCAGCAGCTCCTGCGCGTTCGCCGCGTAGTGCTTTGCGCAGGCGGATACGCCCTGCTTCTGCGCGCCGCGGATGAAGCCCGCCGCCAGCTTGCCGGAGAGGTATGGATCTTCGGAGTAATACTCGAAGCTGCGGCCGCACAGGCTGGAGCGCTTCGTGTTCAGCCCCGGCGCAAGCAGCACATCCACCTTCTGATTGGCAGCGTCGCGCCCGACAACCGCGCCCATCGCCTCGGACACCGTGTCGTCCCAGCTGCACGCCAGCGTCGCGGCGGAGGGAATGCACGTCGCCTTCGTCGATGCGTTGAGGCCCAGATGGTCGCCTTCGCCCGCCTGCTTGCGCAAGCCGCTCGGCCCGTCGGAGAGCGTGATGGCGGGAATATTCAGCCGCGGAATCTCGCGCGTGTGCCAGACATCTTTGCCAGCAAGCAGGGCGCACTTTTCCTCCAATGTCATTTGGGAAACCAAATCACCGTGTTTCATGGTCATTCCATCCTTACGCGTTTGCACAGACCACCCACTGTGCTTTTTTCCTACTTTATTATAGCAATTTTTTCGGGTGGCGCAAGCATTCTCGCACAAACTGTCGAAATTTTCGCACAAGCTGTCATATTCGTCCTAATTTCGTGCGTTTATACCATTTCAGGTGCCGTTTGTCACGCGGGAAGGGCGTATGAATTTGGGAGAAAGCGGAAAAATCGGCGAAAAAATGGTACGGTTTCGGTGGATTTTGACGCATGGGATGCGGCGGTCTGCGCTGTTGACGCGGCAGGAAAATTGTGCTATCATAGAATCAATCAGGAGGTGAGTAGGACATGGATTCGGAAAAGTTGACTCCGGAAGAATTGACTGAAGAAGAGCTGACCGAGGAAGAGCCTACCGAGGAAGAGCTGGAGGAGGCAAGACGCCGCCTGTACGCCCATTTAGCGCAAGCCGAGGAGGATATCAAGGCGGGGCGTGTGCAGCCGATAGATGAAGTTTTTGACGAAATCATGCGCGAATTGGACAGTTTATCTCTCGACGACCCTCATAATCAAAATGATTGACCTCGTTTCCGGCGCAGTGGCATTCGTCATTGCGCTTTTTTGCACCCAAAAAGGGACGCTCCTTTCCAGAGCGCCCCTCTTTTATGTTACCTTTTGGTTTAGTTCGCCTTGACGTACTGCGCCATCATCCAGCCCGTCGTGCCCTTGTAGCTGACGTAGTACCAGCTGCCGGACCGCTCCAGAATGGTGACAGTTTCGCCCTTGTCCACACGGAGGATGATGCCGTACTTGGTGCTTGCACCGCGGCGCAGCGCCACGCGGACGCCCGTCACCGTGCCCGTACCGGACGTGCCGGAACCTCCCTGCGTAACCGTGATGGTCGGCGCAGTGACCTCAATCTTGTTGCCGTTGGCTTCATACACGATGACGCGCAGGATGTAGGAGCCCGCGACAGTGGGCGTGTAGTTGAACGTCAGGTTATTCAGGCCGACTTCCGTCGCCACCACGGAGCCATCGCGGAACAGGGTGTAGTCGCGGCGGATGACGCTGCTCGTGCCCTTGTAGGCAGTCGTCCACGTCAGGTTGCGGTTTGTCACGCTCGCCGTCGTGCTGGGCACAACCGTCACAGGCGTGTAGTTCGACACCACCGTCGCGCTGGAGCGCTGGGTGATGGACTGCCCATCAGCGGAGGTAATGGTAACTTCCAGCAGGTAGGTGCCTGCCACCGTCGGCTGATAGTTGACGGAGATGCGGCCCGTTGCGGTTTCCGTGCGGTTGCTGTTGACAACCACCGTCGTGCCGCGGTAGACCTTGAAGTTCACGTTGTAGTTCGGCCGGCCGCCCGCGAAGGTAATATCCCACGCAAGCGTCTCGTAGTTGTTCAGCTTCGAGGCGCTGGGCTGCACGCTGGCAATCGTCAGCGGCGCGTAGCCGACAGTGATGTTGTAGACGATCAGGATGTCAGGGCAGCGCTTGGAGGTAATCAGCAGCGTCGCATAGCCGTTGTTGACGCCGGTAATCACGTTGTCGTGCAGGGAAATCGCGCTGTTGGTGTTGGCGATTTCGATGTTCGCCACGTCGCCCGCCTCGGTGTAGATGCCGTGGTCAAGCGTGAAGTTTTCGCCCACGCGGATGGTCTTGTTGACGACCTTGCTCACCGGCGCGGGGGCAACGAAATTCATCTCGCTCAGCGTCGCGGGGGCAGCGTACATCGCCGTCGTCGCGCCGAGGGAGTCGCGAACTTCCATCTGCATGGCGTACTTCTGGGAGTTAATCAGGTTGATGTAGTTTTCCGTCAGGGTGAGGGTGAAGGTGGTCGTCATGCTGGTCTTACCGGCGGGCAGCGAGGTGTAGCCGTCGGAGAAGTCCTTCAGGACGATGGGGCTGCCGCCGCTCAGGCTGACGAGGCTGTACTTGAAGGTGTACGAGCCGCTGCCGCCGGAGACGGTCGCGCTCCACGAGAACACATCGCCCACATAGCCGCCGGAAATATCCTGCCCTGCGGAGAGGTTCACCGCGCTTAAGCCCTCCAGCGTCAACGAGCCGGATTCAGGCTGGGACATGACGTTCGACCACGGGCCGTAGCAAATGGTGCCGTTGGAGAACACGCGCACCGGGCGAACCTTGTAGTAGTAGGTCGTGCCGGCGACGAGGTTCTTGGCGACATAGGTCGTGCCTTCGGTTTCGCCAATCTTGGTGTACAGGCCGTCCATGGTGGTGGAACTGTACACATAGTACTTGTTCGCGCCCAGCACGGTGGTATCCCAGTCAATGGTCTGCTCCTGCTTGCCGGTGTTGCGCACCGCGCACAGGTTCACAGAGCCAAGCGCCGTGAAGTACACGCGCTCGCTGGAGAGGGAGAAGCAGTTGTAGCTGCCCACGGGGCGCATGGAGTAGATGAAGTAGTAGTACACTTCACCCAGGTTGATGCTCGCGTCCACGAAGGAAGTCACCGCGCCGGTCTTTGCCAGCAGGGTGTAGCTGCCGCTCGCGCCCGTCTTGCGGTAGATGATGTACCCCGTCGCGCCGGAGGATGCCGGCCAGGACAGCAGGGCGTTGTTGCCGCTCTGCACCACGGTCAGTTCCGGGCGATCCATGGGCGTGCCGCAGCCGACGTTGGAGTATTCAGAGTAGAACTTTTCGCCGGAGGAGAACACGCGCACCGCGCGCACGCGGAAGTAGTAGCCCGTCGCCTTCTTCAGGCCGGTGGCGTTGCACAGCGTGCCGGTCAGGTCAGTGCGCACGGTGGTGAAGCCGCTCGTCGCATTGGTGGACATCTGCACTTCGTAGGTCTGCGCGCCGGAGACGCTCGACCAGTTCAGGCGGATGGTGTCCGCGCCCAGGCCGCGCGGGTCTTCCAGCTTCGGCTTGGCAAGCGTCATGTAGGACAGCGTCTGCGAATCAGGGCTGTACACATACTTCGCCTGCTCGCCGTCGTAGGACACGTTCACCGCGCGCACGCGGTAGTACACCGCCCGACCGGGGGTCACGTTCGTATCCTCATAGTACAGGCGGTTGTTCGGCACGGAGCCGAGCAGCGTGTAGCTGGTTTCGCCGCCGAACTTGCGGTACACGTCGTACTGCGTCGCAAAGGCGACAGAGCCCCAGCCAATGCGCACGCTCGTTTCGGACAGCGTCGTGCCGATGAGGTCCGTCGGCTGGAGCAGCACCAGCTCGCGGTAGGGATCGGGGCCGTTCACGTCGTCCGACGGCAGGATGCTGATGTCGTCATCCATATCCGGCAGAACGATGTCGTCCTCGTTCACAGGAGCCTGCGTCGGTTCGTCGGGCGTCTGCACCTCGTCCGACGCCACATCCGACACTTCGTTCATGATTTCGCCCTGTGCGCCGTCCAGCGTTTCGCCGAATGCCACGCAGGAGAGCATCATGCAGAGCACCAGGAATACAGAAACCAGTCGTTTCATGGTCTGCGTCACTCCTTTTATCTGTTGGGGAAAATGGTATATGCCTTCCAGCAAATACGACGAATGAGCTGCTGATTCTGTTTCCAGCAATCTGGGCAACTTTCCTCTTATTCGCCGGGATGAGCCTAAAAAGTTGAATCGCAGGAAAGTTTCTCCTGCTTACGGCGATTTTTGCGCCGTTTCCTTTGCGCGCTGCTGCCACACGGCGCGCTGCTGATTTTCCACCTGCGCCCGATACGTCTCGTAATCCGGCAACAGCTGCGTACGCTGAAGATGATCCAGCTGCGTCCACTCGCGCGTGAAGGCGACGTACGCCGGAATCATGCGTTCCGCCGTGTCATAGCCCACAACGCGCCCCTGATGCAGCCACATCACCCGGTCGCAGAAGTTCAGCATCTGCCACGGCGCGTGGGTGACGAAGAAAATCGTCTTGCCCTCCGCCCGGAAATGCCGCATCCGCGCCATGCACTTCTCCGCGAAGCTCGCGTCGCCCACACTCAGCGCCTCATCCACAATCAGGATTTCGGGGTTCATGTGGGCGGAAATGGCGAATCCCAGCCGGGAGCGCATTCCGCTGGAATACGTCCGCAGGGGCTGGTCGATGTACACGCCAACATCCGCAAAATCAATAATTTGCTGCTGGATTTGGGCGATTTTGCGCTTCTCCATGCCCATCAGCATACACTTATAGGCAATGTTTTCGCGCCCAGTCAGCTGATCATTCATGCCGATGTTCGCCGCCAGCATACTGACCGTGCCGCTGACCTCGCAGAGCCCCAAATCGGGCCGGGTGATGCCCGCGATGATACGCGCCAGCGTCGATTTGCCGGAGCCGTTCAGCCCCGCCAGCCCGACGATTTCGCCGCGGTGGAAGTCCTGCGTCACGCCGCAGAGCGCCGGAAATTTCTTCACGTTCGCCCGAAGACCCAGCAGCGCCTTCAGGCGGTCTTTTTCCTCGCCGTACAGGTCGTAGACCTTCGTCAGTTCCCTGCAGCGGACGATTACATCCGCCAAGCGCATCGCCCCCTTTCTGCGCGATTTCTTCCTATTAAATGGCGCTGATTACAGCTGGTCGATGAATCGGTTTCGCAGCCGCATGTGCAGCGTGCAGCCCGCCGCCAGCAGCGCCAGCGCCGCCAGCCAGAAGTACGCCCCCTGCCCCGGCGATGACCAGAAGCCTTCGCCATACAGCAGGCACTTGCGGTAGCCCTCGATGATGTAAACCAGCGGGTTCAGCCGCATCACGCGCTGCAAACCCGGCGACAGCCCGTCAATCGCCCACACGACGCTGGAAACGTAGAACAGCAGGCGCATCAGCGGCTGAAGCAGCTCGCCGAAATCGCGAAAGACCGCCGTCAGGCTGCTCGTCAGCAGCGCCGCGCCGATCAGCAGCACCCACGAAGCCGCGAGGTAATACGCCAGTTCCAGATAGTGCCACGTCACCGGCACGCCGCCAAGGAGCAGCGCAATCAGCAGAATCGCCATCGTCCACAAATGCTCGTAGTACGCGCGCACAACCGCCTTCATCGGGATGATGGAGAGCGGAATGCGCACGTTGCGGATGATGGACGCGGCCTGCTGGATGGACGCGGACGCGCCGAGAATGGCGGAGTTGAGCGCCAGCCACGGCATCATGCCGCACATCAGCCACAGGTGATACGGGAAGCCGTTTTTTTCCTGCGTTCCCAGCCCGACGGAAAAGACGAACCAGTAAATGAGGATTTGCAGCAGCGGGCTGAGCAAGTCCCACCAGCGCCCCAGCAGCATCCCCGCCCGCCGCGAGCGGTTCTCGTAGAGCGTCAGGCGCACGGTTCGCCGCAGATTTCGGATGATTTCGCCCAGCGCCGTGCCAACCGCGTGTATCATCCGCCCGCCGCCTCCGCCAGCCCGTTCCGCTGAAGAAAATCGCGGAAAACGCGCATTCTTTCCGGGTACGCCTTGTTGAAATCGGTATAGTCCGCCAAGTCGTAGTAGTATTCCAGCGGCTTTTCCAGCCGGAAATCCTCCATCGGCAGCGTCGGCAGACGGAACAGGCGGGTCATTTCGTCCATGCGGCTGTCCACCACCATCGTCAGCGCCGGAATGCCGCTCGTGATGGCAATCACGTTCCCGTGGAAGCGGCTGCCGAGGGAAAAGTCGTACTGCCTGACCCATGCCAGCCAATCCTCAATGTGGAAGAAAACGTGCATTTGCCGCTTCAGCCAGTCCTGCAAATAACGGAACTGGTACTCGTCGCCGCAGCAGTTTTCCAGCGTCAGCGGGAATGCGTTCTGCTCCACAAAGCCGAGGTCGCGGTTCGCGCAGAAGGTCAAAAACTGCCGTTCCGGGTCGGACAGCGTGCCGTAGAAGGTGCGGAAGTTGCAGCACGCGCGCATTTTCGGGTCGAACGGTTTCTTCTCCACGCGAAACTTATCGTTCATTCCCTGATACAGGCTTGGGCAGCCGATAATGCGGAAGTTGACGATGCCGTTCTTCTCCAGCACCGCCGCAGTGTACTCGCCGCGAACGCCCAGCACAGCGCGCTCCGCCATCGTCCGCAGGAGCTTGACCGTGTCCGGGTGGAGCGTGATGTCGACATTGCGCGCCATGCTCTGCACGCCCACGCTGATTGGAACCAGCGGTTTATCGCCGATTCGCTTCAGCATCGTCCAAACGTGCGGGTACGTCTGATTCGGGGTCAGCCAGATCAGCTCGGTCGTGATGTAGTGGGTGATGTCCGCCCGGTCGCGGAACGTGTCCGACGTAACATCCCACAGCGGAATCATCACGGGGTGAAAGATGTCCTTCAGCGCCCGGATAAACACGAGATTTCCCGTATTATTTCCCAGAAAAAAGAAGCGTTTTGCCCACTCATGCTTCTCAAACGACACCCGATCATTCCAAAACAATCCAACCGCCATCCGCTTCCTCCTTCCTTGTGACGTGGGGAGACCCCAGAGGCTCTGCCTCTGGACTCCGCAAGGGCTCCGCCCTTGACCTGCCAAAGGGTCTTCGACCCTCTGGACTCCCTTTTTCGCGATTGAGTTGGTGACAACTTCATAATTTACCCGCGTGTTTATGAGGGGGACGCAAGGGCGCTGCCCTTGACCCGCCAAAGGGTCTTCGACCCTCTGGACTCCCTTTTTCGCGATTGAGTTGGTGACAACTTCATGCTGTGTCCGCGTGTTTATTGGAGGAACGAAGAGCATTGCTAATTGCTCATTCGTTTCATCCTCTTGCGCAGCTTCTTCCGAAACGTTTCGCGGTCGAACAGCAGGAAGCCAATTGTCCGCTTGACCAGCCCGGTCTGCTCCGGGATGAAGCCAATCATGCGGCTCGGCGCGTCCGCCGCGCCCAGCTTGTGCGCCGCAACCGCCGCTTCCGCCGACTGGTCGCGCACCAGCGTCCGCAAATCCAGCGCGTTCTCCCCCGCGAACACCATGTCCTCGAACGGGATGTTCCGCAGCAGCTCCGCGTCCGCTTCGGGCAGCTGCCGCAGCGCCCCCTCGAAGGGCAGCGACATTGCCAGCTGCACGCCGGGATTGTCAAGCGACTGCATCACGCCCGTTCCGGCGAAGGTATCGTGGAAGTCGCGCACGAACTGCAGCGCGTGATGCTGGACGCAGGTTGACAGGAAGTGCGCGGCTTCATTGCGCCCCTCCTGCGCGTACACCGGGACGACACGCTCATTCTGCCGCTCGAAGCCCACGCAGGGCGCTTCGTCGGAGGACAGCAGGAACTCGCGGAACGCGCCGGACATGGCGGGCGGCATCGGATAGAAGCAGTGTACGGGGAAATCATAGGCAGCGGACAAGCGCTCGCTGTTCCGCCCGTCCGCATGAACGTAGTAGACCGGAACCGCGCGCTGCGTCAGCTGGCAGAGCGCCGCCTGCAAGCGCCCGCTGTACCCCATATCAAAGCACGCCGCGCCATCCGGCAGCTTTTCCTCATAATACGCCCGTGCCGCGCTGTATGCCGCCTGATGACGGCAGCCGTCGTAGAGCTTGTCGCGGAAGAAGCGCAGAAACGATTCCCAGCGCGTTTTCTCCTGAAACGGCGATTGCCACGGGAAACCCGCCGCCTCCGCCTGATGGCGCAGTTCGCTTTCCGGCGCGTCAAGCGTGCAGAAGGACAGCAGCTTCAGCGCCTTTTCGGGCGTGTAGACCGCCCAGCGCACCGGCAGCGCCGCCCAGTCGGTCGGATTCGCCATCAGCGCGGGCAGCAAGCACCGCCGCGACGCGGGAATGTAGTCTGTTTCGACAGCATCCGCGTCCGTGCACAGCAGCTCGACTGCCTGCAGCAGCAGCGCGCCATCCCGCGCGAGGAACACCAGCCGCTTCACGCCATCCGCCCGGCAGCGGCACAGCAGCCACTTCGCCAGCGCCAGCAGGTGTGTGCCGACGGCGTAGTACCCCAGCCGGGACGGATACGCCGCAAACGCGGAATCCGCCGTCGCGGGGGCATAGCCGTCGTCAAAGAAGCGGTTTGCCGCCAGCCCTTGTGCGCACCTGAGCGCCAGCGGCTGCATCGCGTCTGCCGTCGTGAAGCCCGCCAGACACCCGTGTCCCAGATTCGCCATCTGCGTGCAGTCCGCATCCATGAAAACGTCCGCCGGGCGCGGCAGCAGCAGAGCGTGCAAACCCGCTTTTTTCGCGGCTTCCACGTCGATTTTCGCATTGTCGCCGATGTGCAGCACGTTATCCGGCTTCACGCCCAATTGCGCCGTCAGCTTCCGATAGAGCGCGCCGTTCCATTTCAGCGCGTTCTGCTCGTTCGAGAGGAAGAAGCCGTCCCAGCCGCGGACGCCGCATTTTTCCAGCATCCGCCGAATCGTGTCCGCGTCAAGGTACATGTCCGACGTCAGCACGACGCACTTTCCCGCCGCCTTCGCCAGATTGAACAGCTGCACGCCGGTTTTGCGCGGGCGGCAGAAATGCACCTCCGCCTCCCGCTCGTTGTAGGTCATTTGCCCCACGCAGTCGTCCGACACACCCAGATTCTGCATCATGGCGCTGTAAATGTTCCACAGCGTCACGTCAGCTTGCGTTTCGGGCAGCCACGCGCGCGCGCAGCTTTCCGCCTCCGTCCGCGCCTGTGCGAAGGAGGTCATGTTCCGCCGCGCCGCCCGCTGCCATTTTCCTTCCAGCGTGTGGAAGAGGTCAATCGGCGTGCGGAAGGGACGCAGAATCAGCGTGTCGAACACATCCAGCGAAATCACCGGGCAGTCGATGCCGTCCAGCCCCAGAATCGCGCGCTTGATGCGCTCCGTCCCGTCCCGCCACGGGGTCATCGGCTGGTCGAACCAGAAGATTTCCGGCAGATTCGCGTCCTCATCCAGCGAAAAATCCGGGCAGAGCGCCGCCGTCAAGCGGCTGATTTCCGGCTGATTCGCCGCCTTCCGCGCCTGCTCCGCCCACATCCGCGCATACCACTTTCGCGCCTTTTGCAGCTGCTGACGCGCTTGATCCGCCCCCTGCTGATGCAGAAATTCATCCGCAAAAGCAAACACCTGCGCAATATCGGCGTAATTTTTGCGGAATTTTGCCGGATTTCCCGCCGCCCCCGTCGAGGACGACGCATGTTCACAGTAGAACACGCCGTCGCCGCGGTGCCGCCCGAAACCCTGCGCGAAGAAATACAGCACGACGGAAAACGCAATGTCCTCCGTCATCACAATGTGCTTTTTCGCCAGCGGCGCGTAGTAGGGCGCGCACCGCAGCCACAAATCGCGCCGAATCACCTTGTTCCAAATGGTGTGGAAGCTGTAACACGTCATCGCCTGCTGAAAAAACGCATCCCGCACTGCATTGCCGCGCAGCTCGTCCTCCTGCACACAGTCCGCATGAACCGGGCGCACGAAGCGGTCGCCGTTTTCGCGCTGCCAGACCGTGTCGCCCATCACGAGGTCAAAGTCGTTTTCTTCCGCCAGCGCGACGGCAGCACGGTAAAAATCCACCGACACAAAATCGTCGCTGTCCAGAAAAGCGAGGTACTTGCCCGTCGCCGCGTCCGCGCCGGTCATCCGCGCCGCGAAAAGCCCGCGGTTCTGCGAATGCGTCAGCACCCGAAAGCGGCTGTCGCGTCGGGCATACTCCGCCAGCACCGCGCCCGCGCCATCCGGCGAGGCATCATCCACCAGCAGGAACTCCGCGTCCCGCAGCGACTGCGTGCGCAGCGACTCCAGACACGCGGGCAAATCCCGCTTCGTCCCATACACCGGAACGACCACAGACAGCGTTGCAGCCACCGCGCTTCTCCTTTCTGCCCATCCGAAAACGAGTGATACTTGCCGATTTTGACATGTACATTCTACCATATTCCCGTCCGATTGGCAAGCCTTTCGGGGGATTTTTACGCCCCCCAAAAAACGCGGTCAGACAGCTTTTTTCGCCATCTGACCGCAGGATGCCCTATTTTGCGGAAAATCCGCTTACCAAGTAATATCCTCGCCCGTCAGCGCCTTCCACGCCTTGCGGATATCCTTCTGATGGCGCACGCCGTTCTTCGTGTCCCCATTCCGAATGGTTTCTTCCATCGTGCGCGGGAAATGGACGCACAAATGCCCGTCGAAGTCGTTATCCTTGATGCTGCCGGACAGGTGGGGCATACAGTGCATGGAGGCCAGCACCCATGTGCCGCTGGGCAGCAGGACATACACCGGCTTCTCGTCCCACGAGAACTTGCCGCCCCACGCCGCCTTCATAATCGCGGTATCCTGCGCCGTCAGCGGCTCGGAGTCCGCGTGACGACCCAAGGAGTAGAAGCGCAGACGGAAGGAGGAACCGCTTCTCGGCTCATAGACCAGCACCGTCTGCCCGCTCTTGATGGTCGGCTTGATTTCCGTGTACCACATCTGCAGCTTAATTTGGCTCTTTGCCGGGCCATTGCCGAAGGACGCGCCGTTGTTGCCCGTGCCGCCGTTTTGATTTTCGTCTGGCAGCGCGGTATCGCCGGTCACGCAGTCGCCCGTATACAGCTTCGTCTGCGTGTTCACGCCCGCAATGCCGTCCGGGGCAAGCCCGTTGCGCTTCTGGAACGCCAGCACCGCCGCGCGGGTCGTCTCGTCATAAGTGCCGTTGATGGTCACGGTATAGCGCAGGTTGCTCAGCGCCTGCTGGAGACGCAGCACCGCGTCGCCCGTCGCGCCGACTTTCAGGTTGGTGTACACCGTCGGCGTGGTGGAATCAACCTGCTTGCCCTCCGCCGTAATCGCGTTGACGGAGTAGAGGATGGTGTACGTTGCCGTATCGCCGTTGCCGGAGCCGGTCAAGCCGTTGCGCAGCTGGAACGCGCGCATGGCAGCGACCGTGTTCGCGCCGTACTTGCCGTCCACCTTGTCCGTCAGGTAGCCCAAATCCTTCAGGCGCTGCTGAACGCTCTTCACGTCGTCGCCCGTGCAGCCGGAATAGAGCAGGCGGGTCGGACGCGTCACGCCCGTGGTCGGGGTGGACGTCGGCGTGCTGATGGCAGAAAGCGCATCCGAAGAATACAGCTTCTTGTAGGTGCGCTTGCCCGCCACACCGTCCGCGCTCAAATTGTTGCGCAGCTGGAACGACGCAACCGCCGCCATCGTGCCCGTGCCGTAGTTGCCATCCACCGTGCCCGTGTAGTAGCCCAGCGCCTTCAAGCGGCTCTGCACGCTCTTCACGTCATCGCCGGACGAACCTTCGCGGAGGGTGCGCGTGGGCACGATGCCGAAGGACTGCGTGGGGGTCGGCGTGGGCGTGGCTGCGGACGGATCAGCCGCAATTGCATTGCTCGAATAGAGGATTTTAACCGTGTTCGCGCCGACTTTGCCGTCCGCCGTCAAGCCGTTGCGCGCTTGGAACGCCTGAACTGCCGCCACCGTCGCCGCGCCGTAGATGCCATCCAGCGCGCCGGAGTAGTAGCCGAACTTGTCCAGTCGGCTCTGCACGCTCTTCACGTCGTCGCCGGACATGCCGGGGCGCAGAATGCGCGTGGGTGCGCTTTCATCCACCGGCTTGGGAGAGGGCGTGACGGAGCTGCCCGCGTCAATCGCGGTGCTGCTGTACAGCGCCTTGACCGTGTCCTCGCCGCAGATGCCGTCGGACGTAAGCCCGTTGCGCGTCTGGAAGCGGCGAATCGCGCTTTCCGTCGCCGTGCCGTACACGCCGTCCGCCTTGCCCGTCAAGTAGCCCAGCGCAATCAGCTTCGTCTGCACACTCTTCACGTCGTCGCCCTTCATGCCCAGCGTCAGCTTGCGCTCGCCCACGCCGTCGGGCTGCGACGTTTCCTTCGCGCCGATTGCGCCTTCGGAGAACAGGCGCTTGCGGGTGTTTGTGCCCAGCACGCCGTCAGCGGACAAGCCGTTCTTCTTCTGGAAGGCAAGAACCGCCGCCTTCGTCGCCGCGCCGTACTGCCCGTCGGAGATGCCGGTCAGGTAGCCCAGCGCCGCCAGACGGTCCTGCGTGTACAGCACATCCTGCCCGCCCATGCCCTCGCGGAGCGTGCGGGTCGGGATGCCATAGGCGATGTTGTCCAAATCCGCGGTGGGCTTGGGCGTAATCATCGGCTGCGTGACGTTGCCATTGCTGTCGAAGTAGCTTTCCAGCTTGACGAGCGTGTTCTTGCCCGCCTTGCCGTCCACGGTCAGCCCGGTCGCCTTCTGGAACGCCATGACCGCCTCGAACGTGGACTGCCCGAACACGCCGTCCACCTTGGAGATGGTGAAGCCCAAGTCCTTCAGCGCCTGCTGAAGCACCCGCACGCGCGAGCCGCTGGAGGTGTACTGCAATTTGCTGTAATCGCCCTTAAACAGCCCCGCCGCGGTCGAAGAGGAGGACGACGAATTGCCGTCAATGTCAATGCCCGTCTGCTTTTCCAGCAGAGCGATCGTCGCAGAACCGGCGATACCGTCCACCGTCAGGCTGTTCGCCTGCTGGAACGCGCTCACCGCCGCCTTCGTGCCGCTGCCGAAGCTGCCGTCCACCGTGCCGGAGTAGTAGCCCAATTGCGTCAAGGCCTGCTGCAAGCGGCGCACATTGTCGCTCTTGTCGTTCTTCTGCAGTTTCAAGGCTGCCGCGCTGCTTGTGATGACCAGCGTCAGCATCAGCACCAGCGCCAGCACACGCACGATGCTCTTTTTCATAGCATTCCCCTCCAAATGTTCCAAAGTACCTGCGGCTATTGTATCAGAAAATCACGCAATTGTAAAGAACTATTACGCATTTGTTACAAGTTGAATTTCTCCAACAGCTCCATCGGGTGGGCGATCAGCACCTTCGCGCCGTTGTCCAGCAGCTCCTGCGCCGTGCGGAAGCCCCACAGCACGCCCACTGGGTTCATGCCCGCGCTGCACGCACAGGTCATATCCACCTTCGTGTCGCCCAGATAGAGGAAATCCGCCGGGGCAATGCCGAGCTGCTCCGCCACCAGCAGCGCGCCCGCCTTGTCCGGCTTCACCGGCACGCCCTCCACCTGCCCGCGCACAACGCTGAACGATACATCCGGGAAGAAGTGGCTGATGACGTTCTTCGTATCCGCGTCGGGCTTATTGGAGAGCACCGCCAGCTTCAAGCCGCGCTCCGCCAAGGCGTGCAGCAGCTCCGGAATGCCGTCGTAGGGCTGCGTTTTCACCTGCGTATGCTTCTCGTAGTACGCCTGATACTCCGCCTGCACCGCGTCCGCCAAATCCTGCCGGTCGCGAACCGCCCGCTGCGCCAGAATCTTCGCGCCGTTGCCGACGAGGTAGCAGTATTCCTTCGTCTCCCAGCCGGGCAGCCCGTGCAGGCGCAAGGCACGGTTCATCGCCGTGGCAATGTCGTCAATCGTGTTCGTCAGCGTACCGTCCAAATCAAACAAAACCGCCTGAATCATCAAAAAAATCTCCTTTATGTGATGAATGGATTTCGCGCCGCCCTGCCATGCTAAGGCAGAAAGGAGCGATGAACATGGACAAAAAACGCAAGGATTCCGTCATTCGCGCAACCGTCGACCGTGCCGCCCTGCTGCGCGGGGTGCTGATGCTGACGGCGCTCGCCCTGCTGCTCTGCTTCGGCTTGAAGCCCAGCCGCGCCGCCGCGCCCGACGCCGAGGACGGCGCACTGACCGCCTCCGACGCCTCCGCCCGCCTGAGCGCCGAGTGCGAGCTGCTCCAGCGCGTCACCTTTTCCCCCTGCGGGCACGAAATGACGCGCCGCCAGCGCCTGCCAGCCGAACTTGCCGGCATGACGAAGGACGAACTCGCCGCGAAGTACGACCAGTGGGTCATCACGTCGTTTTCGCCCGCGCAGGTGAGCATGGAACGCGCGCTTGCCCTCTACTGCCCGGAGCATGTTGTGCTGATGCCGGACGAAAGCGGGCAGCTGTGCATCTTCCGCAACCGTTACGGCGACGCGCTGGCGCTGGTGCGCGAACTCGGCGTGCCGCTGAGCGACTTGCCGGACGATGTGCAGGAGGAGGTTCGTCCCGGTCTGGGGTTTGATGACGAAGTCACGCTGGAGAAGTGGCTGGAAAGCGTGCAGTCGTAAATCCCCTCCCCCATTGTACGCCGATTCGCGCCGCTTGTCCAGCGGATTTCGCGGTTTTGTTTGCTTCCAGCGAAGAAGTATGCTATAATGATAGCGAACTTTCGCGATAGAGGTGAGCGCATGGCACGAATCGGCATCATGACCTTCCTGCACAATGACAACTACGGGTCGATTCTTCAAGCGTGGGCGCTGCAAAACGCCGTCCGTTCCTTGGGGTACGACGCGGAGCATATCGACTATGTTCCCTCGCAGACGGAAAAGATGAAGAATCTGCTGTGCAGCGGCAATTCGCCCCGCCTGATTTTGGACGGCATGAAAAAGCGCAGCGCGGCGCGCGGGCTGAACGAGGGCTTTGATGCGTTCCGGCAGACGCAGATGATTTTGTCGCCCATCTGCCGCGACCAGAGCGCGCTGGCGCATCAGGCGCTGTCATACGACGCGCTGATTTGCGGGTCAGACCAGATTTGGTCGCCGACGTGGCTCAATCCGGCGTATTTCCTGAATTTCACGAAGAAGCCGAAAGTCGCCTACGCGCCGTCGCTGGGCGTATCGACGATGACGGACAGCGCGAAAGGGCGCAAAATCGCCGCATTGATACGGGGGTTCGCCGCCATCTCCGTCCGGGAGGAAGAGGGTGCGGCGCTCCTGCAAGCGCTTATCGGCAAAAAGCCCGCCGTCATGCCCGACCCCGTGATGCTCCTGCCGCGCGAAAAGTGGCTGGAACTCATCGGCGGCGACATTCCGATGGGCAATGATATTCTGTGCTTCTTCCTGGCGGACAATCCCGCGTACTGGACGCAGGTGGAGCAGATTCGGCAGAAAACAGGTCTGGGCGTGCGCGTCATTCCGCGGACGGAATCAGCCCTCCAGTCCGCGTATCCACTGGCAAAGGGCGTGACCCCCGCGCAGTGGCTTCGGCTGATTGCGGGCGCGAGCATGGTGCTGACGGACAGCTTCCACGCCGCCGCGTTTTCCCTCCTGCTGCACACGCCCTGCACAATTCTCCGCCGCTACCGCGAGGACGACCCCGAAAGCCGCAACAGCCGCGTTGACCAGCTGCTGCGCACGCTGCAAGTCGCCGACCCCACACATCCGGATTTTTCCGTGGTGGACGAGCAGCTTTCCATCCAGCGGCAGCGGGGTTTGGACTTCCTGCAATCCGCCATCAGTCAAGCAGTGTCGCAAGCGACGCCGGCAAAGGCGAGGTAAGCGACAGCCAATCCCCCGTCATCGGGTGATGGAGCGTCAAGGCGCTGGCGTGCAGCGCAAACCGCCCCGGCAATTGCGGAATTTCCGTGCCGTAGAGGAAATCCCCGACGACCGGACAGCCGATGGACGCCATGTGTACGCGAATTTGGTGCGTGCGCCCGGTTTCAAGCACCAATTCCACCAGCGCGCGCGTTTTTCCGCGCTTCAGCACGCGATAGTGCGTCACCGACGGCTTGCCGCTGGGCGTCACGATACGGCGGATGCTGGCGGCGTCCTCCTTGCCGATGGGCGCGTCAATCACGCCGCAGTCGTCATCCGGGCAGCCCTCCACCACCGCCTGATACGTTCGGATGAACTCCGGCGTATGCAGAAGCGCCTGCAAACGGTGCTGAATATGCGCGTCCTTGGCGACAATCATCAGCCCGCTTGTGCCCTTATCCAGCCGATTCACCGGACGGTAGACGAAATCCGTCGGACAGCGCAAATGAGCGTACAGCGCGTTTTCCAGCGTGTCGTCCGGGTGCAGGGCGCTGGACTGGCTCGCCAGCGGGGCGGGTTTGTCAATCACGAACAGCCAGTCATCCTCGCAGGCGATATTCAGCGGCAGTTCATACGGCTTGACCGCGTACACCGGCGCGTTCTCCCGGAAGCGGATTGCCACCACCTGCCCGGCGCGCACAAACGCATCCACCGGGGTCACGACGCCGTCCACCGTGATGCCGCCGTTCCACTTGGCGGACTTCATTGCCGTGTAGCTCACGCCCATCACGCGGCGCAGTACATCGCGCAGGCGCATTCCGTCCTGCTCCGGCAAAACCATATATTCCAACAAAAGCACCTCTTTTCAGGAGATGAAACCAATGAATGATATTCTTGCAATCCTCTCCGGCGGCGATTATGTCTCCGGCGAAAAAATCAGTCAGGAACTGGGCATCAGCCGCGCCGCCGTGTGGAAGCGCATTGCCCAGCTGCGCGAAGAGGGCTGGCAGATTGAAGCCGCCGGCCGCCGCGGCTACCGCCTCATCCCCGGCGACAGCATCGACCCCATTTTCTGGGTGAATCAGCTGACGACCAAGACGCTTGGACGTGCCATCAACCACTACGAGCACACCATCACGTCCTCCAACACGCTGGTGAAGCAGATGGCGGTGCAGGGCGCGCCGAGCGGCAGCCTGTGCCTGTGCGAATGCCAGACAGCGGGCAAGGGGCGGCTGGGGCGCACATGGTCAGCCCCCGCGGGGCAGGCGATCCTGATGAGTGTCCTCCTGCGGCCGAAGCTCCCGCCGAAAAACGCGCCGCTGATTACCCTCGCGACCGCGATGGCAATGGCGCACGCCGTCCGCGAAGTGACGGGCATTGACGCGCAGATTAAGTGGCCCAACGACCTCGTGTTCTCCGGCAAAAAGCTGTGCGGCATTTTGCTGGAAATCAGCGCTGACCTCGACCAGATTGAGTACGTTGTCGTCGGCACGGGGCTGAACGTGCTGCGCGGGGCGTATCCGCCGGAGCTGTCTGACCGCGCCGCCGCCTTGGAGGAGTTCGCCGAGCCGCCCGTGCGCCGGGAGATTGTCGTGCACTACCTGAAGGCGCTGGAGGACAACATGACGCTGCTGGAGGAGCACGGCTTCCCCGGCATACAGGAAGCGTACCGCCGCCACTGCTGCACGCTGGGCAGCCGGGTACACGTCATCGGCACAGAGATTGACTTCATCGGCACGGCGGAGGACATTGACGAGACGGGTGCGCTGCTGGTGCGCGACGAAAGCGGCGTATTGCAGCGCGTGCTGTCCGGCGACGTATCCGTGCGCGGGGTCATGGGCTATGTCTGAGCTGCGCGGCATCGGGCTGGATATCTGCGGCATCGACCGGATGGCACAGCAGCTTGACAACACGCATTTCCTCCAGCGCATCCTGACGAAAGAGGAAATCGCGTACCTGCGCAGCCGCGGCGCGTCGGCGGCGGACACGCTGGCGGGGCTGTACGCGGCAAAGGAAGCCATCGTCAAGGCGCTCGGCTGCGGCATTGCCTTCCCGCTGACGGAGATTGCCATTTCGCACACGGCGCAGGGGCAGCCCACGGCGGCGCTCTCCGGCGAAGCGGCATTGCGCTATCCGGGGCATCTGCTGCTGACGATTACGCACGATGCGGGCGTCGCGGCGGCATCCGCACTCTATTTAGAATGAAGGAAAGCCTGCTCATGCGGTGATTGGCGTGGGCAGGCGGTTTTTTAATTCGGAATGCGGAATTATTGGGGGCTTCACGAAATTTTGGCGGAAAAAGCAGCTTGGGGGCGCGTCTGCGGACGCGCAAAGTTACTGCGCAGGGACGCTTCGCTGCCTGCGACCAAGTTGCCATACTACCCTTTTTTCTTGGAGTAGATTTAACGGTGTAACAGTTGGGGCGTTGCCCCAAACCCCACCAGAGGCTCTGCCTCTGGACTCCGCAAGGGGGATCCTTAGATTATCATATCAAGTGCAACACCGCGCCAAAAAAGGAAAGACATTGCGTG
>OMCG01000531.1_pt1 | contig 27311 bp, 19 predicted proteins | sample 1674071 | NCBI WGS metagenome assembly OMCG01 (sample SAMEA103958139, study PRJEB25191) | human gut metagenome | biome: human-associated habitat [ENVO:00009003]; feature: intestine environment [ENVO:2100002]; material: feces | place: Germany | collected 2013/2015 | reverse complement strand
TCGGGGTCTTGCGCAGCTCCAGACCGAATGCGATGTTCTTGTAAACGGTCATGTGAGGATACAGAGCGTAGCTCTGGAACACCATGGCGATATCGCGGTCCTTCGGGGGAACGTCGTTGATCAGACGGCCGCCGATGTACATCTCGCCCTTGGAGATCTCCTCCAGGCCGGCGATCATGCGCAGGGTGGTGGACTTGCCGCAGCCAGAGGGGCCGACGAAGATGATGAATTCCTTATCCTGAATCTCCAGGTTGAAGTCGGTAACAGAAGGAGCGGTAGCGCCCGGATAGATCTTGTAAATGTGCTGGCAGCTAATCGAAGCCATAGGTCATTTGCCTCCATTATTTTTTATCAGGTTCGCACCGCTTCTTGACGAGGGGTGCTTTCGTTGTTATTATAATAGCAGATTATTTTGTGATATAAAATAGCATTTTATTGATTTGAGGTGTCAGATATTGATTTTTGATTGGAGTACCACCGCAGCGCTGGCCTCGGTGCAGGATGTCCAGCCCGAAAGCCCCCTCACGCTGGCGGGCGAAGGGCTGTGGGTGTGCCTGGTCTCCAGCGGAAAATGCACGGCTTCCCTGCCCGCTGCCGGGCCGTCCCCGGCGGGGTCGGCTCTCGTCCTGCCGCCCCAGAGCGTGTCTGCCGGCCATCTGATCCTGAGCCGCGCCCCGCTGGCCCTTGCCCCGGAGGGCGGCTGCCATCTGCTCTGCATCCAGCTCACCGGGCAGGCGGCGGCGCAGTTCCTCGCCGGGCTGACCGAGCTGCCCTTTCTGGCCCGCGGCGAGACCTGCCCAGCCGCCGCCGAACTGATGGGGCGGCTGGCCGCAGAGGCCGGGGCAGAGCTTCTCAGCGCCCCGCACAGCCGCGCCGTCAGCCAGCTCGCCTTTGCACTGCTGTGCGAGCTGTCGGGGGCCGACAGCGCTGCGCCCTCCCTGCCGCCCCTCGTCACCGCCGCCATCGAGGACATCCGCCAGAACTACGCGGGCCTCTACGGCGTGGAGGAGCTCAGCGAGCGGCTGGGCGTCTCGAAAAGCCACCTCGTCCGCACCTTCACGGCCGCAGTGGGGGTACCGCCGGGGCGGTATCTGACCACCGTCCGCATCGAAGCGGCCATGCGTCTGCTCCTCCACCGGGAATACACGCTGGACGTCATCGCCAGCCTGTGCGGCTTTTCCGGAGCGAACTACCTCTGCCGCGTCTTCAAAAAAGAGACCGGCCACTCCCCCGCGCAGTGGCGGGCCATGGCCGGTCAGGCAGTGCGCCCCCTCTCGCCCGCCGAAAGCAAACGGGAGCAAGAGCTTTATATTTAATGTACGGGGCTGCTCTGCCCCGCTTTTTTATGCCCTTCCGGCCTTCCGCTTCAGCAGGAAGACGGTCAGCGCCAGCGTGATGGCCTCTGAGACCGGGAACGCCGCCCAGACGCCGTTCATCCCGAACAGTGCGCTCAGCACCAGCGAACAGACCACGATGGCCACCATGCCGCGGCACAGTGAGGTGATGGAGGCTTCCGCCGGGCGGTTGACCGCCCCCAGATAGCCCGCCGCCACGATGTTGCAGCCCGCGAAGAAGTATCCCACGAAGTAGATGCGCATCCCGCTGTGGGCAAACTCAGCCATGAGCGCGGAGTTCTCGCTGTTGAAGAGGGCCGTCAGCGCATCGGTATACCCGAACACGACGCCGTACAGCAGCGCCGCCAGCCCCAGCGCCGTGCCGCAGCCCAGCAGCAGGAGCTTTCTGGACCCGGCCATCTCATTTTTGCCGTAGCACTGGCTCACCAGCGGCTGAGCGCCCTGCGCCACGCCGTTGAAGATGGCCGTTGCCACCAGCGCAAAGTTCGCCACGACGCCATAGGCCGCCACAGCCACATTGCCCGCCAGGCGCAGCAGCAGGAAGTTGAAAACGGTGGTCGTCACGCCGGAGGAAAGCTCCCCGACAAAGCCGGAGATGCCCAGCTGGCAGCTCTGGGCCAGCAGCCTGACGGACGGTGCCTTGCGCACAAAGGTGATGGTGTTGCTCTTCTTTATAAAATGTGCGCTGCATACGGCAATGCTCAATATCGGCGAAATGGCCGTTGCCAGCGCCGCACCGGGCAGACCCAGGCCCATCGGGAAGATGAAGATGTAGTCGAACACCACATTGAACAGACTGCCGCTCAGCGTCGCCACCATGGCCAGCGAGGGGTCGCCGTCGTTGCGGACGAAGGACGCCACCACATAGTTGCACATAAAGAAGGGGGTGAACATCAGGAAGATGCGGGCATAGTTCATGCCCAGCGCCACGATGTCCACATCGCCGCCCATCAGCCGCAGCAGGCCGTCCGGGCGGAAGATGCCCACCAGCATGAACGGCACCGCCAGGATGCAGACGCTGAAAATGGCATTGGAGAAATAGCGCTGCGCCCGCGCATCCCCCTGCGCCCGCAGGATGGCATAGCGGGTAGCCGCGCCCAGGCCGATCATCGAGCCGAAGGCAAAGATGAGATTATAGATGGGCAGGCAGAGGTTCAGCAGGGTCACGCCGTCGGTGCCCGCCGCCTGCGCAATGAAATAGGTATCCGCCAGGATGTAGCACGACGTTCCCAGCAGGCCGAAAATGTTCTGGGAAACATATTTGAAAAACTGCTTTGTCAGGTTCATGAAGCGTCCTTTCTGTCCATTCTTACACTTGTTCGCCAGTTTAGCACAGTTTTACGCAAAATGTCAATCTCGTGCGGCAGACCGCCCCCACCGGAACGGTTGCTTCCCCCGCCGCACGAGGGGAGTTTTCCCGGCGATGCGGCTCATATAAAGCTCCCGCCAGATTTCCCGTTGACGAATCGCTTTTACCGGGTGTATACTTGTACCCTATTTTGATGGAAAGGAGGGAGCCGCCATGCCGGAAAAGCCCCTGCTCTGCCTGGGCGAAGCCTGGCTGGAACTGACCGCTGACACACCGCCGGAGCTTGCCGGACAGTTTCAGGTGCAGGTCGGCGGCTGGGGGGCCGGACTCTGCCGCGCCTACACCCGCTGCGGCGGGCGGGCGGTGCTTCTCTCCCAGCTGGGGGCCGACCCCTTTGGCCGCAAGGCAGCAGCCCAGCTGGCGGCAGACGGTGTGGACTGCTCCCGCCTCTGCTTCACGGATGCAGCCCCCACCCCGGTGGTCTTCTCCGGCGCGGGCGAGACGCTCCCCTATCGCACCCGCTCCTCCGAGCTTTGCTATGCCCCGGAACAGCTGGACGCCGACGCCTTCCGGGACGCCTTTGCGCTCTGCTTCTCCTCCGCCTGCCTGCTGGACTCCCCCGCCCGGCTGACTCACCTCAAGGCCATTGCCGCCGCGCGGGATGTCGGCACCTTCGTCTGCTATGCGCCCCGGATGGCCGAGTCTGCGCCTTTCTGGCCGGACGCTGCTTCTCTGCGGGAAACGGCCCGCGCATTTTTTCAACAGGCGGACGTTTTGTTGTTGAAAAGTAGCGACCTTTTCCCGCTGTTTGGCTCCCATGAGCTGCGCACGGCCCTGTTTGCCCTTTTTTCCGGCCATGTTCAGCTGATTTTTTATGCCGATTCGGAAAATATTCATCTTTTTACACGGAGCGTACTGCTTTCTGCGGCAAAAAACGACCTTACCGAGGCCGAACTGCTCCACCGGCTCTGCCGCCTGAACACCTGGCCGGACAAGCTGGCCGGCCTGCGGGAAAGCACGCTCCGCAAGCTCTTATTCTGAACTGCCTTTCATCTGCCCCCGTACAACGCACAAGACCCCCGGCCTGCGCCGGGGGTCTTGTGCTGCATTCTGCCAAAAACGAAAAAGCAGGCAGCGCCGTGGAAAGGAGGAGAAAGCGGCGCTGCCTGTCGTATGAGAACTCCCAAACATTTGCGGTTGTCAGGAGATGGTTGGTAGTCTGCCCGCCGCATTGGCTATTGCCTCGCATCAGCGGGGGACAGTGTTTTTTCAAAGGGGCCGCAGCATCGGTTTTCTGCCGAGGTGTGCGGTTTTCATTGCCTGCATTGGCATCCTGCGGAAGGATCGTTCGTTCCTCCCTGACTGCACCCTTATTGTACCGGATAAAAATGGAGTTTCTTTGTGAGGTTTTTGAACAAATTGAAAATATAAAAATCAGCCGCTCCGGGCAAAGCAAAAACCGGAGCGGCTGATTTCGAAGGAGGTAAACAGGTAAACGAATCGGATCGGAGAACATCCAGACGCTCATCCGGGAGTGCAGGCCCCGGACGGGCGGTCAGGCAAAGAAGGAGATGACCAGTGCCACCAGGAAGCCCACACCGCCGACCAGCGTTTCCATGATGGTCCAGGTCTTGAGGGTGGTCTTTTCATCCATGCCCACAAGGCTCTTGACCAGCCAGAAGCCGGAGTCGTTGAAGTGAGAGCAGACGGTGGAGCCGCCTGCGATGGCAGCGGTGACACAGGCGAGGTACAGCGGGCTCAGCTCGCTGATGCCAGGCATGGCGGAGATGATGCCGGCAGCCATGGTCATGGCAACGGTGGAAGAACCGACCGAGATGCGGACCAGAGCGGCCACGATGAAGGCGACCAGCACCAGCGGCAGGCTGGCGTTTGCCACGGCGTTGCCGATGACATCGCCCAGGCCGGAGTTCTGCAGCATGTAGCGCAGCACACCGCCGCAGGCAGTGACCAGCAGGATCATGCCGGTGGGCTCCAGAGATTTGGTCATGATCTTTTCCAGCTGAGCGTTGCTGTAACCGTGGCGGGTGCCCAGCAGATACATGGCAGCGATGGTGGCCAGCAGCAGAGCCATGAACGGCTCGCCGAGGAAGGCCAGGACCGGCTGGATGCCAGCCAGAGCAGGCACGACCTTGGCCACGGAGTTTGCGATGATGAGGACCAGCGGGATCAAGATGATGCCCACGATGGTGCCGAACTTGGGCAGCTTGCTCTCGTCGATATCATCCTGCTGCGCCACATGTTCGGGGACCTCGATCCTGTATTTCCTGCCGCAGATGGAACCCCAGATGGGGCCGGCAGCGATCATGGCGAAGATGCCGCAGAAGATGCCGATGAGGATGACCCAGCCCAGGTCCACGCCCAGCATGGTCGCCACCAGCACAGGGCCCGGCGTGGGAGGGATGAACGCATGACCGACCGCCAGACCGGCCAGCAGGGGGATGACGTAGTACAGAACGGAGCGCTTGGTGCGCTTTGCCAGCGAGAACGCCAGCGGGATGAGGATGATCAGACCGGCATCGAAGAAGACCGGCATGGCCACCACCAGACCGGTGATGCCCAGTGCCCACGCAGCTTTTTCGTCGCCGAACTTCCGCACCATGGTCACAGCCAGCGTCTGTGCACCGCCGGATTCTTCCAGAATGGCACCGAACATGGAGCCAAGGCCCACCAGAAGGGCGATGCCTTTCAGGGTGTTGCCGATGCCTTCATTGACCGAGCCAACGATGTCGGACAGGGGCATCCCGGCCATCAGGCCGATGCCAACGGCACCCACCAGAATGGAGATCATGGCGTGGACTTTGAATTTGATGATGAGAATGAGCAACAGGATCAGGCCTGCTACGGCAGCAAATACCAGCCGTGCCGCATCGGGAGTCGCAACTGCTGTCATAATAGTTCCTCCATTTTTTGATTTTTGGTTGCACTTATCCAAGCCGTCCGGAAAAACGCACCGGGCAGTTTCCTTTTTGTTATTTCTTCGGAGTGTTTTACTCCATGTAAGCGCCCTTCATGGGGCTGACAGCATGCTGCGAGTAGAGCTTCAGCAGGCCCTTGGTGTACTTGGGAGCCTTGGGCTTCCAGTTGGCGCGGCGCTCGGCGAGGATGGCATCCATCTCTTCGGGGGTCTTCGGCTCGCCCTTCACGCCCACGATGGCCAGCTTGCGGTTATGCACATCGATCTGGATCAGGTCGTCCGGCTCCACCAGTGCGATGGGGCCTCCCACGGCAGCCTCCGGGCTGACATGGCCGATGACCGGGCCGCGGCTTGCGCCGGAGAAGCGGCCGTCGGTGATGAGGGCCACGCTGGAAGCCAGCTTCGGGTCGGCGCAGATGGCTTCGCCGGTGTAGAACATCTCCGGCATACCGCTGCCGCGGGGGCCTTCGTAGCGGATGAAGATGGCGTCGCCGGGCTTCACTTCGCCGTGCAGGACAGCGGAGATGCACTCTTCCTCGCTGTCGTAGGGCTTGGCGCGCAGGGTGGCTTCAAACATGTTCTTGGGGCAGGCGGTGTGCTTGATGACGCAGCCTTCCGGGGCAAGGTTGCCCTTCAGGATGGCGATGCTGCCGTCGGTGCCCTTGGCGTTATCGAAGCTGTGGATGATGTCCTCGCGGCTGACCGGGCGGGCAAAACCGGCGGTCTTTTCCGCCAGAATGGCGTCGCAGTGCTCATAGAAGCCGTTCTTCTTCAGCTCTTCGAGGTTCTCGCCCAGCGTCTTGCCGGTGACGGTCATCACGTCCAGATGCAGCATGGACTTGATCTCTTCCATCACGCGGGGCACGCCGCCTGCATAGTAGAAGTACTGTGCGGGCCAGTCGCCGGAGGGACGGATGTTCAGCAGGTAGTGCGCACCCCGGTGCATCCGGTCAAAGGTGTCGGCGTCAATTTCGATGCCGAACTCATGCGCGACAGCGGGCAGGTGCATGGTCGCGTTGGTGGAGCCGGAGATGGCGGCGTGTACCATGATGGCGTTCTCAAAACTCTTCTTCGTCACGATGTCCTTGGCGGTGATGCCCTTCCTGACCAGCTCCATCAGCTGCTTGCCGGCATCGTAAGCGGCCTGCTTCAGTTCCGGGGCGGTGGCGGGCATCAGGGCGGTGCCCGGCAGCATCAGACCCAGTGCCTCGGCCATGACCTGCATGGTGGAGGCGGTACCCATGAAGGAACAGGCACCGCAGCTGGGGCAGGCGTTGTGCTTGTAGTAGTCCAGCTGGCTGTTGGGGATGACGCCGGTCTTTTCCCAGGCGTCAAACTTGCCGATCTGCTCCAGCGTCAGCAGCTCGTTGATGGCGCAGGCGGGGTCGTTGACCACATACTCTTTCGGCAGGGTGTGAGCCTCCATGACGCCGCCGGTGACGACGATGGCGCTCATGTCCTTCAGGCGGCCGATGCTCATCAGCATGGCGGGCACAGACTTGTCGCAGCTGGCGATGAACACGCCGCCGTCGTAGACACTGGCGTTGGCCTGTGCTTCCACCAGATTCACGATGGCGTCACGGTGGGGCAGCGAGTAGTTGATGCCGTCATGACCCTGTGCGATGCCGTCGCACATATCGGTGGCAAAATAGCGGGCAGCCTTGCCGCCGTTCTCGTTGACCGCCTGCACGGCCTCTCTGACGAATTGATCCAGATGAGCGCTGCCAGGGTGGCTGTCGCCGAAGGTGCTTTCCACCAGGATCTGGGGCTTGGAAAGGTCCTCGACCTTCCAGCCCATCCCCATCTTCAGCGGGTCGTTTTCAGGTGCCAGTGTGCGGACTTCCTGTGAACGAAGTTCCATAATCCTTACCTCCAAATATCGCTTGTTTCCGTCCTTTTTTCCGTAGAGCCTTTTGTGATTCAATTGTAAATCTGCAGACATCTTTTTGCAAGTTGTTTCCTATACGTCCTGCTATTTGTGCAAAAAATCTGGGATACATCATGCACTTTGCCCAATTTTGGGCGACTTTTTCGTAAAATCCACCCTCACAGCCGGTTTTTGCAAACTGCCGGGGCAAAAAGTCGTCAGATGACTTTGGATATAAAAATACCCTGCACGGTATTTCGCCGTGCAGGGCTGGTATCATTTGAGAAATCCCGCCATTCCAACTGTCCCGTCATCGGGATCTTCGCCGTCGTAGATCTTCTTGATATAGGTACGGTTGAAGTTCAGGTGCATCACCATGGCCGACTTTGCCCCGATGGGGTCGTGCCTGGCGATGGCCTCCGCGATCATCCGGTGGGTCATGATGGTCTCGTCGATGAGCTTTTTGTGGGTGACGTTCACGAACATCATCACCGCCGTATCAATGATGGGGATCAGCTGCCCCACCACCAGATTCTTGCTGCTCTCGGCAATGCAGGTGTGGAAGGCGATGTCGTCTTCAATGTAGCGGTCGCCATTGTGGATCTTGGTCTCGACCCGCTCGCACAGCCGCCGCAGCCGCTCAATGTCCTCGTCGGTCGCGTTCTGAGCCGCGATCTCCGCGATGCCCGGTTCCAGCAGCAGCCGCAGGTTGACCAGATCAAAGGCCAGCGCATTCTTATCCTGCACACTGCGCAGATTCAGCGGGTCCGAAAGCCCTTTCACCGTTGTGACCACGTAGGTGCCGGAGCCTTGCCGCACCTCCACGATGCCCTTGCTGGACAGCAGCTTCACCGCCTCCCGGATGGTGCTGCGCCCCACCCGGAACTTTTCCGCCAGCGCAAACTCGTTGGGCAGCTTTGCCCCCGGCTCCAGCGGGGTATCCAGAATATAATGGTAGATCTGGTCTTCGACCTGCTCAGCCAGCAGCTTGTTTTTTAAGTGTGAAAATTCGCTCATGGCTTCCTCCCCTTTTGTACCGCCTATGGGTCAGGGCCTCCCACTTTCGGCCCTTTCCATTGCAGCCGCCGCAGCCTTCCGGGCCTTTTTGCAGCGGTACATCTCCCGGTCGGCCTGGTCTTTCACGGCCAGCAGGTCCTCCCCCGAAATGGGTGCCGACCCCAGGGACACTCTGGGCAGACAATGCACGACCTCACGCCGCAGTGCCAGCCAACGCTCAAATTCCTGCGCGCACCAGGCCTCCCGGTCTGCGTTTTTCAGCAGCACACAGAACTCGTCGCCGCCGATGCGGTAACAGTAGCCGCAGTGGGCATAGGCTTTTTTGATGCAGTGGGCGATCTCGGCCAGGCAGACGTCTCCCTGTAAGTGGCCGTAGCGGTCGTTGACCTGCTTGAAGTCGTCCACATCGAACACCACCAGCACCCCGCCGCTGCGGCGCATCTCTGCGGTGCGGTTCAGGTAGCTGTCCTGGTTCAGCAGCCCGGTGAGGGCATCCAGCTGGTTCCACATCTCACTGCAATAAATAAAGTACAGCACCGACAGCAGGGTAACGCACAGCCATGTAACGTGGAGGCTCGGCAGAGCCACCTGAATGATGGTCTCGATGGTCAGAAAGAGCATCAGGGGGTAGATCAGCACCCGGCTGCGGTTCTGAAACTCCCGCGCCGTGACGATGGTGGACGCCGAAAGGTACACGATGGCCGCAAGGTACATCAGGATGTAAATGCAAAAGTAAGGCCCGCGGGAATAGACGTTGTCTTCGCTGACGGAGAACACCAGCCCGGCGGGGATGGACAGGGCAAGGAACAGCAGGTAGCACCCCTCGCAGCACACGGCCGCCCGGAACCAGAAGTTCACCATTTTCTTCCGGTCCATGACGTACACCAGGCAGAGGGACACCGCCGGGGAGAGGCCGAACCCCAAATAGTTGGACAGGATGTTCAGCCAGCGGTAGCCCGCCGGTGCGCCATCCACCGCCAGCGTCACAACCTCCAGCACCGAGATCCCCGCAATCAGCGCAAAGGCCAGAAAAAATCCCCGTTTTTGCTTTTTGTTCAGGGATTCGCTGAACTTTGTGAGGATGCACATGAAGCTCAGCACAAAAAGGTCAATGGCCGTCAAGACATAAAAATAACCGTTCATTGTAAGACATTTCACCTTTGGATTTCTGTAATCAAGGCACATATATGCTATTTTAGTATATCACGTTGCAGTGTCTTTCTCAACCAGACCCCGCGTTCTTTCACATTTTCGCGGCCAAAGGCCCCGGAATGCTTCATCGGCGGCTTTGCTTCCGTTGCTCCTGTCGGGACAGGGCACAGACCACTTCAATATGTTCGCTGTTCGGGAACATATCGACTGGGGTGAAGCCCTCGGCCCGGTAGCCTTTTTTCGTCAGCAGGGCCAGGTCGCGGGCCATGGTCTCCGGGTTGCAGCTGACGTAGACCACCCGTCTGGGGGCCATGCGGACGACGCTTTCGATGAACTGGGGCGTCGAGCCTTCGCGGGGCGGGTCCATGAAGATGACGTCGGCCCGCTCCCCGGCGGCAGCGGCTTCGCAGATCCAGGCCGTGGCGTCGGCGGCAAAGAACCGGGCGTTTTTGACGCCGTTGTGCTTCGCGTTTCCGATGGCGTCGCGCACTGCGTCCCGGTTGAGTTCCACGCCCACCACCTGCTTTGCCCGGTCGGCGGCGGTCAGGCCGATGGTGCCGATGCCGCAGTAGGCATCCAGCACGACCTCTCTGCCGGTCAGCTGGGCGGCCTCCACGGCCAGACCGTAAAGCACCGCCGTCTGCACCGGGTTCACCTGATAGAAGCTGCGGGGGCTGAGCGCGTAGGTCTTGCCGCAGAGTTCATCCAGAATGAACCCCTTGCCGTAGAGCACCTTTTCCTGCTCGCCCAGCACAACGCTGGTGCGGCGGGGGTTGTAGTTCTGCACGATGGTCGTCACGGGGACCTTCCGCTTTTCAGCCTCTGCCAGCAGGGCGCGGACAAAGTTTTTTGCGCCGGGCAGAATGGGCTGGGCCGTGACCAGCACCACCATCACCTGCCCGGTGGCGGCGCCCCGGCGCAGCAGGCAGTGGCGGATCAGGCCGGTGCCCTGATCTTCCCGGAAGGGCTGATACCGGCAGGCCGCTACCGCCGCGCGGACGGCTTCCAGCACGGTATCCAGCACCTCGTCTTCCAGCAGGCAGCGCTCCACCGGCAGTACCTTATGGGTCCCGGCGGCATAGATGCCGGACACGAGTTTTCCACCCTGCCCGGCGGCAAAGGTCGAGATCACCTTATTCCGATAGTGGTAGGGCGTCTCCATCCCCCGGATGGGGTACACCGGGCCGTATCTGCCCAGCAGGGCGCGGACTTTTTCCTCCTTCTGCTTCAGCTGGTCTGCATAGGGCAGTTCCAGCAGCGGGCAGCCGCCGCAGTTCTTTGCACGATTTTTACAGTTCATTTTACTCTCCTTTATCTCTGCTCCCGCTGCCCAATCAGCGGAGCTCTGTCGTTCCTCATTTACAAAAGCCTTTTCACCCAGCACAACTTGACCGGCCTGCCAATGGCTCTCCCTTCGGGAGAGCTGGCACGCGAAGCGTGACTGAGAGGGCTCACCCATATGGGTCATACAGATCGTATTCTTCGGCCTCGGCGTGCTTTTCTTCCAGCACGGCCATCGCCTGTTCCAGCTGGCTCTGGGAGCAGCCGCTCTCGCTGACAAGGGCGCGGACGGCCTCGGCCAGGTCGCCGCCAAAAACGGCATCCAGCCGCTGGCGCATGGTCCAGACGCCGTAGGCGCGTTTCGTGAGGGTGGGCGTGTAGATGTTGCGGTTCTGCTCCTTGCCGCTCTTCACCCAGCCCTTGTCTTCCAGCCGGTAGAGAAAATTCAGCACGGTGGCCGGCCGCCAGCCTTTTGCGGCCAGCTTCTCTCCGATGTCCCGCCGGGAGGCGGGCTGTTTGCAGTTCCACACGGCCAGCAGCACCTGTTCTTCCGCCGCCGAAAGCGGTCTCAGACGGTCCGGGATGCCATACATTGCAGGGTTCGCCCTCCTTTTTTGATTTTACATTTGTCTCTGTTTATTTGATTTTACCGAAAAGTCCCGCTTTTTTCAAGGGTAGAGTTTCGGCTGCTCTGCCCTGTTTTTCCGTCTATTTTACATTTGTCTCTGTTTCTGTATTTGTGTCAAATACATTTGTGTGTTCCGTGCTTTCAATGCGCGGTCAGACGCGCATCTTTGTGCAAAGATGCTCTTGTTTTCGCACCCTCAAAACCATTATACTACGGACAAAACCAGAGCACAATGCCGCCGGAGATTCGGGCGGCGCGGAATCAGGAAAGGGAGCGTAACATTATGGCACGAGTTTACAATTTCAGCGCAGGCCCCAGCATGCTGCCCGAAAAGGTCCTGAAGCAGGCCCAGGCCGAACTGCTTGAATACGGCAGCAGCGGCCAGAGCGTGATGGAGATGAGCCACCGCAGCAAGTGGTTCGATGCCATCATCACCGAGACCGAGGCCTCGCTGCGCCGGGTGATGAACATCCCCGACAACTACAAGGTCGGCTTCTTCCAGGGCGGTGCGACCCAACAGTTCGCCATGGTGCCGCTGAACTTCATGACCACCGGCAAGGCCGACTACCTTGTCACCGGCAACTTCTCGAATCTGGCCGCCAAGGAAGCCGCCAAGTTCGGCGAAGCGAACATCGTGGCCTCCAGCAAGGACAAGAACTTCACCTACATCCCGGATGTGAACGCCGTCGCCTACGACAAGGATGCCAGCTACATCCATATCTGCCAGAACAACACCATCTTCGGCACCCAGTACGTCGAAGTCCCGCAGGTGGAGGGCATCCCGCTGGTGGCGGACATGAGCTCGATGATCCTTTCCAAGCCCGTGGACGTGACGAAGTACGGCTGCATCTACTTCGGTGTGCAGAAGAACGTTGCCCCCGCCGGCATGGCCATCGCCATCGTCCGGGACGACCTGCTGGGCCACGCCGCTGACACCGTGCCCACCATGATGAACTACACCACCCTGCTGGCCAAGGACAGCATGTACAACACGCCCCCCTGCTGGTGCATCTACATGACCGGTCTGGTGCTTCAGTACCTCGAAAACGACATCGGCGGTCTGGCCAACATGCAGAAGATCAACGAAGCCAAGGCCAAGGTGCTGTACGATTACCTCGATGGGCAGGACTTCTTCACCAACCCCGTCGAGCATCGCTACCGCAGCACGATGAACGTCACCTTCACCAGCCCCAACGCCGATCTGGACAAAAAGTTCTGCGCCGAGGCTGCAGAGGCAGGCTTCGTCAACCTGAAGGGCCACCGCCTCGTCGGCGGAATGCGCGCCTCCATCTACAACGCCATGCCCGCCGAGGGCGTTGACAAGCTGGTCGATTTCATGGAGCAGTTCCGGAAGGAGAATGCGTAATGTTTACCATCAAAACCTTGAACGCCATCAGCCCGGTGGGCCTGGCGAAGCTGAACAAAAACCTTTTTGACGTCTCGGTGGGTGCCGACGCGCCGGACGGAATCCTCGTCCGCAGCGCCGACCTGCTGAACACCACCTTCAACGAGAATCTGCTGGCCATTGCCCGCGCCGGTGCCGGTGTGAACAACATCCCGCTGGACCGCTGCAGCGAGCAGGGCATCGTGGTCTTCAACACCCCCGGTGCCAACGCCAACGCCGTGGCTGAGCTGGTCATCGGGATGCTCATTGCCGGCAGCCGCAATGTGGCCGCCGCCGCCCAGTGGACGCAGGGCCTTGCGGGCGACCCCGCTCTGGCCAAGAGCGTGGAAAAGGGCAAAAAGCAGTTCGTGGGCAACGAGATCAAGGGCAAGACGCTGGGCGTCATCGGTCTGGGTGCCATCGGCTCCCGCGTGGCCAACTGCGCCATTGCGCTGGGCATGGAGGTCTACGGCTACGACCCCTACATCTCCATTGATGCCGCCTGGAACCTGAGCAGTCAGGTACGCCACTGCGTGAACCTGAACGACATGCTGCCCCTGTGCGACTACATCACCATCCATGTGCCCTATCTGCCCACCACCAAGGACACCATCAACGCCCAGACGCTGTCCCTGTGCAAGGACGGCGTGAAGATCCTGAACTACGCCCGCGGCGAGCTGGTGAACACCCCCGCCCTGCTGGAAGCGTTGGAGAACGGCCGGGTCTCCGGCTACATGACCGACTTTCCTGCCGAAGCGCTGCTGGGCAGGCCGGGCGTCATCTGCACCCCGCATCTGGGCGCTTCCACCCCGGAAGCCGAAGACAACTGCGCCGTTATGGCCGCGCAGGAGATCAGCGATTACCTCAAAAACGGCAACATCACCCACTCGGTGAACCTGCCGGAGGTCGTTCAGCCCCGTGCGGGCGGCCGGCGCATCTGCATCATCCACAAGAACGAGCCCGGCATGATCAGCCAGATCACGGCGCTGACCACCGAGGCCGGTCTGAACATCGAGAACATGGTCAACAAGAGCAAAAAGAACATGGCCTATACCATGCTGGATGCCACCGGTGCCGTGAACGCGGCTCTGGCCGACAAGCTGGCGGCGATCCCCGCTGTCATCCGGGTGCGCATCCTGTAATTTTCTGCCATTCTCCATTTCCTATATTCCTGATTGCTGCATCCGCAGCCCAAAAAGCCTGAGGCCTTTTCTGCAAGGTCTCAGGCTTTTTGGGCTCTATTCTCCCGCAAAGAGGACGGTGCGGCCGTCCTCCTGCGCCGTCTGCATCGCAAAGCGGACGGCATCCCGCCCGGTCATCGGGTCCACGATGCCCAGCGTGATGCGCCGGTCCTGCTCCTCCCACCAGCGGCCCGGCACACCGGCCAGTTTCGTTTTCACGGTCTGGCAGCCGCCGGGCAGCAGATCCGGCAGAGAAAGCGCCAGCGGCTGGGCCTCCACGGTCGTGCCGTCCACCTCCTCCACATAGACGTTCACGGGCCAGTCCCAGTAAAACGGGGCCGTGCCATCGTTCGTAAAAGTCAGGGTCAGTACCGTGCCGCCCGTCACCCGCCGCAGCGACGCTTCCGTGACCCGCAGCCGGTAACCGAGAGCGGCCAATACGGCATCATACCCCTCCCGGAAAGCGGTCTCCGCCGTCTTCGGCCCCAGAAAGCTCATGTGCGACTGCCGGATGAGGGAAACGGTCCGGCTCAGGTCGGTGGTGAGCAGCTGCTCCATCGAAAGTCGGCTGGTCAGCTCCCCGCCGATGGGGGCCGTCTGCCAGGCGTCCGGCATGGGGACCAGCCCCTCCGGGTCGCCCTCATACCAGCCGCCGCAGGCGATCCAGCCCAGCCACTCTTCGGTGTCTTCGGGCAAGCCGGTCATGTCGTTGTAAAGGCCGAGCTCGTGTTCGGCCGCGAACCGGAAGGGCCGCCGCATCAGCAGCGCAGCCTGCGGGAATGCCTCCCGGTAAAGCGCCGCATAGCGGTCCCGGACAGCCTCATCGGGCATGGAGGGAAGCCCCTCCCCGGACTTGACGTGCCACTCGCCCCAGTGGCCGAGGCTCCCCAGCTCCACATAGCTGACGAAACCGTCGGCCCCCAGCCGCTCCCCCACCGCCCGCAGCAGCCGCTCGTGGGCGGCAAAAAACACAGGGTCGGTATAGTCCGGCGCATAGCCCTTTCCGTAGGCGATGTCGTACCAGCGGCCGGTGCCGGTCTGTTCATAGAGCCAGTCCGGGATGTCGAGATGTGCTTCGTCCCCCGGCTCGTCGCAGGAGATGCGCAGCACCAGATGGACACCCCGCGCCCGCAATTCCGCCAGATGACAGGTCTGCTCGATGGTCTCCCAGGCGTAGGCCCCCTCTTCGGGTTCCAGCTGCCGCCAGGTCAGGCCCAAATAGCGCAGGGTGGCACCCTCGGTGCCGCTGTCCAGCACACCGGGCGCATAGCCGATCTGCGCATTGGGGAAGGCGCTCTCGTCCGGCAGATAGGTCACGGTCCGCTTCCGCCCCGCCCAGACCAGGCACCCGGCCAGCAGCAGGCAGGCGGCCGCCGCAGCGGTGTGCCGCTTAGCCATGGTATTCTCCGTTGTACTGGATCATGGTCACGTCCTCCACGCCCTCGATCTCCTGCAGCCGGTCGGTAACATCCCGGACATCGTCCCTGCAGCAGACCTCCACCGCCATCTCGACCGCCTCGCCCCGAAGCGTCTTCGATTTGACCGCGTACCGGTTCCGCCCCAGAGCACGGACGATTTCATCCCCCGGCTTTTCGCCCTGATAGTGCAGCACCGCCACATAGATGCGGCCTGCCGTCTGCCAGCGGGAGAGCAGGGCGAGGACCCCGATCATCACCGCAGACGCCGACGCGGCCAGCAGGTACATCCCCGCGCCGGTGGTGATGCCCGCCGTGATGGCCCAGAACAGATACAGCAGATCCAGCGGGTCCTTGACCGCCGTGCGGAACCGCACGATGGACAGTGCGCCCACCATGCCCAGTGAGATGACCACATTGGAGCTGATGGCCAGCGTGACCATGCAGGTGAGCACCGACATGCCCACCAGCGTCATTGCAAAACTGCGGGAAAAGAGGACCCCCGCATAGAACCGCTGGTAGACCCAGTAGATGAGCGCCCCCAGCAGCACAGCCGCCAGCAGAGCCGCCGCCATCTGCGGGACATTGTAGGGACTGAAATTTTCCAGCACCGATTTTTTGATGAAATCCTTCACACTCATAGCGTTGTTCCTTTCGCATTGGTTCAGCCCTGCCAGCCGGAACTGCCGTGGCAGTAGGCCGTTTTGTCGCAGCAGAGCACATATTTGGACACGGCCGTCCACTCCTGCGCTTTGGGCGGCAGCAGCTCCCGGAGGGTCTGGGGCAGAAATTCCGTAAACTTCACCTCCATCACCAGGGTGCCGGGGTCCAGCACCGGCAGGGTGGGCAGGTGCGGGTCGAACAGGTCCCAGCCGCCCACTGCCGCCCGGACGTCCCGGTCAAAGGTGATGCGCACCGTTCCCTCCTTCTGCACCCACGGTTCCCGCTCGTAGTCCACGACCACGCGGGGCCGCAGCAGGTTGGAGACGCACTCGAAGTAAAACTCCCGGCAGAGCGGCTGCGGCGAAGCGAGCAGGAAGCCGTAGTCCCCGCTCAGAAGTTTCTCCAGCTCCGCACGAGTGAGGGCGGCCTCCTCTTTGCAGATCCAGCTGCCCACTTTTTTCTTCCGCTCCAGCCGGATGACGGCATCGCTGCCGTTGTAGATGCGGATGCGGTATTTTTTGCGGGCCAGGATGCCCGCATCCTTTTCGGTATAGGCGGAGTTCCAGCAGTCGTCAAAATAAAGGCTCCGGATGAGATACCCGCCCGGCCCGGCGTGGGCGTCCCGCTGCAAAAGCGGCGCGAGCCGCAGCTCCAGCACCGCCTTTTCGCCGTACGAGATGCGGTACTTCAGCTCGTGGCGGTAGCGTTCGCCGGTGCGGGTGCGCAACTGTGTCTTTACGTGGGCCGGTGCGGGGAAGATGGTCTCACTCTTCATACAGATCCTCCGTCACGCTGCCGTCGGTCTCCACAAAAAAGCTCTTCATGCCGTAGGCCTTGCCGGTCTCCATCACATAATAATCAAAGGCATCCTGCGTGTAGCCGGAGGCGTTCGTCGCCCGCACCCGCAGGAAATAGTGCCCCGCCGGGAGGGCATAGACCACCGTTTCCGGCAGCCGGATGTCCGCCTCGGACCAGAACGTCGTCGTGAACTGGTAGTCCTTCGCCAGCTCGGCGGTGTAGACGATGTCCTCGGCGTTCAGGTCGAACGAGGCATCCCACAGCAGCCTCAGCTGCTCACCGGCTGGCTCCGGCACCCCAATGTAGAACGGCATCGGCTTGTGCAGGCTCTCACGGTAGGCGTCCCGGTTCTCGGTGATCTCCCGGTGCAGCCCTCTGGCCACGGTGTCGTACTCCGTCCGGCTCAGCGGCTCGTGGAGGATATCCGGCTGCTGCCAGACGAAGGGCTCCACCACGCTGCGGTACTGCGCCGTCATCTCCCCGATGCGTTCCGCGCTGCAAAAGCGGAACAGTTCCTCCACGGCAGCGTCCAGCTCTTCCCGGAAGCACCGGGTCTGCAGACAGCGGCGGAAGAGCACGTTGCCCCAGTAGTTGCTCACGCCCCGCTCCCAGCTCAGGCTGTCGGAATAGTTCCGGAACGCCCACTCGGTGCGGGAAAGCATGGCGTCGTTGTCCCAGTCGAGGATATACCACCGCGCGCTGTTCAGCGGGCTGTAGAGGTACATGTTCCGGCTCTGGGTGTCGGTGTTGCCCATCAGGAGCTGAAACGCCATCCAGTAGGCGATGTTCTCGGTGTCGAAGGTCGTCTCAAAGAGTTCCTCCATCGGCACGGTCTCGTCGTTGAGCGCTTCCAGCATTTCGATGAGCTTTGTGTGGTCGTCGCTGCCCTTGATCTCCAGATGCTGTTCAAAGGCGACCGGGTCATAGGCCGGGTCGGTCTTCCGGCGGATGGCGTCCTCATACCGAAAAAACTCGAAGAAGTTCACCTTGTACAGCTGGCCGTTCTGGTCCAGCCCATGGGCCTTCAGGGCTGTCGGGTTCAGCTGCTCCACCTGGGTATAAAGCCCATAGTCCACAAAGGCCCCACTGTCCGCCTGAGTCAGGTCCTTCACATACAGATGCACGAACTGGGTGCGCAGGCCCACCATCTGAGGGATGCCCCGGATGAGGTCATACGCCATCTTGTTGCGGAAGCGCAGGCCGTCGCCCTGATGCTTGTTCAGTGCAATAGTCCGCTGGCCCCGCCAGGTCCCCTTGTTCTTCTTCAGCTTGATCTTATAGTTTTTCTGGGCGTTCCGGCTGGACGTCTGGCCGCGGATCTGGACCGTCGCGTTCGGCACCGTCTCCCCATAGCCCACCTCCGAGAGGAGCGGGCCGTTCTCGTCTCCCACCTGCAGCAATGCCGCCGTCTGGTAGCGGGGCACCTGCATGTACTCGTAGTCGTAGACCGAATAGGAATTGATCTCCGCCCAGGTATGGTCGGTGTTCTCGGCTTCGTTCCCACGGGTGACGGTCAGATACATGGTCACGACGCCGCTGTCGTCATAGACCGTATACAGCCCGTCATTGTCCCGCAGGTGGATGCTGTCATCGGGCTGTTTTTCCACCGGCGTTCCCGAAATCGTGGAAACTTCCTCCGACGCCGCCGTTTCCTCCGCCGGGGGCAGAACGCTGCACCCCACGCAGAACCCCGCCAGTGCAGCCCCCAGAGCCAGCACCCTGCGGCGGGGGATCGTTTTTCCCTGCATCATGCTTCCTCCTTTTTCTGCAGGCTGTGCCGCTCCAGAAACAGCCCCAGCCGGGTGAATGCCCCGGCCTTTTCCTCGGCCACGACGGGCTGCTGGCCGAGGATGCGGTAGGGCAGGTTCCGGGTGAACCGGTCCAGCCGCAGCAGCGCCGTCAGGAACAGCACCGCTGCCCCGGCCAGGAACCCGAAGCCGTAATACGCCGGGTCAAAGCGCAGGGACAGGGCCGTCAGCCCCGCAGCCGCTCCCGCAAAGCTCAGCGCCGCCCCCAGTGCCCCTTTGTAATCTGTGAAATAGAGCAGGATGAGCAGCACCGTGTTGCCCACCGCATACAGCCCGTACCCCACGCAGAGGGTGCGGAAGTATCCGTGCATCAGGTCGTTGAAGCCGAGCGGCAGATACCCCATCACCAGCGCTTCCAGCGAGATGACCCCTGCCGTGGTGAACAGCTGCTTGAGGGCCGTGTAGAAAAGTTCCCGGTTCAGCACCGCCAGCATCTCTTCCCCGGCGGCGGTGATGTCGCCCACCACGCCGCCGTCGTTGAACAAGCTGTAATAGGTGCGGTAGCGGGGGTAGAACTGCACTTCCACCGACACCACGAAGTTCACCGTGGTGACCAGGATGCTCAGAAAGGCCAGCAATGCCGGGACGTCGTAATACGGTGCCCCGTAGAACAGCCCCTTCACCTGCACACCGATGGGGCCCAGCCAGACCAGCACGAGGTGGGCAAACAGCCCGATGTCGGTGCACAGGCCCGTCAGGGCCAGCGGCAGAAAGCGGTCCACCCAGCGCAGAAAGAGCCAGGGGCTGCCCTGCCGGTCCGGAAAATAGCGGCAGAGCCGCCAGACGTCCAGCACCAGCATGACGCCGTACCCCAGCGCCACTGCAAAGAGAAAGCCTTCCAGCGCCGGAGCGCGCGCCAGCAGCACCAGCAGCGCCCCGGCCCCGAAGGCCGTGCCCACCGCCGCCGCAAAGGCGATGAGGACGCTGCGGTAGTCCTTGAGGGCGGTCAGGAAGCTCATGGCGTTCCAGTTCACGATCATCTCCGCAAAGAGGGCCAGGCAAAGCAGCCCCTGCAAAAGCGTCGCACCGGACACCAGCAGAAACAGCCCATACAGCCCACATCCGCCCGCCAGCAGCAGAGCGTTCGCGCCCCAGAATGAAGGCAGCACCAGCTGCTCCTGCTCTTCATAGAGCATGTCCGCCAGAAACCGGGTCACCGGCATGGCAAACAGGCTCGTCACGGTGAGCGAAGCCAGCAGGGTGTCCGTCACCATGCAGACCAGAAGGTCCTGCTCGGTCTTCGCCGCCCCGGCCCAGCCGCAGAGCACCAGGATGCCCAATTGCAGCAGCACACCCAGCAGCATCGGCCCGGTGCAGAGGATGCCCGCGCAGCCGTAGGCCCGCAGACCCGCCAGCAGCCCTTTGCGGCGGAACAGCTTTTTCAGTTCGAACCCAATTCCAGCCATAACTCCTCCGAATCCGTTTCATCCGGCAGACCGTGCGCCCGCGCGGTCTCTGCATACAGGGCACGGTACTGCTCCAGCATCTGTTCGTGGCGGTAAGCCTGTGCCACCCGCTTCTGCCCGACTGCGCCCAGCTTCTCCCGCAGGGCGCGGCTCGCGCAGAGCTTCTCCATCGCGTCCGCGAGGCCCTGCCGGTACATGGGCGGTACACAGTATCCGGCCCGGCCCAGTGTGTCACCGGGGGCTCCTTCCAGCAGCTCCCGGCAGCAGCCCACATCGGTGGTCACGCAGGGGCGGCGGGCCGCCAGCGATTCCAGCACCGAGAGCGGCTGGCCCTCCGAAATGCTGGTCAGGACGGTGAAGTCCAGCCGGTGCAGGTACGCGGCGCTGTCCACCCGCCCGGTGAACCGGACGTTCTCCAGCCCCAGCTGCCGGGCCAGTGCCGTGCACTCGGCCGCGTACTCCGCATCGTCCACCCCGCCCAGGATGTGGAGCCGGACGTTCTTCCGCCGGGCGCTCAGTTCCCAAAAGGCATAGAGCAGGGTCTTGATGTCCTTGATGGGGGCCAGCCGCACCAGCGCCCCGATGTCCACCCAGCCGTCCTCCGCCTTGAGCGGGATGCTGCAGAAGGTCTCGTACGGGATGCCGTTCGGGATGACGACGCACTTTTCCGCCGGGCACCCCATCCCGATCTGGATGCTGCGGGCGCTCGTGAACAGGCTCGTCACCCGGAACGCCTGCCGGTAGATCTGCTCCGACAGCATGTAGAAGAATCGGATCCACCGCTCCTTGAAATCCGGCCGCACCCACTCGGCCCGGATGATCTCCTCCTCCCGCTCGCGGGTGTAGATGCCGTGTTCCGTCAGCAGCACCGGCCGGTGAAAGGTACTGCCGCCCCGGCAGGCCAGCAGCCCGCCGTAGCCGGTGCAGATGGCATGGTAGAGGTCCGCTTTGGGCACCTCCCCCGTGAGCAGATAGAGCACTGGCAGCAGCATGGACCGCACCGTGTGGAACGCATCCGCAAAGGCCGTGTAGGGGTACTCCTCCGCGCAGATCTTTGTGAACATCTGCATGAACGCCCGGCTCTGCAAAAAGGCCAGCGGGTGCGCCTTTTTTTCGCCGAACAGCCGGAACAGCACCGCCCAGTCCGGGCTGCCCAGCCGCACCAGCTCCTCCAGCGCGGCCTGCTCCTCTTCGGTGAACGGCTGCGGCTTTGCCTCCCCGCGCAGCCGCAGCGCGTCATCCAGAAATACTTCGTGCACTTCCACCACGTTGGGCGGCAGCGCATAGACGAAGCGGCCTCTATCCTTCGCGTTCGCACCGATGACCCAGAGAACAAATTCGTGCTCCGGCATGGAGCGGATGCAGCTGTGCATCCAGGTGGATACCCCGCCATAGACATACGGGTAGGAACCTTCCAGCACCAGACAGATGCGCATGATTCACCCCTCCTTTCGTTCGATGGTCACGACCGTGTTTTCCGCCTTGAGCAGGTAGAGTTCCCCGGTCAGGCAGGTCAGCTGCCCGCCGGTCACGCGGCCGGGCACCCCCTCGTTCGCGCGGAACAGCAGCCACGCTTCGTCGGTGAAATTGCCCAGCGTCAGGGTCCAGGCGTCGGCGGCGCTCTGCAGCGTCACATTCACGCCCGAAAACCGCTGGATGGCCCCGGCGCACTCGCTGGCCGTCTGCATCCGCAGGCCGGGCGCTGCCGTCGAGAGCCAGGTCAGGTAGCGTTCCAGCCCGCCCTTGTAGACCTCCCAGCCTTCCGCTGCGCCGCGGTCCACGTCCAGCAGGTCATCCGGGTGCATGAAGTGGGTGCTGACGAAGTGGAAGTTCAGCTCGCTCAGCGCGGCCAGCTGCATATAAGGCTCGTTCACCATGCCGCCGGACACGATGCGCGGTTCTTCCACGATGCCGTCCGCTGCCACGCCAAATTCCTGCACATAGGGCAGGTCGGTGCCGTCTTCGAGGTAGGAGCTGGCGATGGTGCGCACCTGCGGCACCCGCTGGCCTAAGATCGCCCGCCCGGAGGCCGACAGGATGTTGGACGGCGGCACATACACCGAACCGGCGGCATAGGGCAGGACCGCCCGCTGGAACGCCGTCAGCTCGTCCATGGCTGCGACGATGGCGTCGGCGCTGGGCCATGGGTTGTAGTCGTACAGACCGGCGTAATCGGTCTGTGGCAGAACGAGGGGCTGGTGGTTGTAGCCGTGGAAGCCCACTTCCCCGCCCTGCCGCAGCAGCAGCCCGCCAAAATAGCGAAACGGCTGGGTGTCGCTCTGGCGGAGGGGCGGGTCGGTGGTGTCGTCCTCATAGTTCTCGATCATGACGCCCGTGTACCGGATGCCGAACCGCTCGGCCAGCTGGACGAGGTCCGGCCACCAGACCTTGGCGTAGAAATCCGCGATGCTCAGGCCGTAATCCTGCCGGATGTACTGGCCGTCGCCCTCCGGCACCGGCGAGGGAAAGTCGTCCAGAAAAAAGACGGCGCTGTTGAGCACCGGGTAGGCGCAGGCCTCCCCCAGCAGGCTGTACGAGGCCGCATAAAAGCCTCGCATGACCTTGTCGTAGACGCCGATGTTGTCCACCACCACCCGGCCCTCGCCGAGTTCGGTGCTCCAAATCAGCGGGACACCCTCGTCCCCGGTGACGGCATACACCGCCGCATCGTCCCGCAGCTGCACCGCCATGGAGGATTCGAACGGGTCGCTCAGCTCATACCGCTGCCCGCCGCCCAGCAGGAAGCCCTCGGCCGGCACGATGCTCTCGGCCGTTTTGCAGTTCCACGCCGAGGCCAGCACCCCAAGTTTCTGGGCCACCACATCGAACGCCCCGCACTTTTCGGGCGTCATCGCAAAGAGGACATTGCCGCCCTGCTCCACCCAGTCCATCAGGTCGAGCAGGCGCAGGCCCAGCGGCTCGAAGTTCGGCACCAGCACCACGATGGTCTCGTAGTTTTCAAAGGCCGGAAGTGCTTCCGGGGCGGTGTCGGCAAGGTCTGCAGCCTCGGCGGGGACCTTCATATCCTGCAGGATCTGTTCCAACTGTTCTTTTGCCTCTGCCACGCTCACCTGGCGGCTGTCGCAGAGCAGCAGGCAGACGGGGGCCTGCCCCGCCAGTGCTTCTTCCTTGGTCAGGGCATGGTCGAGCGCCCCGATCTGAACATGGGCCGCGGTGTACTGCACCCCGCTGCGCTCCGCAAACAAAGCCCCTGCCAGCAACAGGAACACCAGCCAGACCAGCAGCAGCCTGCCCCACCGGAACCGCCCCTTCCACAGCCGGTTCATGCGGCACCTCCTTTCCAGAACGCCAGTTCCTGCCGCCCCGCAGCGCTCAGGTAGACCTGGGTGCGCTCCATCTGCTGCAGGATGCTCCGCACTTCGGCACCGCTTTTCCGGGCAGCGGCGCTGCGCAGCCGCAGCAGCCAGGGCGTTTCCCGCACCGGCCAGCGGCGGACCAGCTCTTCGAGCGTCTGCTCCGCAGCCTGGTACTCCTGCAATTGCAGCTGCACCTCTGCCAACCGGCAGCCGAGGCTGTAGCCCTCCTCTCTGGGGCTGTCGGCCAGCTGCAGCTTGAGCAGCCGCTCCAGCTGTCGGCGCTGCAGTTCGGCTGCGCGGCCCTGCGCCAGCCCCAGCTTCAGCGAGCGTTCCAGCGCGTTGGCGTAAGCCGCCAGCACCTCCCGGTCGTTGGGGTCGTCGGCAAAGCGGCGGGCGTCCTGCTGCAAGGCAAGGTCCGCCTGCTTGGAGATCTGTGCCATGGCCGTGGCCGCGTAGTGCACCACCTCGCTGTCGTCGTTCATGCGGGCCTGCTGCAGCAGGTCGTAATACTGCACCGGGTCCTCCGTGAGCACCGACAGGATCAGCTTCCGCCGCTGCTCGGCAGTGTCCAGGATCAGCGCCTCTTCCAGCGGCACCGTTGCCGCCGTGCCGGCCCGGTCTTCGACCCGGATGCTGCGGTGGAGCTCATCGTCTACCCGCAGTTTTTCCACAAGGTCTGCGTGCAGTCCGTTCCGTCTCATACCCGCACCTCCTGCTTTGCTGCGGGCTTCGTTTCGGCCCGCACCATGGCCGTTTCGGCCAGCCCGCAGAGGATGCGGAACATGTTCTGGTAATAGAGCGACAGCTGCTCCCCTGCCGCATCGTGCAGCAGGATCAGCGCCCGCAGCTCCCCGTTTTCCCGCACAGCTGCGCCGAACATAGGCAGGCCGGGCGTCAGTTCCCGGTTCACCCACAGCCCGTCCTGCTCGATGCCACGCAGCACCGGGCCAAGGCCCGTGCCTTCCAACAATTGCGGGCAGCGGGCGGCAAAGTCCGCGCTGCAGGCGGCCCGCCGGGCCAGATGCCGCCGGGCGTCCACGCGGTAGACCGCCGCGCTGTGATTTTCGAGCACATCTTCCAGCACCTCCACGATCTTCCGGGGCAGCTCCTGCGCCGGGGTCGCGTCCAGCGCTTTGGTCACGGCATACACCTTGCCGAAGCTGTCTCTCCGGCCCAGGATCTGCCGCCGGAACGAGCGCTTGTCCTCCAATGTATCCTGATACAGCTGCCGCACGAACCGCAGCCGCTCTTCCAGCAGTTTCTGCTCCTCCTCGGCAAAGCGGAGGTCCTCGGCGCTGCGCAGCTGCACATAGCCGCACACCGCCCCCACCACGAAATACACGAGGAAGGCCAGCCAGTTGGACGGCTCGTAGAAGAGCAGCAGCGGCGACGCGCCCTCGGCCCAATAGCCCGCCGCCAGCGAGAGCGACGCCAGAAACGCCGCCGCCACGCCTGCGTTCAGGCCGTAGACATCGGCGATGAGCACGATGAACGCCAGCCGGAAATCCACCACCCGGAACTGCGCCTGGGTGCTGGTCATCCGCACCAGCAGTTCGGATACGCCCCAGGCCCCCAGCAGTTCCAGCACCGGGACCAGCAGCCGGTGCCGCGCGGCAAAGCCGCTGAGCCGTTCCGGCCATTTTTTGCGGCGGGGCTGCTTTTCCTGCCGGAAGAACCGGGGCAGGTCGTCCAGCAGGTCGTACCGGGGGAACCACCCATACGCCCGGCGCAGCTGGCCGTCGTCGGGCGGGTACTCCCGGATCAGGTCGCTGCCGTAGGTCACGGTCAGGCCGGGGCAGAGGGCTTTCCACGCCTCGCCCAGCTGCTCATAGTTCCAGTGGAAGACCACCGGGGCGGTCAGGCTCTCCCACTCCGGCGTCCAGTTGTCGAACACCCGCAGCACCAGCTCGGACAGGTCTTCCATGCACAGAGCCGCCACCGGGGCAAGGGCCTGCTCTTCAAAATGCAGTTCCCCGCTCTTCGGGCGGGTCAGCAGCTGTGCGATGCCCACCGGCGCACCGGTGCAGTCGGTGCCGTAGAGATAGGGCAGGTGCAGCACCTTGATCTGCACCCTGCTCGTCTCGGCGTAATGGCGGCAGAGAGCCTCCGCCGCCTGCGCCAGCACCGATTTGCCGATGAACGGCGTCAGCACGGCTTCCGGCCCAGCCAGATAAAGCAGCTGGCTGGGCCGCTCCCGGTTGGCCTGCAAAACACGGCGCAGGCGGTCCAGTTCGCCCTCCTGCTCGCTGTGCGGGGTCAGATACTCCGAGAAATAGACGATGCGGTCAAACTCGTAGCTGTCCACCAGCTGGCCGATGCGCTCCTTGCTGTCCAGCGTGATGGTCCGGATGCGCGGCGGGTGCGGCTGGCCCCGTGCGCAGGTAATGAGGACATGGTCCTCTGGGAACGCCATCTCCACCCAGGCAGGGGTCACGAAACAGGTGTTCCCGGTCAATAGAATCTCCACAGCAGTTCCTCACTCATCCTCAACGTTCTACCGGCCCGCCCCCTCTCCGGCAGGGGCGTTCCGCTAGGGCAATTATAAGCGGTATCCGCCGCAAGGTCAAGTAAAAAGATGCGACAATACGTTTATTTTTGTTCATTGTTTCGATTCACTTCGGATGCTTGCCCGCGCATTCTGCAGCATCCGACAGCCTTTTGGGCGCAGCATTTTCACACAAGCCGGAGGCGCACGTCTTCTTTCGGGTCGCTCCGCTGCGCCGCATTTCGCCAAAATCCGCATTGGTTTGCGGAAATATGAACGAATTTTATGTTGCGTTTGTTCCAACTTTGCTGTAAAATGAAGAAATGACAACTATGGAAATATCAGGAAACTGTGAGAACGATATTATGATGAAAAAGATCTCCCGCCGCTCGTTTTTGCAGGCGTCCGGCGTACTGGCAGCCATGGCGGCTCTGACTGCCTGCGGCGGCAGCCAGACCGAGACCGGCAAAACAGCGGATGCGCACGAAGCCATCACCTTTATGGCACCTTATAAGGAGATAGAAGCCTTTATTGAGCAGGTACACAGCGTTTACCCGGAAGTGAACATCGAGGTCGTGCCCTACAGCGGCGATAACACCACCACCTGTTTGCAGAATATGTTTGCGGCGGGCGACCTGCCGGACGTCTGCACTTTGACCTACTACGACCCCCAGATCGATCTGGTCTCCGACAAACTGCTGGACCTTTCCGGCTACGATTTTACGGATAACTATGTGGAGTCCCGTCTGCAGGACGTGTTCGACAACGGTGCCATCTACCTGCTGCCCTCGACCTACAACTGCTACGGCATCACCTACAACAAGACCCTGCTGAAGAAATACGGCTGGGAGCTGCCCAATTCTTTCGCTGAGCTGGAAGAACTGGCTGCAAAAGCAAAGGAAGCCGGGGTCGATCTCTGTCTGCCGCAGATCCAGTATCCGGGCTACGGTTTCCAGTACCTGTGCAACATTGCGGACGCCGATTTCCTCGGCACACTGGACGGCAGGCTGTGGCAGCGGGATTATCTGTCCGGTAAGGCGAATGTCAGCAATACCCCCGGCATGATGCAGGCGATGGCCTATGTCCAGAAGTGGAAGGACATCGGGATGCTGAACGACACCGGCGACGCTCTTGACGACAATGTGACCCGGCAGAGGATGGCCGAGGGCAACACCCTGTTTTTGATCGGAAACACCAACGGCATCGTGGAAGCAGACGGCAACGCCGATAAATACGGGCTGATGCCGTTTCTCTCGGAGGACGGCACCCAGAACGTTTTTGTGCTGAATGTGAACCGCTTCTACGGTCTG
>OMCG01000524.1_pt1 | contig 27441 bp, 21 predicted proteins | sample 1674071 | NCBI WGS metagenome assembly OMCG01 (sample SAMEA103958139, study PRJEB25191) | human gut metagenome | biome: human-associated habitat [ENVO:00009003]; feature: intestine environment [ENVO:2100002]; material: feces | place: Germany | collected 2013/2015 | reverse complement strand
AGAATTATCTGAACGATGTTATGAACAAGGCGGCCTTCCTGACCTCTCACGCCAACGGTATGTTCAGTGTTACCGATGTGCCCAATGTCTCCGTGCGGATGGCGATTGCGGTAGTTGCGGTGATTCCGCTGCTGATCGCCTATCCTTTCTTCCAGAAGTACTTTGTAAAAGGCATCACCCTCGGCTCCGTAAAGGGCTGAATCTCCTCCTCTCTCCGGGTCGGCCGCGTGTCGGCCCGGAGGACTGCAAAGGGGCGGGGAATGGGCTTCGGCATTTCCGGAGCCTGTTCCCGGACCGTTTGAAAACCCACAAATCATAAAAGGAGAATCCACCATGGCACTGTGCAAAATTGACTACGATTCCGAAGTGATGCAGCAGAAGATGGGTGTCTGCGTCATCATTCCGGAAAACAAATGGGGCTATTCCCTGGCGGACCGCCCTGCGGACTACCGCTACCCAACGCTGTGGCTGCTGTGCGGCGGCGGCTTTGACCACACGGATTGGCTGCGCTACACGGCCCTGGAGCTCTACGCGGCCAAGCACGGCATCGCCGTAGTGCTGCCCGGCATTTCCTATGCCGGATATGTCAATACCGCTGAGGGCGGCTACCGCTGGTGGGACCAGATTGCCTACGAGCTGCCCGAATACCTTCGGAAGGTTTTCCCGCTGTCGTACAAGCGGGAGGATAATTTTGTGGCGGGCTTCTCCATGGGCGGCTATGGCGCGTTTAAGTTCGCGATGCAGCGGCCTGAGATGTTTGCCGCCTGCGGCAATTTCTCCGGGCCCATTGCCATCATTCCCAGAACCCCCGTAGCTCCTACGGAAAAGCTGGGTCAGCCCTGCCTGCGGGATGACTTCTGTGAGCCGCCCTTCGCCACGCTCTGGGCATCCTTCGGCTCCGCTGCCAAGCGCCGCAACACCGAGGACGACAACATCTATCTGCTGGATAAACGGCTGGGGGAGGGAACGCCCCTGCCAAAGCTCTATTTTGCCATCGGCTCGGAAGACCCCGGCGCCCAGGAGGGCTACGACTGCATGGACCTGATGACGCATATGGGGCTGGAAATGACTCAGGTGCGCGACGAGGGCAAGCATGACTGGGTGTATTGCAACCGGCATATTCAAAAATTCCTGGATTGGATTCCACTGCACAGCGACTACATTATGGAGGATCAGTAATATGGCCATTCTGGAACTGAACGGACTTTCTACGGCCCTGGCCGGAAGCTTTTCCGCCACGGTGATTTTTCCGGACTGCGAAAATATGACACAGGACAAGTGCTATCCCGCACTGTATTTCCTGCACGATATCGGCGGCAATGACACGGACATCCGTACCGTTAAAAATTTGCAAAAGCTCTCCAATGACCTGGGACTTTTCGTCATTGCCCCCAGCGTTATGCACTCTTTCGGCATGGATTTGCCCTGGGGCGGCAAGTACGGACGCTTTGTCTGGGAAGAGCTTCCCGGCATCTGCCGGCATCTTTTTCCGCTGGATGCAGACCGTCAATATGTGGGCGGCACCGGCGGCGGGGCCTATGGGGCCGTATGGAATGCTGCCAACCATCCGGAAGCCTTCCGGAAATGCTTCGTCTGCAACAGCCATTTGGATGCGGCCGCTCTGTGCGAGGCAGCCGCATCCGGCGCAGCACTGCCCCGGCTGACGCGGGCCAATCTGGAGGCTGTCTTCGGCGAGCTGAATGCCGTCCGGGGCAGCAGCCTGGACCTGTTTGCTCCGGATACGCCCCGGCCCCAGGCGCTGTTTCTGGGCTGTACGGAGGATTTTGACGCTGCCGTGCCGGGAGAAAAGTATGCCAAGCAGCTGAAAATCCCCGTCCATGTCGGCAAAACCGAGGAAGCCATCTTTGAAGCCGGTTTGCGCTGGCTCTGCCAGGAATAAAAGGAGAGAGTAACGAATGAATGAAATTTTTCTTCGCCCCGGCACCCCGGATGATGACAACCGGGAGTACCTGCCGGAAAGTATTCGGGGCAGCGATATCGTTGTCAATGAAAACGGCAACAATTCCCAGCCCTATCCCGAGCGCCTGCGGGAATACACCGGCAGCCTCGCAGGGGACGGCCTGCCGGACCGGTGGTATGAGTATGTTCCCGCCTCCTATGACGGGAGCAAAAAGGTGCCGCTGATCGTCAGCTGTCACGGCGGACTGATGACCGGCTGGGGCCAGGCGATCTACACCTCCTGGACCATGCTGGCAGACCGGGAGGGCTTCATCTGCGTCTTCCCCGATGCCCACCAGAGCCGAATCTGGCAGGTAGAGGGAATGTTCGACAAGCGCCCCGCCTTTTTCGACGGACTGGAACTGGCCGCCGTTCCGGAGGATTATCACGAAAACCATGACCTGAATTTTGTGCGGAATCTGATTCTGGAGATGCAGCACAAATACAATATTGACGCGGGCCGCATTTTTATGCAGGGTATGTCCGCCGGAAATCTGATGACAGGCCAGTTCTGCCGCTACTATGGCGATATGCTGGCCGGTGCCGCAGGCTCCGGCGGCCCCACCCAATTGGACAGGCTCTTCACGGAGGACGGCCGGATTATCAATACGGCGGGCCATCTGCCCGTCTGGCAGGCCCGGCCGGAGACCAACGGAACCCCTCCCGGCCGCCCCTACGGTGAGCCGCTGCTGAACCGCTTCAACCGGTTCTACTGGATGGCTCTGAACGAATGCAATCCAATCCCCCAGATACGCATTGAGGGCGAAAACAATTATGCCTTCTATACAGGCATAAAAGGAGACGTGGTCTACCACGATATCAAAAACCGGGATCATGGTCAAACACTGGACGAGGCATTCCTCTACTGGGACTATCTGTTCTCCGGTCTGCGCCGGAATCCGGACGGCTCCATCACCAATGGGGCAAGCAATCTTCCCCGCACCGGCGATGCCTTTGCCGTCGCCGTCACCGGCGGCACGGATAAGGCCTGGTTCGGCAATCAAATTGTCTCCATGTCTGCCAAGGCCATTGCCTGGCAGAAGCTCAAATACCATGGCCTGAACGGCGGCACCAAGGTACGGGGAGAATATGTCTGCGTACCGCTGAGCTTCCTGGCGCAGCTTTGCGGCGCGGCCTATTTCCCCAGCGAGGACACCCTGACGGCCAAGCTGGTTCTGAAGGACGGCCGTACCTTGCAGTTTGCCAGAGGCAGCATCGGCTGTGTCATTGACAACGATCTGCGGAGTATGTTCTGCGAAGCCCTTCACCGGGAGGGGCAGCTGCTGATCAGCATCGAGTGGTTCTGCCAGTATATTCTGAACCTGCAGGCATCGGCCTGTGACGGCGTAGTCTATATCACCGATCACTTTGCAGCCCTGTCCACCAATATGGCCGATGTCTTGCGGGAGCTGCTGTACGAAAAGCCGTTCCCCGAGAATTTCCGCTACATGGAATACCGGGAAATTCAAAAATAAACGAAGAGGAGGACGTACCGTGGATTTTACCAAGCTCACCGATTACCTGCACACCCTGGAGGCCCGTTACGGCGTCCCGGGGCTGGATATCAAAATCACAAAGGGATACGATATGGTTTACCGCTGCATGCTGGGCTGCAGTGACTACGGCAAAAGCAGACCTGTATCTGCCGATGACCTTTACAATATCTTCTCCTGCACCAAGGTGACGACCATGGTTGGCGTTATGCAGCTGGTTGAGCAGGGAAAACTGGGACTCATGGATCCTCTGGAGAAGTATCTGCCGGAATTCGCTTCCATGCGGTATGCTGTGGACTTTCCCATTGGAAAATTCCCCATTGCCTGGCCCACGGAGCAGTCCGAGCTGCGGCAGGCAAAAAACAAAATTTACATTCATGACCTGATGAGCATGACGGCCGGCCTTAGCTACGATGTGGCTGCCAAGCCCATCCGGGAGCTGGTGGAGGCCACCGGAGGACAGGCCAACACACGCCAGATTGTTGGAGCCATGGCGAAAATGCCCCTTTTGTGCGAACCGGGCACACGCTATTCCTATGCTCTGGGCCACGATGTGCTGGCGGCGGTCATTGAGGTAATCACCGGGAAAACATTTGGCCAATATATGAAGGAATCGGTTTTCGAGCCCTTGGGCATTACCCAGATGTTCTATCAGGTGCCGGAGAGCCAGCAAGGACGTTTGTCCGCCCAGTATGCGAAGGACTGGAACACCGGCGAGATCAGACCCGATTGCAGTATGTCCTATCGCATTACCGCCAACTACGAGAGCGGCGGTGCGGGTCTGGCCGCCACAGTGGACGACTACAGCAAGGTCCTGGAGGCGTTGGCCAACGGTGGCGTTGGTGCCAACGGCAGCCGCATTCTCAAGAGCCAGTCCATTGACACCATGCGCAGAAATTGGCTCACAGAGCAGGAGCTGGCCGACTTCTCCAAAACCGGAAAGGTGGGCTATGGCTACGGTCTGGGAGTCCGCACCCTGATCGACGGGACCAGGTCCAGAAGCCCCGTAGGAGAATTTGGCTGGGACGGTGCCGCCGGTGCCTATGCGCTCATCGATCCGGAAAATCGCATCAGCATCTTCTATGCCCACGAGATTCTGGGGATGCTGGAGGCCTACAGCGAAATTCATCCCACCATCCGGGATTTGACCTACGAAGCTCTTGGCCTGTAAGGAGGAGAAAAGATGGGAATTCTTCGCTTCAACTACCGCAGTGAAACCCTGGGCCGCTATGTGGATATTACCGTCGCCCTTCCAACGGATGGTTACCGCTGCGCACCAACGCCTTATCTGAAAAGCGGCACAGGCCTTGCGCAGACAGCGCCGGACCGGCCTTGCTACAAACCGGGTATGCGCTTTCAGACGGTTTATCTGATCCATGGCGGCGGCGATGATGACACTCTGACCTACCGCTACAGCAATGTAGAGGAAGCGGCACAGCGGAACCATGTGATGCTTGTTACCCCCAATATCACCAACTCCTTCGGCGTAGATACCTGCTATACCGTGCCCTATATGACCTTCCTCACTGAGGAGCTGCCCACGGTCATTCAGGCACTCTTCCCCTCCAGTCCTGCCCGGGAGGATAATTTCATCATGGGCTATGCCATGGGCGGCAATGTGGCCCTTGGCTGCGCCGTCAATCGCCCGGACCGGTACCATACCTGCGTGGATATTTCCGGCGGCATCGGCATGACCTTCCGGGCGGATACCCTGATGAAGGAGCTGGACGGGGACCATTTCCGCAGCCGTTTCCCACTGTACAATGCCTCCTTTGGTCCCTCCACCGGGATTCCCGGAAGCAGGGCGGATCTGCGCAGCCAGGTGCTTCGCCACCGGGAAGCCGGAGACCCGGAGTGCCGCTTCCTGCTGGTCTGCGGCAGCCGGGAGTTCATCCGGCAGAGGGTCGAAGACGATGCTGCGGCAATGCAGGAGCTGGATATGGAGGTTCAGTATATCTGCGCAGAGGAATACGACCATGATTTCAAGCTCTGGGACCGGTATTTGCAGCTGGCTCTGGACAGGATTCTGCCGCTGAAGCGTCAGGCGATTTATCCCTGACAGAAAGGATCTATTATGGCAAATTTCAGACTGTATTATGACTCTGAGGTGCTGAAAATGAAGGTCGGGGTCAATGTCATCCTGCCGGAGAGCACCTGGGGAACCTCCCTGGCAGACCGCCCCCGGGACTACCGTTACCCGGTGCTGTGGCTTCAGTCCGGCGGCGGCTTTGACTACACCGACTGGCAGCGCTATACCTCTTTGGAGCTCTATGCCTCTGAGGTTGGCATTGCCGTTGTCTGCTCCGGCACCTACTGCTCCGGCTATATGGACACGGTGCACGGGGATTTTAAGTATTTTTCCCAGCTTTCTATTGAGACGCCCCGGGTCGTCCGCCATCTATTCCCTCTGTCCGAGAAGCCGGAGGAGAACTTCCTGGCCGGCTTCTCCATGGGCGGCTATGGCTCCCTCAAGTGGCTTGTAAGAGATCCGGAGCAGTTCGGTGCCATTGGCCTGTTCTCCGGGCTGAAAAATGTGGCGGACCTGCCCATTGACGACGATGAGGCCATGACGGAGAGCAACGATGAATTCTATATGTTCCGCTCTGCCTTCGGCAAGCAGGCCTATGTGGTCAATACGGAAAATGACATCTGCTATATGATCGACAAGCAGATGGCCGCCGGAAAGAAATTCCCCAGGGCCTATATGGCGACCGGCGTGGAGGATGCCCATTACGAGGACAATAAATTCTTCATGGAAAAGTACGCCTCCCAGGGAATTGACACCTATCGCATCATCGACCACGGCTACCATAACTGGGAGTACTGCGATAAGCACGTCAAGAATTATCTGGATTGGCTTGCCGCCGAAGGGAAGATCAAAAACACCTTCGTCCGGGCTTCGGAATAAGGAGGACACTATGGCGACCATTGAAATGAATATGCTCTCCGTGATCACCTGCGGTTCCATCTCCGTTCGGGTGTTCTGCCCGGGAATGGACAAGCTGGCTCTGGAGGACAGAAGTCACGCCACCCGCTATCCTGTGCTGTGGCTGCTCCATGACGACGGCGGCGCTGCCCTGGACTTTCTGGACACTCCTGCAGAGCGCATTGCAAAGCAGTACGGAATTTTTCTCATTGCACCGGACCAGCACCACGCTATGGGCACCGATATGAAGTTTGGCCCCCGATATGAATACTTTTTCTGCAAGGAGCTTCAGGAAATCTGCCGCAATTGCCTGCCCATCAGCGATGATCCTGCAAAGAACTGGGTGGCCGGTGTGGGCACCGGCGCATACGGTGCCATGAAGATGGCACTGAAGCACCCAGATGTTTTTTCAGGAGCCGTTGCCCTTCATGGCCGGGTGGATATGGAGGCGATGATTCAGAAGGCACTGGCAGGAGCCGACACCGGTACGTCCCAGACGAAGGCCTCGCTGGAAGCTGTTTTTGGGGACCTGACTGCATTCCACGGCAGCAAAAACGATCTTTTCGCCCTTCCGAAGCCTCAGGGAAGCCGGTTCTTCTTTGCCTGGGAGCAGGGCTCCGGCCTGGAAGCAGAAAATACCCGTCTGGCCGCCGCGCTGGACGCACAAACCCTGGTTCTGGACCGGGGGGCGGATTTTGATTCGCTCCAGGTCAGCCTGCGCAGCGCCGCGAAGTGGCTGATGCCGTAAGTACGGGACTTTGACGATCCATCTGTAAGGAGGTTTTCCATGAAACCCAGGATTCACATTCTCCCCGGGGTGCTGAATGATGCCAACCGGGACTATCTGCCGGAGGCCATCAAGGGCAGCACCATGGTGGTCAATGAAAACGGCAACAACTCCCAGGTCTATCCTAAGGGTCTGCTGGAATACAGCGGAGATATCGTAGGCGACGGCATCTGCGATACCTGGTATGTCTATGTGCCGGAAAGCTACGACCCCGCAAAGAAAGCACCGCTGGTCTTCTCCATGCACGGCGGGCTTATGTCCGGCTGGGGGCAGTGCATCTATACCAGCTGGACGTTGGTTGCGGAAAAAGAGGGCTTTTTGTGCGTATTTCCCAATGCGAGCAGCATGAAAATGTGGATGATCGAGTGCGATCCTGCCGTGGTGGACGAGATTTGCAGCTCTGCTTATGAAGGGGCGCCCGTGCTGAACCGGCCCATTGGCCGGGTTCCGGAATTCCACGATGTGAAGCTTGTGCAGGCGCTGCTGGAAAAAATGTGCCGGGACTACAGCATTGACCGGGGCCGTGTTTATATCCAGGGAATGTCCATGGGCAATGCCATGACAAGCCAGGTGGCCCGGTATCTGGGAAACCTCTTTGCCGGTGCCGCCGGCTCCGGCTGCCCGACGAACTGCAAGCTTCTGTTTGCGAAAGACGGCGAACTGATCAACGAAGGCGGGCCGCTGGATATCTGGTCCTCCCGACTGGAGCACGACCAGGTACCGCCCCACTACGGGGAGGACGACCGGGATACCGTAATTGGGAATCTGAACTATTGGCGGCGGCTGAACGACGCCATGGGGCTTCCGGAGCTGGCAATCCGGGGGGATAAAAATCTGCTGTATTACCGGGGCAGCAAGGCAAACGTTATGCTCATGGATGTGTATAACCGGGACCACGGCCAGACCTTTGACGATGCGCAGCTGGTATGGGATTACCTTTTCTCCGGAGTCTATCGGGATGCCCAGGGCGGGCTGCACCATACGCAGACCAACCGCACTTTCCAAAAGGACGAAAAGAATCTGCTGCTGTGTGAGGGTGCCCATACGGCCCTGGCAAACGGCAGCCTTACGGAACTTGGCAGCACTGTTTTCCGCCGGGATAAGCTGAAGTACCATGGCCTGAACGGCGGGCAAATCGTCCGGGGCAGCTATCTGTATGCCCCCGTGGCTTTTTTAACGGAACACTTTGGCGGAACGGTACACTCCGACGGAGAGACGGCCTCCATTCGCCTGACCGACGGCCGGGAGCTGACCTTTGCCCATGGCTGCATCGGCTGCACCATAGACAATACCGTTACCGATATGCTCTGCGAGGCCGTTACGGTGGCGGGGAAACTCTACGTCAGTGCCCAGTGGTTCTGCGAGGCGCTGTACAATCTCCATGTGTCAAGCTATGGGGATTGCATGTACGCCAGCGACCATGTTGCCAGACTGTCCCGTTATACCGCATGGGTGTATTCGGATATTCTCCGGGAGACCCATACGCAGCAGCGGGGAATGTATTTTTCATGTAAGGAGGCCTCTAAATAAATGGCACTAAGACTTTTGGCAGGTGCCCCCAACGACGCCAACCGGGACTACGTTCCCATGGGTATCAAGGGCACCGATATGACGGTCAATGAAAACGGGAACAATTCCCAGGTCTACCCTTCCCGGCTGCGGGAATGCAGAGGGGTCCTGGTGGATGGCGTGGAGGACGTGTGGTATGAATATGTGCCGGAAAGCTATGACGGCAGCAAAAAGGTACCCCTGGTCATCAGCAACCATGGCGGCCAGATGAACGGCTGGGCCCAGGCGGTTTACAGCTCCTGGACCATGCTGGCAGACCGGGAGGGCTTCGTGTGCGTCTTCCCCAACGCCCACGCGCTGATGATGTGGACGGTGCAGGGCATGGGCGAGAAGGTCCGCGCCAATCCGGAGTTGGTTCTGCCCATTCCCATGGACCCGGAAGACTACCGTGAAAACCATGATCTCCGGTTCCTCAACGCCCTGATTGCACGGATGAAGCAGACCTATGCCATTGACGAGAGCCGCATTTTCATGCAGGGAATGTCCATGGGACACATGATGACGGACCAGTTTGCCCGCTACTTTGGCAATGTTCTGGCCGGTGCGGCCGGTTCCGGCGCAGGCCCTATGGCCAGCCAGCTCTACGGCCCCGGCGGAGAACTTCTGAACGACGGCGGCCCGGTGCCAATGTGGATTTCCCATCCGGAAAAGAACGGAATGGATGGCCCATTCGGCGACGAGCAGGAGGCCCAGATCATGGCCCGCTCCTATTGGTCCCGGGTTAACGGCGTCCATACGCTTCCGCAGATTCGGATTGTGGGAGAGGACAACTTCGCCTTTTACACCGGCGACAAGGCCGATTTGGTCTATCTGGACATCAAGAACCGGGATCATGGGCAGGCTTTGGACGAGGCATTCTATTACTGGAATTATATGTTCTCCGGCCTGCGGCGAAGAGAAGATGGCACAATTGAAAAGTCCGAAACCATCCTGCCTGCCCGGGGGGACAGCTTCGCCCTGGCCTTCACATCCGGAAGCCGGAAGGCCTGGGTCAGCAACAGCGTTGCGGAGATGCCCGCTGCCGCTGTGCAGTGGCAGAAGCTCAAGTATCACGGCCTGAACGGCGGGCAGCTGGTTCGGGGAGACTACCTGTGTGTCAGCCTACGGTTCCTGGCACAGGTGTTCGGAGCTGCGTACACCACCGATAACGACGGCCTTGAGGCAACACTGACCCTGGCCGACGGCCGCACCGTCAAGTGCTCCCGGGGTGTGATCGGCTGTCTGGTGGATAACGATCTGTATTCCATGTACTGTGAGACCCTTTCCCGGGAGGGAGAGCTTCTGGTCAGTGTGGAGTGGTTTTGCCGGTTTCTCTTCAATCTGAACGTATCCGTCGGCAACGGTGTTGTCTATGTCACCGACCACTTTGCAGAGCTTTCCGCGTTTATGGCCGAGATTCTGAAGGATATTCTGAAATAATACATCAGAGGGGAAAATCTTATGGCAAAGTGGATTCCTGCCTGGCGCTATGTCCCCATCGACTACAATCAGGAGCTGGGGGCCCTGGAAAATGTCACCCAGAAATGTGTTTTCATCAACAACATCGGTGGCCAGCAGCTGCGGCTGCGGTTCAATAATCTCTATTCCGATGAACCCATGCGCATCGACCGGGCGGCCATTGCCCTGCACGACCGGCAGACCGGTGTGACCTCCCCCAGCCGGAGCGTTACCCTCCGGGGGAGTACCACCATCTGCATTCCCGCCGGAACCCAGCCCTATTCCGATGTGCTGGATATGCCCATTACGCCCCAGCAGGACATTCTGGTTTCGCTGTATTTCGGTCACAGAACGGTTCTGCGGAGTGTCTGCACCACGGCTACCGGCTTTGGCTGGCAAAGCACCCAGCTGACGGGCGATTTTGGATTGACCGATGCCCTGGGCTATACCGTTCGGGAGCAGCTGGTTCCCCCGCTGGCCCATGAGCCCTATCCAGTGCAGTTTGCGGCGGGCATCTGCGAGGTATCAGTGCTGGCAGAAGAGGATGCCCGGCTGATTGCCCTGTTTGGGGACTCCATAACTCATATGTCCTACTTTATGGATTCCTTTCAGGCGGAACTGTACGCCCGCTTCCCCGGAAAGGCCGCGGTGATAAACGGCGGCATCTCCGGGAACCGCATTCAAAAGTCCCATCCCCTGTGCCCGGATTTCCCGGGGGGCGGCAATCAGTTCGGAATTGCCGGAAGGGACCGGTTCCGGCGGGATGTATACGATGGCTGTCGGCCGGATATTGTTTTTGTTATGGAGGGGGTCAACGACTGCTCCCATAGTCTGTGCTTCTCGGAGCCCACTGTCCCCACCGCGGAGGATATCTTTGCCGCACTGACCGACGTTGTCCGTCAGGCAAAGGCACAGGAAAGCCGTGTGTACATCTCCACCATTTCTCCCTTTGGGGCCTTTGGGGACAGCTGGCGGCCCCAGGCAGAGGCACTTCGGTGCCAATATAATGCCCTGATCCGTGCCTGCTCCATTGCCGACGGGATTGTGGATATGGATGCGGTCCTTCGAGACCCCACAGATATTCACAGAATGCAGGAAGGGCTCCATCTGGGAGACGGTGTTCACCCCAACTGGCATGGCGGCCGCCGTATGGCCGATGCCCTTCTGGCGGCGCTATTTTGATATTGCCGGAATACGGGTGCAACGTTTCGCTGCCCCGTATTTTTTGCTGGATTTGACAGAATGTGCTATAATAATAAAGAAATATGTCTATTCCATAGGGAAAGAAAAGGACTCTGGGGATGAAACGACAATATTCCGGACAACAATTGATTTTCCGCTTGTTTACGGCAATGCTGGTAGTCACACTGCTATGCCTTCTGATCTGCGGCGGCTATGCGCTGAACGCCACCCAGGAGTCTCTGGTTTTCAGTAACAAAACCGCCATGGATGTCTATTTCTCTGGGGTGACGCATACGCTGGAGGATTTGGAGCAGTTCTGCGACACGATGTACGCCCAGGGCTCCTGCTTCCGCACCCTGGCTCTGGATGCGGATAGCATTTCGGCCGATCAGATGCTCCAGGCCCAGAATACCATGCGTCAGATGGTTCGCAGCCGCACCACAGCCAACACCGGCATTATGGTCTTCGATGACCGGCTCACCAGCAAGTTTTTTCACTTTGGCTCCTCTTTTCTCGGCGGCGTGTTCCAGCCCGTTACCGTCTCTGTTATGCAGCAGATCCGGGGCTATTGGCTGGAACAGGAGACACCGGAAAAGCTGGGCTGGCAGGTGATGGTAACGGATGGTGGAAATGCCGTCGTCCTTATGCAGGCCCGGCGCTACCGCAGCGTCTATTTGTGTATCATGCTGGACCTGAATGCCTATGCCCAGCAGATGCAGGGCAGCAGCCCTATTACCTATGCCTTCCTGAACACGGATCAGATTCTCACCAACGCAGACTATGCCCAGTCCAATCAGATCACACTGGAACAGATGCTGGCGGCAAATGACAGCCGTCTCCACACCAGTGGTCTGCGCCAGATTTTGCAGACCCGGTTTGATGACTATACCGGTCTTGGCCTGTGCAGCATGATTTCCACCAACAGTATGTGGGGAGATTGGTGGATTTTTGTCCTGCTGCTGAGCCTTTCCCTGACGGTAATCTGCATCACCTTCGGCTGCATCTACCGCGCTGCGGCAAGGATGGTGCTTTACCCCCTGAATAAGATTCGGGAGGCCTCCCGGCAAATCACGCAGGGTGCCACAAAGCTGGAGAAAACGCCGGAACGGGTTCAGGAATTTGCGGATATCCAGGATGCACTGGATGCGTTTGTCACCCAGAAGGTGCTGCTGGAAACGGAAAAGAATCGGCAGGCCTTCCAGAAGGAGCACGCCCTGCTGCAATACTATCAGCTCCAAACCCGCTCTCATTTCCTGCTGAACTGCCTGAAAAGCCTCTATAATCTGACCGCCCGGGGAGAACACGAGAAGGCCCTGCGGATGATCACCCGTTTTTCCAACCACATCCGTTATATTTTCCACGACAGTCTGACCTTTGTGCCCATTCGTGCCGAATTGGAAGAGGTCGATGATTATTTAGAAATCATCGATATGGAGCGATGTGACCATATTCTTCTCAATAAGAATGTGGATGACCAGCTGCTGGAATTCCCCATTCCTCCCTTGCTGATTCAAACCTTCGCGGAAAACTTCCAGAAGCACAACCCACAGGGCAGCAAAATTCTCAGGTTCGGTATCCACATCGATCGGATCGAACTGGAAAGCAAAAATTATGTGCGCATCCGGCTTACAGATAACGGCATCGGCTACAGCGAGGAGGCTCTGAATCAGATGCAGAATCAGTCAGATGTATTCGCCCAGGCCCATGTGGGTATCCAGAACCTCTGCCGCAGAATTGATATTCTCTATAAAAACCAAAGCAAAATTGCATTCTTCAATCTTCCCCAGGGCGGTGCCTGCTCCGTGTTCTACCTTCCGGCAGATTCCGGTGCTGCGCCCTGGATGGAGTTGGAGCAAGGGGAGGGAACGAAATCATGAATGTATTGTTTGTGGATGACCAGACCAGCGTTCTGGACGGCATTGCCGCCCAGGTGCACTTCCAGGAGCTGGGCATTCAGAATGTCCGTTATGCTACCGGCGCAGAGCGCGCCATGGACATTATGGAGGCCGTGCCCATTGATATTCTGGTGTGCGATATTGAAATGCCCGGAGAGGATGGCCTGCAGCTGATCCACCGAACCCGCATTCGTTTTCCGAAAATGGTCACCATTCTGCTGACCTCCCATGCGGAATTTGAGTACGCGCAGGAAAGCGTTCGCCTGGGCTGCTTTGACTACATCGTGCAGCCGGCTCCCTATGAGGTCATTGAGGCCACGCTGCGCCGGGCACTCCAATTCTGCTATGAGCGGCAGAAGCGAAACCAGCTCTATGAGGTGGGGCGCCGGATGCAGACAGGGGAAATGGAGCTGCTGGACCGGGTTGCAATGAATCTGTTCTCTACCGAGGAATCGGATGTCCGCTCCTCTATGGAACTGCTGAACCTGATTGGCTACGCCGTAACGCCGCAAAAAAAAGCACAGCTCATGATTCTCTCGGTAGAGCAATTTCAGAAGACGGATAAACCGATTGTTACCGAGAAAGAAGTACATAAGCTGATTTTGGAAGCAATGAAAAAGGCGAACCTCTCCTATCCGTTGATTCCGCTGAGCACCGTCAATCATCATCGGGAATTCATCCTGCTGATTTTTTCGGCACTTCAGGATGAACCGGAGCTGAATATGCCCCAGCTGAAATCCTTTTTCAACTGCTTCTGCCAGTCTCTCCCGAAGGATTCCATTCGCTGCTGCATCGGACAGGTTGCACGCTTTGACAGCCTGCGGAAGGAATACCGCAGGGTTCGGGATACAATCACAGAGCGTATCCCACCCAACGGTGTCCTTCGGCTGGATTTCGATCCGGATCAGCACAGCCCCAGCACGGACTACATCAGCGGCAGCGGAGAGCGCTGGCGGGGGCTTCTTGCCGCCGGGCAGCAGCGGATTCTTATGAACGAATTTGAAGACTGCCTGAACCGCATTCTGGCCACCAGCCCCCATGTCAGCCGTGCCTTGTGTGACCTGCATCAGCGGATCACCCACATGTTTTTCACCTATTTTTATGACAACAATGCAGATATGCATGCCCTGTTTCAGGACCAGTACAGCTATTACGACTACATGAGCAGCTATTCCAGCCCGGAAGCACTCCGCGCCGCCATGCGGTTCATGCTGAAAAAAGTCAACGAAATCAGCACGTCCCAGGCTCCGCGCAACGATGTGGAAAAAGCAAAAAGCTATATTCTGGACAATATTACAGACACCATCACCGTCAAGGATGTGGCCGATCATGTCTGCCTCAGCGCAGAGTACTTCACAAAGCTCTTCAAGAGGGAAACCGGGCAAAATATCAAGGAGTATATTACCCAGACCAAGGTGGAAGCTGCCAAGGATATGCTGGAGCACTCCAATATCTCTGTTGGCATGGTGGCGCTGGAACTGGGTTATGCCAATTTTTCCCACTTTTCCCAGGTGTTCAAGAAATACGAAAATATGACGCCCAGCGAATATAGGGCCAGTATTACCGGTCGGAAAGAAGAACAGTGAAGCGCATTTGGGAGCAGCCTGGCGGCTGCTCCCAAGTTTTTTATGTTTATCCCTGCGTAAACCGGTATGTTTCTTTTCCGGAGGCGTTGTCCGAAACGGTGACCGTAAAACCGAAGCTCTCCAGGTCCGCATCCAGGCAGGCGATTTCCTGGGCGGTGCGCCAGGTAAGGCGCAGGCAGCTGCCGCCGGTATCGGATGTACAGCCAATGCATCACAGCGGTGTTGGCGCAATGGCCACATATTGTCCGGCCCGAACGGTCTGAACGGTGTGCATGGAGGTGCGGATGGTGACATCCAGAGCGCTGGGGTTGCAGAGAATGCTCCCGTCAGCAGAGTATTCCAGACGGTGATATGCGGTTACGTAGTCTATGATTTCACCGTTGGTGGCAAACCAGACCTCTTCTCTGTGCTGCACCAGAAGATCAGCTAGGGCTTCGATGCGCTGCCAATTGTTGTCGCCATCAAATTCATAGGCGTGGCCCCAAACGCAAAACAAGGCGGGGCGGAAGGGAAATTGGTTCAGAAATTCCCGGGCCAGATTCATAAGCTCCGGGTCGTTGTGGTGACAGGTGGGATCCCAGGTTAGAAAATCCTGGGGGAGTGCGAAGTTATGGCTGGATACAACAGTTCTGGCACCGTGGTATCCGGCAAGCCGGAGAATTTCACGGGTATCGGCGTTGTTGGAGCCAAAGGGATAGGCAAACATCTTCACGGGCTTTCCCGTCAGAGCCTCGAGTCTGCGCTTGTCCTCGAGAATTTCATACATAGCAAGCGGCGTGCCGACTGTGGCCAGATCGGAGTGGTATAGGCTATGTCCTGCAATTTCGTGGCCGGCGTACACCTCACCGAATGCCTCTGCCGGGAGCTTGGAAAGGTCCAACTCGGGCTTGCCGGGGAAGCCACCGAGATCCTGGTGACCAAGCAGGCCGGAACCGATGTTGAAGGTGCATTTTAGCCCGCGGCAGCGAAAAATTTCTGCAAGCCGCCGGTCCTGTACAACGCCGTCATCATAGCTTAGCGTGAAGGCCTTGCTTTTTCCCCCGGGGAATACGAGAGAATCAAATCGTTTGCCCATGGTTTATTCCTCCCAATTCTCTTTTCCTATAGTTTATCACCGCTGAGCGGAAATAGCTGTTCTAAAAATAACCAAAATTGTGAAAAAACTGTGTTTCTGTCCAACAGTGGGGCATAATGCCTACTACAGAAGCGGTGCATTTTTGCTGCGGATTTGCGTAAAAAAGAAAGGGCCGATTGTAAAAAGAAACCGCCATTGGCCTTTTCATTCCCTGCCAATTGGGTATTTCGGCATGTCTCACTCCTGGCTGTGGCCCGGTTCTACCCGCTGAAAGCGGACGGTGACACGGGTCTGGCCGCCGGGGGTGCAGGTGAACAGGGTCAGGTCCCACTGGCCGGTGGTCATGGCTTCTTCGTCGTTTGGTTCCAGGGTCTCCCGCTCTACCATCTGAAAGGTGATCACCTGGTCGTCCATATCCGTAAAGAGTAAGGCGTCCCCGGGTTGTAAGGTTTTGAGCTTGCCGAAGTGGGAAGCGTAGTTGTGGGCGCAGATGACCAGGTTATTCTGGTATAGGGAGCCTGAATAGCGGCAGGGGGCCACTTTGAGATTGGGGTAGCTCCACCGGCTCAGCACCGGCAGTTCCAAATCAAGCGCAGGAATGCTCAGCACCCCAATATAATCCCGGCCACCCACGGTTTTTTCCGGCATCTCCCGCTGGTCATCCAGCAGGTATTCTGGCAGCTTGACCGCCGGGGCATCTTCCTGTTCCGGGGCAGCCCCCCCTTCCGTTGCCGCCTTCTGGGTCAGGGACTGGGTCAGTTCCGTGATGACCTGTTGGGCGGAATCTCCGGCCCTGCGGGATTCCTGGCCGTTGTAGGCCCACAGAAACAGGGCCGCTGTCAGCAGCAGCAGCCCCATATTGATCCAAATTCTTCCTGGGTCAGTCTTCATCTCCGGCCCTCCGCTTCCGAATCAGACCCACCACGATGCAGCCCAGCCCGCCGCAGGCCAGCACCGGCACCGGCCACCACAGCTGGCCGGTCTGGGGCAGCTTCCCGCCGGAGGAGGCGGCGGGTTTTGTGGTGGGGCTGGTGGTGGGCTTGGTGGTCACGTCCCGTTCCAGGTCGGTTTTGGGCTGACTGGCCACGTCATATTGGTATTCCCCCTCCTCAAGGTAGGGAAGGCTTACCAGAAAGGGCTCGGTTTCGCCGTACCCGGCCGGGGCGGTTTTCTGCACCACCAGATACAGGCCAAAGGGCAGGGAAGAAAAGGTCACTTTGCCGTTCTCCCCCACCTTTTGGGGGAGAGGGGTCACCGGGGTCAGCTTGCTTTCCAGTTTAGAAAGCTTTCCCGCCAGTTCCGGGGACTGGATGTCTCCAAACTGGGCGAAGTCCTCCCGGATGGCTGCCACGGGGACAAAGGAATAGTTGCCGTCTTCTTCCTCCACGTCCCCCACCTTGTAAAGGGCCAGGGTGCCCCCTGGGAGGGCTTTTTCCTGATAGGTCATGGTCACGGTAATGCTGCAATGGCCGTCTTTTCGTTCATCGGGCACCGGGTGGGCGGCGGCAGACAGGGGCAGACTGAGCAGGAGCAGCAGTGCAAGCAAACTTCTCAGATGTTTTCTCATAACATACCTCCTATTTTTTTCTGCGCCGGGGCAGCAGCAACAGTACCAGCAGCACCAGCAATATGGGAATGGCCACAATGGGGGCCACCAGCATGGGCTCTAATTGGACGGCATCGGCGGTGACCCGGATGGTTTTTACTTCTTCCAGATTGTCGATGCGGTGCCCCCGGACCAGCAGCCGGTGGCTGTTGATGCCGTAGGGGGTGCAGGTCACCAAGGTGCAGTAGTCCTGGCCCTCTACAATTTCCAATGCAGCGGTGTCCTGGGGCTCTACGATCAAAATCTGGTCTACCTCGTAGGTCAGCACCTCGTCCAGCACCCGCAGGAGGAAGATGTTCCCCTCCCGCAGCCGATCCAGATTGGTAAAGAGCTTGGCACTGGGCAGACCCCGGTGGCCGGAGAGCACACAGTGGGTGCTCTCCCCGCCCACCGGCAGGCTGGACCATTCCAGATGGCCCACGGCCACCTGCAAAACCGAATCCTCCGTGCCGTGGTAAATGGGCAGGCTCACGTCAATTTCCGGGATCTCGATATAGCCCATGACCCCCTGGCCGGAGATGTCCAAAAGGCTTTTATATTCCGCCTGCTGTTCTTCGGAGAGGATATAGCCGTTGTTCCGGCCCAGCAGCTCCCGGTTATAGGCCCTGGCGGCTTCCCAGAGGGCCTCATAGCTGGTGTTATCCAGGGCGGCCACGTTTTCGGCGTAGGTGGTAATGGCCCGGGTCTGGTGGAGTGCGTTCCAGTAGTCACTGACGGTGGGATACAGCAACAGGGACAGCCCTATGAGCAATAGAAAAACCAGAATCACCGTTGACAAATGTTTTCGCATATAGGGTTCTCCTTGTGGCTGCGTGCCGGGGAGGAACGCTCCCCGGCACGGATTCTGAGGGAATAGAAGAAATGGATAACTGATCTGCGCCCCGGCTTAGCCCTCGTTCCGGCTCATGCGCTTCTTGGTAACCAGCAGCACCCCGGCCCCCACGACCAGGACAGCGCCCAGTACATAGAAGACGGTAGTACCCATACCACCGGTGGAGGGCAGAACTGCGCCGGTTTTGTTCTCTACTCTTACTGTTTCAGTAAGGCCAGTTCCTTCTTCGCTGCCATTTATCTTAATTGTCTTAACATCGGTCAGCGGATTGAAACCGGCGGGGGTCTTGGTTTCTACCAGGTAGTAGGTGCCGTTGGCAAGGCCCGTAAAGTTGGCTTCGCCAGTATCACTGGTCATTACCTGAGTGGCCTGATCAACATTCTCGGTCCAGGTGACGGCCTTGGTGTCTGGATCCTTCACATAGTACAGTTTTTTATCAGTACCACCATTCTCAGCGGTTCCATTCTTGTACAGCTTGAACCCTACATCAGCCAGTTTGTGTTCAGTTTCGCCCTCTTTCCAATACTTTTCAATAGTAATTTTGGCACTGTATACTTTATGTACGTCTGCGGGCTTTTCGGCTGTCTCATCCTTTTGGGTAGGATTATTGCTGTAAATAAGCTTGGCTTCGTTTGTGGAGACTGTTGCTACTGCATTCTCATTGACGGTAGCGTTATAAGTAACTACGATTTCATCACCGACAGTGCATTCCTTGACGATAATGGACACCTTGAACGTATTGGGAGTAGCTTCATCATAGGTAATCGTACACTTATCGGCCATATCAGTCACATTCTCAATTCCGACCATTACTTTAAGGCTATCCCTATTAAAAGTCAAGCCTCCGCTCATGGTATCGGTGATTTCGTAGGTATACTTGTCAAATCCCGTGGTATCGGGTACCTTGCCTTTGATGGTGTAGTTGACGATCTGGCCCACTTCTACGCTTTTTTCCTCAGCCGTCTTCACAAAGGGCACGTCGTTCTTATCGTGGATGGTGACGGTGTTGTCGGTAGTGGTCAGGTTGCACAGTGCGCCGGAGGTGCTGGTGACGAAGTAGTAGCCCAAGTCAAGGTTGTTAATACTGGCAGACCCATTCGCCACAGTCAGTTGTTTCCCACCGGTCTTGTCAGCAACAGCCGCATTCAAAGTTTCAGCGAAGCTGGGGGCACTGAAAGTGTCTTTTTTAGTAACAACATAAATACCAGTACCATTGACCTGGGTCAGTGTCAGGCCCGTGTAGCTTTCTACAGTCTGGAACCATTCATTATTTCTGCTGTCAATGGTGTAAGAATAGTGCCGAGGATTCTCATTATCATAGACCACATCAAAAATCTTGTAGGCTTTGTACACATGCGTTCCAATGGGATTCACCACGGTAATGCTGCCCGTGGTGGTTCCAGCTGTCTCCTCGGCGGCAGCCGTGGCGGCCAGGGCGAAGACCAGGAGCAGGGCCAGCAGGAGGCTGGTCAGTTTTCTTGGGGTTTTCATGGTTTGTTTCTTCCTCCTTCATCAATGTGCGTTGGGTTTGTTTCCTTTTTTATGGGTTTGCCTGGTGATTTTTTCCTTGGCTTCAGGAAGATGCCTTCCCCCCCTTTCGGCCTTTGCTGTGGATATACAGTAGGACTGCCCCGCTGAACATCAGCACCAGGCCCCCTGCGGTATAAGAAGTCGTCCCGGCCCCGCCGGTTTCAGGAAGCTTATACCCCCAAGGGGTGTCCTGAATGGGAAGCACCAGCACCTTGGAGTCGGTGGTGGTTTGGAGTGTCAAAGGCGTTCCGGTGTCGCTGGTTTTTTCCAACGTCCCGTCCTTCTCCGTAGCCGGGTAGATTGTGGCACTGCCGTCATCCCCCACTACCAGAATCCACGGCCCCGCTACCATGTGGTTGGAGGGTGCGACTGTCTCACGGAGATGGTATTTTGCTCCCCGCTGAATGCCCTCAAAGGTCGCAATGCCGTTTGCATCGGTGGTAGCTTCTCCAAACTGAACCTTCGTCACTGCATCTGTCAAGGTAAATGTTGCACCTGACAGTTTCGTATTGTCCACGCTGTCCGTCTTCACGATCCGCAAATCCAACCGGGTCGTCATTTTGTTGGTAAAGGCGTTTCCAGGGATTTCCAGGGTATAAGACCCATCCGCATTGGCCCCCCGACTAACGCCCCCAGTCTCCGCAGAGCCGGTGTCGGCGGTGGTGGCGGTGTTTGATATTACCTTACCATCAGCATTAAACACCGCTTCTTTTCCCGGTTCGTAGGCGATATTTTTTATATCTCCTGTCTTATCACCGGAATCACCAATTTTATTGTTGAAAATGTAATTGTAAAAACCCGTTCCGGTAACGGGCAGGTCGTAATAGTAGGTGTCATTCGTAGTATCCTTTGTCATGGCTGTTCCTGGCCAAGCATCGACTATTTCATTAATACTACCGTTGTTAGTAACCTCCCACACATACACGTTCACGTTGTCCCAGTTCTTTGTGTTCTGATAGCGAACTCTGAACGTCCCCGTCTGGGTATCCCCCCCGGATTCAGAGCCGGAAGAACCGCCGACTTCTTTGCCATCGACAGTAACGGACTTCACATAGTAGCTTGTGAACTGCACTCCCAAGAGTGTAAAGTCTTTCTTACCAACCTTCACCTCGATTTTATACTCTTTATTATCATAGGTGACACCGGTTTGATTTTCTTTGACCTCGCTGAGATAGTACGTATAGGTTCTATCGTCATCAAACATGATGTCGGAAAACGTAAATTTACCGGTAGTACCGTCGGATGTTGCCATTCGGAATTTATTTCCCGCATCGTCTTTCAGCTGGAAGTTGAAGCTCCGTCCGCTATCCTGCGCTACGCCGTCCTTGAGCAGGGCCTTGGTGCCGATAATGTCCAGTTCCGGCGTAGCCGTTACAGTCTTTCCGCCCGGGTCACCCAGAATCAGGCCGCCGTTGGTCATGATGCCGCCGCCGTGAACACCGGAACTGTTGCCGGTGATAATGACCTTCGCGGCACCGACTGCGCTATTAACAGCGGAAGCATCAGGGTGAGCCTCTAGTCCAAACAGATACTTTGCCGCCGCATAGCCGGTCTTGCCGATGGTAACAGGCTGTTCGTCACAGCTACCCGTCCAGTTCGCCGCCCCGCCGCCAGCCATCAGGCCGGTGACAAGAGAAATAGGGGCGTTTGCACCATTTCTATCACGGACACAGAAGTAATCCTTGTAGCCGTTGGCCTTAAAAACTTTGCTTGCTAGTGCCACATCGGTATCATAGGTCTTGTCATTACCACCGCCAGACATTTGTGTACCGGTAGCCGTGTTCCCGTAAATGGCCGCACCGTCTTTATTGACGATCATGGTCTCGCCCGTAGGACAGGCACCCACACCGCCGCCAAAGCCGCCCGCAGTGTTGTTCGTAATCAATGCATTGAAAACAGACAGGTTGCCCTTATACTGCACGAAAATACCGCCACCGCCCCAGTCATCCGTGGTAAGCGTTTTATTATTGGTAATGTATACCTTTCCATCTGTCCGAATCACGCCAGTGGTGCCGCCAGCGATACGAAGACCGCCGCCCTCGCCATATTGGACGCAGTTGCTGGCAATGGTGCCGCCGGTCATCTCAAACTTGGCTCCCTCACCCTCTGTAAAGAACCCCGCATAAATGCCGCCCCCTGCCAGACCGGAATAGTTGCCGGTAACATAGCCGCCGGTCATGTTCATGGATGAAGTTCCATTCAGTGCGATACCACCACCGCCGTGTTTATTGTTCTTATCACTCTGGCAGTCGTTACAGTCGCAATACTTGTAGTTGTTGGTCACATAGCCATCGCCGGACAAATTCAGCGTTCCGCTGTTGACGTAGATACCGCCGCCATTGTCATGGCCACTGTTGACCCAGTTGCCCGTCACCGCACCGCCGGAGATGTTCAGCGTTCCGTTTTGAAAGAAGATACCGCCGCCGGAACTGCCACGGTTGGCCGCAATGACACCGCCCTGGATATTCACCGTTCCGTTGTCAACATAAATACCGCCGCCGGGCTTGTCGTCACTGCCGCCGCCCACAATATAGCCGCCATTTATGTCCAGCGTTCCGCGGTCCACGGTGACTATATGTTTGCCGCCGGTGTTTTGGAGTACACCGCTCTGTAGTTCCAATGCACCCTTGACCAGAATCGCCTGTTCAGAAGGCCCCTGACACAGAATCTTTCCTGCGCGGGTGAGGTCGACGGTATGCTGTTCCAGCGTTTCCGTGGTGCCGGGGGCGGTGTCGTTGGGTGTGGATTTTGTGATATAATACGTCAGGGTATCATTTTCCAGTATCGCCTTATTGCCGTAAAGCGGCTTTTCACCGTCCGTGGTCACAGTCTCCCCAGGGGCTTGCGAGTCCATAATGGTAAGCTTCGCACCGTTTTCCACAAAAAAGTGCTGACCGGCCTTGCTGATGGTCAGGGTATGCCCGCTCAAGTCAATGGTGATGTTCTTCGAAATAGTCACTTTGTCAATGCTATCTTCCGTCCAGACATCAGTGACCAGTTTATAAACGCCGTCCTCGCTAAATGTATTTGTATTGATACTACCCGTTAGATCTCCGGCGGCCACAGCCGAAAGCAGATATAAAGAGAAATGATCCGTATCCACAGCCACGTCGCCGGTCTCGGTTTTTTCCGCTTCCATATCCTTGACGGTCTGGTTGTCGGTATCAATATGGTAAACCTTGGGGTAAAGCCCCTGGGTATCCAGGCCGCTGAAGGTCACGGTGACGGGGCCTACCGGCTCGATTTCTTCTTTCCCCCGGCGCAGGGTGATGTCCAGCAGGTAGCTCCGGCCGGGTTCGGCCTGTTCCTCTCCCAGAAGTTGATCCCGCACCGCCCGGCTATCTTCGTCCACCTGTTCGGTCACTGCCAGCGTGATTTCCCTTGCAGCACAGGGCAGGGACTCCCGGGGGCCGGTAACGGTCACGGTAATGCCGGATTCTGACTGGGCGGTCAGGGTAAATTCCTTCGGCCCCTGGGGCAGAACCACATAGCCCAGGATGCCGGAGTCCGCCGTCTCATAGGCCCTCTGGCCTACGGCGTGTTCCGCATTGCCCTCAATGGCGGTAAAGCCCTTGTCTGTGACCTCTGCCACAATGGCCACCCGGTCCGCTGTGCCGTCGCCGTCCCGGTCAAAAAGCACCAGGTCTCCCGCCGCCGGGGTGTAGTCCTTGGGGGTTCGGAAGGCTTCCGGCCAGGCCGTGGCCCAGCCGCCCCAGTCCCCCGCCGGGGGCACATCCTGAACCTGGGCATAGTGCAGGCAGAAAGCCAGAAACGGGGCGTTCCATTCGCCATAGGGGGTTCCCTGCCAGGCACCGTAGCGGGTATAGCCCATCAGGGCCTGGCCGTCCTCTGCCACGGCATAGTTTCTTGTACTCTCGGCATAGCCCAGCTGGCTTTGGGCAATGGCCAGGGCATCCAGCCGCCAGTCACCGGTGAGGGTCACATCCCCAAAGGTCTGCTCCCAGATTTCCGCCGTCTCCACATCCGCCGTGGGGTCTGCGTAACAGGCCAGGCCGTGGGTATGCTCCTCCAGGGTGCAGGTCAGCTCTCCCTGTTCATCCCGGCAGCTTTCCCCATGGGTATGGGGTTCTTTCCCGCAGAATACCGCTTTCTCCGGCTCAGTGGCCGTGCAAGCCTCGCTGTGGGTATGCTCCTCCATACCGCAGGTCAGCTTCCACGTGCCGTAGCACAGGGCGGTATGGGTGTGGGTTTCATCCTCAGGAAGGGTGCAGGTCAGTGCTTCGGTGTCCACCGGCTCCTCCACCGTTTCAAAGCAGGCTTCGGTGTGCTGGTGCTCTACAACCTGCGGTTTCCCGCAGACCAGATTTTTCCCTTCGGCATCATAGCATCCCGGATCCTCCTGGGACACAAATGGCTGGTGGGTATGCAGCTCTATTTCATCCTTTTCGCAGGTCAGCACGGGCTGGGCCGCTTCCGTGGACTTGTCGCATGTCAGAACCTGATTCAAGGAATAGCACTCGTCCGTGTGCTGATGGGCCGGTTCTTCTGTCTGACCGCAGATCAGATGCCGGGATACTTCATAGCACGCCTCCCCATGGACATGCCCCTGAGACTCCTCCTGACCGCAGGTCAGGTTGCCTTCCCCGTCATAGCATTCTTCCCCGTGTGTATGGCCGGTGCTTTCCGACATGCCGCACACCAAATCCCGGGTTTCCTGATAACATGCCTCGGTATGGGTATGCTGGGGCTCTGTGGACTGGGTGCAGATCAGCTCTCCCCGTTCCGATGTATAACAGGCTTCACCATGGGTATGGACTTCCGGAATTGTATAGCAGCTGTCCGTGTGCCGGTGAAGTTCGATCTCCGGCAGCGTACACACAAGACTTCCGTTTTCGTCCCAGCAGGCGGAGTCATGCTGGTGAACCACAACATCTGCTTCCACCTTGCGGGCCAAGACTCTTTTTTTCCGGGAGGTTACTTGCGTATAGCAGGCTTCCGTATGGGTGTGCTCCGGAATCTCACATTTCTTTTCCATGGTGATGGCCGGTAAAATCAGGGCGTAGGTGGTGCAGAATACCACCACACCGGAAAGTGCCGTAACGGCCCGCTGCCAGCGGCGCTTTCTTTTATGGGCCAATGTGTATTTTTCCGCATTCCGCAGAAGGACATCCTTCATCAAAATACTTTACCCGCCTTCCTCGCTCATTTGAGCACGCCAAAACCGGAAAGAGGCCAGACCCGGAACAGGATTTTTCCCACGATTTGCTCGTCGGAAACACAGCCCACCGCCGTATTCCGGGAATCCACCGAGGTCGAACGGTGGTCACCCACACAGAAGTAACGGCTCTCCGGCACCTGATAGGGCAGGGCAATGTCACATTCGCCCAGGGCTTTCTCCGTCAGGTAAGGCTCCTCCAGCAGTTTCTTATCCACATATACGTTTCCGTTTTCATCGATATCTACCCATTGCCCCGGACCGGCAATGCAGCGCTTGACCAGGATCTTGTTTCCCAGATAAAAGGCCACCAGATCCCCCGGCTCAAAATCCGAGCCTTTCACCGAAACAACAATATCTCCTTCGTTCAACGTCGGCGTCATGGACGCTCCGTATATTTGCAGAACCGGCATCCAGACCGTAGCGACAAGAACGGCAACCGCCGCCACGACAATCAGCATGTAAAGCGTGCTGCGCAGAACAGCGCGGTATCGCGAACGGTACTTTACCCGCTTCAACTCTGCTGCAAGCTGCTCCACGCTGGGATAATCCACCGGCTCTTTCCGAATAGGTTTCATTTTGCGCTTCCGCTCTCCTCTGCCATGCGGCGAATCGTTTCAAGATACTCCCTGGCTGCTCTGTCTGCCGCTTCAAATACGCCGTTCAGCTGCAGGGCCGCCTCTGCCATGGAACCGGCACGCTCCTGAATGAATTTCCTATCTGACAATTCCTTGCGTGCCTGCTGTAATTCCTCTGTCAGCCTTTCGTTCTCTATTGTCCGTGTGATCAGCATTTCAAGCAATTCCCTGCGGCTGAGTCTGCGCAGTTCCTTTTCTGTCATAAGCTTCTCCTCTTCCTCATGGTCACTGGATCTTTCAGAACACTTTGCTTTGTGCGAACTCCTGAAAACAAGCCAATCTTGTATGAATCTTTTACGTGGCCGCACAAATATACAACGAAACCTTACGGATGATATTATAACACTGCCGTTTTTTAAAGTCCACGTTTCCCGGGCATTTTTTAACAAATAACAGTTGTTTTATGAAATGCGCTATATTTCATGCTCAAAATTTGTGCAGTTTTCCGCATAAAAATTTCGCTTGTCTTGCATTTTCTACAAATCTCGTCATGTAGGTGTTACAATGATGTGTGACAGATGAAAGGAAAATAAAAAAAGGTAGCGAATAGGAATGGCATGTGCTATGGTAGAGTTGCTCAGACAAAGCCGAAAGGCAGGTGCCACCCTGTTATGGAGCGCCAATCTACCCGTCAGGCAAATCATAAATCGTTTTGAAATTGCGGTACTTTATACGGCACAGCCTTTTTTGATATGTACCCTCAATACTGGACAGCTAGTTTTTGGGGTATTGCTATATGAAATACAGCTATGCGTACAAGAGAATGTGTGTGGAAATGTATTGAGGAGGAAAATGGCCGGAGACACCAGAGGGTATTCAGGAAGAGAACTTTCGAAAAATGATTCGTGAATGGTTCAGGATGGAAAAATCCATTGCATACGAATGTGCCATATGGTATGATATGGTTAATTAAGGAGGTGTCTATTGATGATTCAACAGTTGCAAAGTCGTTACCGGCAATATGATGCGGAAGCCGCGTTGGTTCGCAGACAAAGTTCCCTGGTGGATGGCCTGTTTGGCTTTGGCAAAGATCCGAAGAACCATCCCTGCCATGAACTGTTTTATGAGGATATCGGCAAATGGACGAGGACCTTTCTGAAGACCCGGCCGGACACAAAGGACAGCTTTGAGGCGATCCGGTTTCTGATCGCCGCACCCAAGGAGTACTCTAACCGGGAGAGCTACTGGATGATGTGCGCAGCTCAGGGCTGGAGCCGGGAACTGGTGGATCTGCTGGATGCCGATGGGTGTGCGAAACTGCGGGAACTGTTTGATGAGCTGTACCCCAAACGCGACAGAATGCCGGTTCAGGAGGAATTGTACAAAGCTCTGAAAAAGAGATCGGCGAAGAGATAAAACGCGCAAAGCAGAGGCAGCGGCGGAAGCCGCGAGCCGCTGCTCTTTTTTTGTCGAAGCAGGAACTTTCACGGAACAGAGCAAAATAGTCTAATCGATAATCAAAATTCCATAGCCGAAATGGCTATGCTGGCTCCGTAAAATTTGTAAAAACATACAAAACGCAAACCTGTTATTCGAAAAACGTTGACAAATTTTTACGATGTTCGCGGTGATAAGCGCATCCCCGAGGTCGTTGCCGATATGCAGAAGGAAATGAACGGCAAGATCTACCCCGATCTTTTGGAACGCATGGCGCAGTTCGAGCTGACTCTGCTTGACTGGGCGGAGGAACACAAAGGCGCCCGGAAGTACGTGGCATTTGCCGACAAGTGCTGGCCTGCTTTCCCTGAGC
>OMCG01000467.1_pt1 | contig 29514 bp, 20 predicted proteins | sample 1674071 | NCBI WGS metagenome assembly OMCG01 (sample SAMEA103958139, study PRJEB25191) | human gut metagenome | biome: human-associated habitat [ENVO:00009003]; feature: intestine environment [ENVO:2100002]; material: feces | place: Germany | collected 2013/2015 | reverse complement strand
CGGGCGGCGACATCACGCACGCCATCCCCGACAATACGGGTTACATCACCGAGGGTCAGTTGTTCCTGCGCAACGATTCGGACACGGGTAAGGTTATCGTCGATCCGTTCCGTTCGCTGTCGCGTCTGAAACAGTTGGTGATCGGCAAGAAGACCCGCGAGGATCATCCGCAGGTGATGAACGCTGCCGTGCGTCTCTACGCCGATGCGGCCAATGCCAAGACCAAACTGGAGAACGGCTTCGACCTTTCGGACTACGACGAGCGTGCGCTCAAGTTCGCTTACGACTATTCGGAGAAACTGCTGGCGATCGATGTCAATATCGAAATTACGCAGATGCTCGACACGGCGTGGGAGCTCTTCGCCAAATACTTCTCGAAGGAAGAGGTGGCCATCAAGAGCGAACTGGTGGAGAAATACTGGCCTAAAACCGAGTAGAGCAATTCAACTCAAACAGAATGGCTATAAAATTCCAATATAACAAGACCTCGCTGGGCGAACTCGGAAAACAGCTGAAAATGCGGCAGAAGGCGCTCCCTACGATCAAGAGTAAGGAGTCGGCCCTGCGTTCCGAAGTGAAGAAGGCGAAGGACACCGCACAGGATTTCCGACGGCAGTTGGACGCGCTCACGGCGCAGTACGACTACATGGTTTCCCTGTGGGGTGAGTTCGATGCGGACCTGCTGCGCATCGCCGACGTCGATCTTGCGGAGCAGAAGATCGCGGGCGTGCGTACGCCGGTGTTGCAGGACATCCGTTTCGAGGAGAAGGATTACGACCTCTTCTCGGCTCCCGTGTGGTTCGCCGACGGAGTCGATATTCTCAAGCGCCTCGCGCGCCTGGGTATCGAGTTCGAGGTGTTCAACCGCAAGATGGAGTTGCTGGATTTCGCACGCCGCAAGACTACTCAGAAGGTAAACCTCTACGAAAAGGTGCAGATACCCGGGTACGAGGATGCCATACGCAAGATCAAACGCTTCATGGAGGATGAGGAGAACCTCTCCAAGTCGGCCCAGAAGATCGTGAAAACCAAACAACAGCAAGCCGGGGAGGGCGCGATGTTATGATAGCGAGAATGTCGAAATACGACCTGGTACTCTATGCGGGTCAGAGCAGCGACTTCATCGAGAAGCTGCGCGGCCTGGGGCTGGTCGATATCACCACTACGGGTTGGGAGCCTTCGGACGAAGACCGTCAGCTGCTGCTTACGATCGACAACCATCACAAGGCGGTCGAGACCCTGAAACGATTCTTGGAGGACGAGCGCTTTGTCAAGGACGAGCAGCCCATCGCCGACGGCGGCGAGGCTTTCGACCGCTACATGGCCGCTACGCAGCAGGCAGCGGCGCTCCGTTCGGAGATCGCACGCTTGCAGAAAACCGCCGACGAGCTGCGTCCCTGGGGCGATTTTTCGGTCGATACGCTTCGCAAGTTAGCGGACAAGGGCGTGGTGTTGCGCTATTTCTTCACCAGCCGTGCGGCTTACGAGAAGGATATCGAGGCGTGGTCGGAGCGTTATACGATCGCTCTGGTGCACGAGGGTGAAACCTTCGATTACTTCGTGGTCGTGACCCGGCCGGGCGAGGAGGTGGTGCTCGATGCGCAGGAGGTCAAGGCGCCGACGATGGACTGTCGTCAGGCCGAAGCCCAGATCGCCGAGGCTCGCAGGAAGCTCGCGGAGCTGGATCGGGAATTTTCCCGTGCGGCTCTTTCGGTGGAGGCGATCCGCCGGCATGGGATCGAGCTCAAACGGAAGTTGGAAGAGATTCGCGTGAAGAATACTGCGCAGCCTGAAGCCGACGGTACGCTGGTTATTCTGGAGGGGTGGGCCGAGGAGTCCGATTCCGCGAAGGTAGATGCTCTGCTGGCCGAATACCCCAATCTGATTTTCCTGAAGAGTACGCCGACCCCCGAGGACAATACCCCGGTGAAGCTGCGCAACCGTCCCTTCGCCCATCTGTTCGAGGTGATCGGCGCGATGTATGCGCTGCCCAAATACGGCACGATCGATTTGACACGCTTCTTCGCGCCTTTCTATATGATCTTCTTCGGCTTCTGTATGGCCGAGGGCGGTTACGGACTGGTCATCATGCTGGGCGGTTTGGCCGCAGTGATGCTGGGTCGCAAGAAGGGGAGTTCAGCCATGAAGGAGATCGGTATGCTGACGATGCTGTGCGGATTTTCGGGCATGGTCTTCGGCCTGATGTCGGGCTCGTTCTTCGGATTGCAGCTTTCCGAATGGGAGTGGCTGGGCAGCCTGCGCGATCACCTGCTGACACCGGACATCCTCTTCCCGCTTTCGATCGGACTGGGTGCCGTGCAGGTGCTTTTTGCCATGATGATCAACGCTTATGTCACGGCCCGCAGCTTCGGCCTGCGCTATGCGCTGGGGCTGATCGGCTGGATCATCGTGCTGGTCGATAGTGCTGCTGCGTTCCTGTTGCCCGAGAGCGTGGGCTTCACGTTCCATTCGGTCGCTTATCTGGTGATCCTGGGCGTCGGCCTGGTGCTGATGTTCTTCTTCAATTCGCCGGGCAAGAATATCTTCGTGAACTTCGGACTCGGTATCTGGAATACCTATAATAATGTGTCGGGGCTGGTGGGCGATCTGCTGTCGTACATCCGTCTGTTCGCCATCGGCCTTTCGGGTGGTATTCTGGCGATGGTCTTCAACCAGTTGGCCGTTGGTATGAGTCCCGATATTCCGGTCGTGAAGCAGCTCGTGATGTTGCTGATCCTGCTGCTGGGACACGGCATCAACCTCTTCATGTGCGTTCTCTCGTCGGTGGTGCATCCGCTGCGTCTGACGTTCGTGGAGTTCTACAAGAACGCCGGGTTCGAGGCCGCAACGCGCGTCTTCACCCCGTTGAAAAACGAATAAACTAAATGATAATCAATATTAACAACTAAAACAAAATTCGATTTATGGAACCTATTACGTTGGGCTATCTCGGTATGGCCATCATGTTTACTCTGGCGGCCGTAGGCAGTTGCTATGGTACTACTATCGCGGGCAATGCCGCAGTCGGTGCGATGAAGAAGAACCCGAATGCCTTCGGTAACTACATCATCCTGTCGGGTCTGCCCGCTTCGCAGGGTCTTTACGGCTTTGCCTCGCTCTTCCTTATCATGAATTACCTGACCGATTCGGTTACGATGCTGCAGGCGGCCGCTATCTTCGGTTTGGGTATCTTGGTCGGCCTGGTGAACTTTTTCTCGTCGTATCGTCAGGGCCAGCTTTGCGCCAACGGTATCGCTGCCGTAGGTAACGGTCATGACGTGGGTACCAAAACCCTGATCCTCGCCGCTTTCCCGGAGTTGTACGGTATTTTGACCGTGGCGATCACCTTCCTGGTAACCGGTCTGATGAAGTAATCGAAATCCGGGATTTCGAAAGAACAGGCGGAGCTTCTGCAAGCTCCGCCTGTTTGTGTTTTGTGAGGAAGAGGGTGTGTGTGGAGGGGTTTTGGAGAAGGCATGAGAGGGGACGGTTCGATTCGAGGTGGAGTAAATTGCGGGGTTCGGCAATGTTGCTGTGTCCCGGCAGATCGGACGGTTACGGGGTGGAAACCGCTGGAATTCCGGGGTGTCTTCGGAATCCGGTCATGTCAGTCATAGACGGCTGTTTTGTGTGGTCGGCTTTGTTGGGTATGCTGCTTTATTCTGTTGTTTGGAGCGCTTGTTCGATTTGCTCGATCAGCAGGCGTTGTATTGTTGCGTCGTAGTCGGTTTCGGAGAGCAGGATTTTGCCATTGGGACTGATGATAAAGTTGCGGGGAACGTATCGGGTGGCGTAGAGCGAGTAGATTGACATGTCGGGATCCAGACCTACGGAGAATGCGATTCCCAGCTCGCGGCAGAACTCTTGAACGGTCTGCTGCGTTTCGCCTTGATTGATTGGAAGGAAGCGAAATTTCCGGTTAGCAAAGCGATCGACGATTTGGGTTTGCATCTGCTGCATCTGCTCCCGGCAGGTCGGGCACCACGTGGAGAAGAAGGTAAGCAACACCACGTTGCCTTGCAGGTCGGACAGGGTGATCGCTGTGTCGTCGAGCATCCCGACCGTGAAGTGAGGGGCCTCCTCTCCGACGCGGACGAGCGTGGTTTCCTTTTCCGTTGGGATCTCTTCGGAAAGGCAGCCCGTTAGGGCGAGTACAAGCAGGAACAGCACAATAGTCGGCTGTACGGTCCGGTATAGAAGTCCGAGATGTCGTGTAAGTCCGGATCGAGAGAAGAATCTTGTCTGTCGAAGAGCAGGCCGTAAATATGCCGTCATAGGGAGTTGGTTATAATCGTCGGGTAGAGTTCAAAATTCGTTCCGAATAAAAAAGCCGGAATTTTCCGGCTTTTTTATTCGTGCAGGGAAATACCCCTCTTCAGTTGATATGGCTTGCCGCACGGGGATCGTTACCGCATTCGGTAAAGCTGGTCCCGCAGACGAGGCGTGAAGCCCGCCTCGCGGATCGCTTGTTGGATGCCTGCGGCATCGAACTGGTTGTGCGCCCCGGCCGAAGAAACGACGTTCTCCTCGATCATGATCGAACCCATGTCGTTGGCGCCGCTGTGCAGCGCTACCTGAGCGGTGGCCTTGCCGACGGTGAGCCACGAAGCCTGGATGTTGCGGATGTTGTTCAGAACCAGTCGGCTGACGGCGATTATGCGAATGTATTCCAATGGTGAAAAGCGGGTTGCGACCCCCTGCCGCTCCAATTCGGTGCCCGACGAGCGGAAAATCCAGGGGATGAAGGCCAGAAAGCCGTAATGTCCTTCGGGACAGCGGGCCTGCAGGTCGCGGATGCGCAGCAGATGGTCCACACGCTGACGGGGTGTTTCGACGTGGCCGTACATCATCGTCGCCGAGGTCGGCAGGTTGAGGCAGTGGGCTTCGTGCATCACCTGGATCCACTCCTCGACCGTAGGTTTGGCGGGCGAGATGGCTTTCCGCACGCCGGGATCGAGGATCTCGGCCCCGGCACCCGGCAGGGAGTCCAATCCGGCGGCGATCAGCCGCTTCAGGGTGTTGAGCGTGGTGAGGCCGCTGATGCGGGCGATGTGCGCCACTTCGGGCGCTCCGAGGGCGTGCAGGCGTACCTGCGGATAGAGGCTCTTGAGTGTCGAGAAGAGCTCCTCGTAGAAATCGATCCCCAGCTTCGGGTGCAGACCGCCCTGCAGTAGCAACTGGTCGCCGCCGAGGGCGAGCATCCGCTCGATTTTCTCCTTGTATTCGTCGAGCGTGGTGATGAAAGCCCGCTCCGTCTGGTGGGGTTTGCAGTGGAAATTGCAGAAGCGGCAGCCCGAAATGCAGACGTTGGTGATGTTCACGTTGCGGTCGATCTGCCAGGTCACGACCTCCGGGTCGGGCACTACGGCACGGCGTACGCGGTCAGCTGTGAGAGCCAGCTCCTGCAGGGGGGCCTGTTCGTAAAGCCAATACGCCTCCTCCGCCGTGAGGGGATCACGCTTCAGACATTTTTCGTATATCTCTTCCGCACGGTTGGGGCCGGTCCCGGCGGTTCGCTGCGTCTGTTCCCGGATCATCGCTTCGATCCTTTTTTGCCCCCTTTGCGGGACGTTTTGCCGCCCTTACCCGGTCGGGACGTGCTTTGGCGGCGTACCGGAATCGCTGCGTGCCCCTTTACGTCGTCCTCGCGGGAGTCGGCCGCCGCATCGTGCACCAGTTCGAAATCGAGCTGGCGGCGTTGCAGATCGGCCCGCTTGACGCGAATACGCACGGCATCACCCAAGGTGAAGATCCGTCCTTTGCGGCGTCCATAGACCTCGTAGCGGTTCTCGTCGAACTGGTAGAGGTCGTCCTCCATTTCCCGCAGCGAAACCATGCCTTCGATGTGGGTTTCGTCCAGCTCGACGTACATGCCCCAGTCGCTCATGCCCGAGATATGGCCGTCGAAGAACTGGCCGATCTTGTCCTGCATGAACTCCACCATTTTGTACTTGATCGAGGCGCGTTCGGCTTCGGCAGCGATCACTTCCCGCTCCGAGGCGTGTACGCAGAGTTTCTCGAAGGTGTCGCGGTCGGCCGATTTGCCTCCTTCGAGGTAGCGGGCCAGCAGCCGGTGGACCATCATGTCCGGGTAGCGGCGGATCGGCGAGGTGAAGTGCGTGTAGTAGGGGAAAGCGAGGCCGTAGTGACCGATGTTGTCGGTCGAATAGAAGGCCTTGGACATCGCACGTACGGCGAGGTTCGAAATGACGTTCTCCTCGATGCGTCCTTTGGCCTGTCCCAGCAGCTTGTTCATCTCCTTGGCCACGGCGCGTCCCTTGTCGGCCTTGAATACGTAGCCGAAGCGCAGAACGAAGGACCGGAACTTTTCGAGCTTCTCCTCGTTCGGAACGTTGTGTACGCGGTAAACCATCGTACGCCGAACGGCACGGCCGTTCACTTTGTGATGTCCGCAGAATTCGGCGACCTGTTTGTTGGCCAGTAGCATGAACTCTTCGATGAGCTGGTTGGCCTCCTTTTGCTCCTTGAAATAGACGCCCAGCGGTTTGCCTTCGGCGTCGAGTTTGAACTTGGCTTCTTCGCGCTGGAAGCTTACGGCTCCGTGCTTGAAGCGTGTTTTGCGCATCCGCTGGGCCAGACGGTTGAGCGTCAGCACCTCTTCGGCAAAGTCGCCCTTGCCGGTTTCGATGATCTGCTGCGCCTCCTCGTAGGTGAAACGGCGGTCGGAGAGGATGACCGTGCGGCCGAACCATTTGTCCAGTACTTCGGCTTCCTCGTTGAGCGTGAAGACCGCCGAGAAGCAGAGACTCTCTTCGTCGGGGCGCAGCGAGCAAAGCTCGTTGCTCAATTTTTCGGGCAGCATCGGAATCGTGCGATCGACCAGATAGACCGACGTGCCGCGCTCCTCGGCTTCGGTGTCGATCACCGAGCGGGGTTGAACGTAGTGGGTCACGTCGGCGATATGTACGCCCACCTCCCATACGCCGTCTTCGATCTTGCGGATCGAGAGGGCGTCGTCGAAGTCCTTGGCATCCGCCGGGTCGATGGTGAAGGTCGTTATCTTGCGGAAGTCGCGCCGGGCGGCGTAATCGGCTTTGGTGATCGTCGAAGGAATGGCCTGGGCCGCATCTTCGACCTTTTGCTCGAAATGGTAGGGCAGGCCGTATTCGGCCAGGATGGCGTGCATCTCGGTATTGTTCTCTCCGGCGCGGCCCAATACCTCGACCAGCTCTCCGGCGGGGCTTTTGGAACCCAACGCCCAGTCCGTAATGCGGATCACGACTTTGTCGCCGTGCTGTACGTTAGGGTTGTCCCGCTTGGAGAGATAGACGTCCATCGGCATGCGCCGGGGATCCATCTTGACGAAGATGGCGTGGTCGCTCACGTCGGCTGTGCCCACGTATTGCTTGCGGCTGCGCTCCACGATGCGGGTGACCTCGCCTTCGAGGGACCCGGCGTGGGAGCGGCGGGTGATGACGAACTCCACGCGGTCGCCGTCCAGAGCATTCAGCGAATTGCGCTGGCTGACATATACGTCGTTTTCGAACTCCTCGGAGCGGATATACATCGCTCCTGTCGAGATCATCTGTACGATGCCCTCCTGACGGGGACGCTCCTTGCCGCTGAGACGGTACTTCTCCTGTCCGCATTCTTCTATGGTGCCTTGGGCGAGCAGTTCCGTGATGATTTCACGGGTACGAAGACGGCCCTCCTTGGTGGCGCCGCCCGAGGCCGAAGCCAGATGCTTGAGGGAGAACTTGTTGTTCGGGAATTCCCGGAACAGGTTAATGATCAGCGAAGAGCGGTCGAATGCGGCCGACTTCTTCGTATTTTTCAGTTTATTCATCGGTTGAAATAGTTACGGGCGAGGAGTTCCATGAACCGGATGCCGGTCGGAATGGCCGCCTCGTCGGGATTGAAGGTGGATGTATGCAGTTTTCCGGCTCCGGGACCGACGCCCAGGCGGTAGAAGATCGCCGGGTAGCGGGTGCCGTAGAAGCCGAAATCTTCGGAAGTCATGCGCAGGGGCAGCATTTGAAAGGGAATTCCTTCGGTTTCGGCCAGTGCGACGGCCTGCCGGATCAACTCCGGGTCATTGACCACGCACGGGTAGCCGGGGGTGAAGTGTACCCGGGTTCGTACGCCGTACGAGGCGTCGTTCGCGGCGGCGAGTTCTTCGATCGTGCGTTTCACTTCGGCCCGTTCCTGCTCGTCGAAGGTACGCATCGTTCCCTCCATATAGACCCGGTCCGGGATGACATTGGTAGCGCCCGCAGCTTCGACCTTGCCGATCGAAACGACCCGTTCGGGCGTGTTCAGGGCCGTGAGGTACAGGATCAGTTGTGCGGCGGCGCTCACCGTGTCGCGGTGTTCGGCACGCATGGCCGCGTGCCCGCCCGCGCCTTCGAGCGTGAGGCGCAGTTCGTCGTTGGAGGCCATGTACTTGCCCGCGCGGAAGCCCAGCGTGCCCGCGTCCAGCGCAGGTTCGACGTGCTCGCCGACGACGGCCAGCACCGTATAGCCTTCGAAGGGGTTTTCGGCTAGCACTTTGGAGGCTCCGCCGGGATTCGATTCCTCTCCGGGTTGGAAGATTCCGAAAAGAGTACCCTCGAAATTCCGCTCGGCGGAGAGCCGGAGCAGGGTGCCGTAGAGTACCGCTGCGTGGATGTCGTGCCCGCAGGCGTGCATCACTCCGTCGTTCTCGGAACTCCACGCCGCGCCGCTCTGTTCGCGGATGGGCAGGGCGTCGATGTCGGCCCGCAGCACGACGGCCCGCCGCAGGTCGCCGCGTCCTTCGATCGTGGCCAGTACGCCGGTTCCGGCGATCGGACGGCAGGGGATGCCTGCCTCGCGGAGCGCTTCGGCGATGAAGCGGGCGCTCTCCGTTTCGCGGAACGAGAGCTCCGGATGGCGGTGCAGGTGACGGCGAAACTCTACGGGTGTCATGGTTAAGTGTTTAATAGCAATTACTTTGCCCTATTCGGAATTAGAATACGTTACGGGCGATTTTGCGGATGTTGTCCGTGCGTCCCATCGTGTAGAAATGGATGATCGGCACTCCGGCCGCTTTGAGCTCCTTGGCCTGGTGGATCGCCCATTCTATCCCGACCTCCCGGACGGCCTTCACCAGCTCTTCGGGCAGGCTGACGCTGAAGGTGCGGGGCAGGATCTCCAGGTGCTTGGGCGTCGAGATCGGCTTGATGCCCGGGATGATCGGTACCGTGATGCCCGCTTTGCGGCAGCGCTCCACGAAATCGAAGTACTTGCTGTTGTCGAAGAACATCTGGGTCACGATGTAGTCGGCTCCCGCATCGACCTTCTCCTTGAGGTACTGGAGGTCGCTTTGGGCGTTCGCCGCCTCGAAATGCTTTTCGGGATAGCCCGCCACGCCTACCGAGAACTTGGAGTGGTGGCACTCCTCGACTTCGCCGTCGATAAATTCTCCCCGGTTCATGGCCTGGATCTGGCGCACCAGGTCGGCGGCGTGGGCGTGTCCCTGGGCGTAGGGGACGAAGCGGGGTTCGTTCTGCCGCTTGTCGCCCCGCAGCGCCAGCACGTTGTGCAGCCCCAGGAAATCCATGTCGATCAGCGAATCCTCGATGTCGTATTTCGACCAGCCGCCGCAGATCAGGTGGGGAACCACCTCCACGTCGTACTTGCGCCGGATCGCGGCCGAGATGCCGACCGTGCCCGGACGGCGGCGCATGATGTGCCACTCGCGGCTTCCGTCGGGGCGGATGTCCTCTTTGAGGGCTTCGCGGTGGAAGGTGACGTTGATGTAGGCCGGGTTGAAATCCATCAGCGGGTCGATGGCTCCGAAGACGCTGCGCGTACCGTCCCCCTTCAGGGGCGGGAGCAGCTCGAAGGCGAAACGGGTCGTGCGCGAAGCGACGGCGCCCTGTATGAGATCCGTAATATTCATCAGATGTTATTGGGTATCAGTTTTTCGATCGTTTCTATGTCCATGTTGCGGCGTGCGGCGTAGTCGGCCAGTTGCTCTCGGTCGATTCGGCCGACGGAGAAATATTCGGCGTCGGCGAAGAACAGGCCGCAGAGCGCCTCCTCAGGTGTAATCATATAGTTGTCGTTCAGACGCATGGCGGTCGTCTTGTCGGCGGCCAGCAGGTCGAAGACCTCGCGTTTGAGCGAGTGGTCGGGACAGGCCGGGTAGCCGAAGGCCATGCGCCGACCCCGGTATTTGCTGCGGATGATCTGTTCGGGTGTGAGCGCCGGACCGGTTTCGTAACCCCACATCTGGCGGCGGATGAAGATATGCACCCATTCGCAGAGGGCTTCGGTCAGGCGGTCGGCCAGCAGCTTCGAGAGGATGGCGTTGTAGTCGTCGCCCTCCGCGCGGAACTTTTCGGTCAGCTCCTTGAGCCCTATGCCGCCCGTGAGGGCGAAGGCCCCGATATAGTCGGTCCTGCCTGCCTTTTCGTCGGCGATGAAATCGGCCAGACAGCGGGCCTGGGCTTCCCGGACCGGGGCCTGGCTGCGCAGCATCGGCAGGATGTATTTCTTGTCTTTCGGGCCGGTGACCACGATGTCGTCGCCCCGGCTGACGGCTTCGAAGATGCCCGCTACGCCCTGGAGGGTGAGGAGTTTTTCTTCGCGGATGCGGGCCAGCATCTTTTGCGCGTCGTCGTAGAGCTTGCGGGCTTCGGCGCCGTGTTCGGGGTTTTCGAAGATCTCCGGTACGCGGCCCTTGAGCCCCCACGCCGGGAAGAAGAAGTTCCAGTCGATCAGCGGCTCCACATCGGCGATACTTATGTCCGGAAACACCAGCCGTCCCGTATGTGCCGGAACGGCGATTTCGGACGCGGGTTTCGGCACGCGCAGCTTGCGCACCTGACCGAAGGGTAGGATCGTGCGGATCTCCTCGCGGCGGCGGTACTGGTCGCGCAGGGTCTGTTGCTCTTCGCGCACGCGAGCCAGATACTCCTCCCGGCCGGGACCGAGCAGTTCGCCGAGGATTTTGTTGTTGCGGCTGGCGTTGTCGGCATGGATCACCGGGCCCGAGTAGGTCGGAGCTATTTTTACGGCGGTGTGTACGTCCGAAGTGGTCGCACCGCCGATCAGTACGGGAATTTGCAACCCCCGGCGTTCCAGCTCTTCGCAGACGTGGATCATCTCCTCGAGCGAAGGGGTAATCAGTCCGCTCAGGCAGATCGCGTCGGCGCCCCAAGCGACGGCTTCGTCGATGATGCGGGGACACTCGACCATCACGCCCAGGTCGCGGATCGTGTAGCCGTTGCAGGCCATGACTACCGCCACGATGTTCTTGCCGATGTCGTGTACGTCGCCTTTCACGGTAGCCACCAGCACCTTGCCAGCGCTCTTGGCGTTCGCTTCGGAACCTTGCTCGATGTAGGGAGTCAGTACGGCGACGGCTTTTTTCATCACGCGGGCGGTCTTGACCACTTGCGGCAGGAACATTTTGCCCTGCCCGAACAGATTGCCTACGACCTCCATGGCCGGCATCAGCAACTGGTCGATCACCGCTAGGGGCGAGCCCAGCGTGCGGTAGCCTTCGAGCGCGTCCTGCTCGATGTAGTCGGCCACGCCCTTGAGCATGGCGTATTCGATGCGTTTGCCGAGCGGCTCCGAGCGCCAGGCGTCGGTATGCTGTGTCTGCGTCGCGCCGGTTTTGGTGAATTGCGAGGCGTATTCCGTGAGGCGTTCGGCGGCGTCTGCGCGGCGGCAGAGGATAACATCCTCGACCCGTTCGAGCAGTCCCGGTTCGATGTCGCTGTAGATTTGCAGCATTTGGGGATTGACGATCGCCATGTCCATACCCGCTTGGATGGCGTGGTAGAGAAACACCGAATGCATGGCCTCGCGCACGGCGTTGTTGCCCCGGAAGGCGAACGATAGATTCGACACGCCGCCCGAAATCTTGGCGTGGGGCAGGTTTCGCTTGATCCAGCGGACGGCTTCGATGAAGTCCCGGGCGTAGGCGTCGTGGGCTTCGATACCGGTGGCCACCGCGAGGATGTTGGGGTCGAAGATGATGTCTTCGGCGGGGAATCCGTCGTCGGTGAGAAGCTTGTAGGCTCGCTGCGCCACGTCGATCTTGCGGGCATAGGTGTCTGCCTGTCCCTGCTCGTCGAAGAGCATCACCACGGCGGCGGCTCCGTAACGGCGGATGAGGCGGGCGCGGTGCAGAAATTCCTGCTCGCCCTCCTTCAGGGAGATGGAATTGACGACGCTCTTGCCCTGCACCACCCGGAGCCCCGTTTCGAGCACCTCCCATTTCGAAGAGTCGATCATGACGGGTACTGCGGCGATTTCGGGCTCAGAACCCATCAGGTTGAGGAAGTCGCGCATGGCTTCGGGACCGTCGATCAGGCCGTCGTCCATGCAGACATCGACGATATTGGCGCCCGCTTCGACTTGGGCGCGGGCCACCGAGAGAGCTTCCTCGTAATTTTTTTCGCGGATCAGCCGCGCGAACTTGGCCGAGCCGGCGACGTTGGTGCGCTCGCCGACATTGACGAAGTTGGCTTCGGGAACGATCCGAAGCTGTTCCAGCCCGCTCAGGCAGGTCACGTGCCGCCGCTGCGGCAGGGGGCGGGGCGTGTAGTTGTTCACGATCTTCGCCAGTTCGAAGATGTGCAGGGGCGTGGTGCCGCAGCAGCCGCCCACCAGATTGACCAGGCCGCGCCGCATGTATTCCTCTACGTCGGCGGCGAACATCGCGGGCGTCTCGTCGTAGCCGCCCATGACGTTCGGCAGACCCGCATTGGGATAGACCGCCACGCGGAATTCCGAAACAGCGGCCAGCCGCTCCAGGTAGGGCAGCAGGGCCTTGGCGCCGAACGAGCAGTTGAGGCTCACGGCCAGCGGCTCGGCGTGTGCGACGGAGGTATAGAAAGCCTCGATGGTCTGTCCCGCGAGGGTGCGCCCTGACGAGGTGAGCGTACTGGAGACGATGACCGGCAGTCGCATGCCGCGTTCAGCGAAGAGGGTTTCGATGGCGAAGATCGCTGCCTTGGCGTTCAGCGCATCGAAGACGGTTTCGAGCATCAGCAGGTCGGCGCCGCCGTCCATCAGGCCCCGAGCCTGATTGTAGTACGCCTGCGAGAGCTGTTCGAAAGTGAAAGCCCGGGCGCCGGGGTTGTCCACGTCCGCCGACATCGACAGCGTATGGCTCGTCGGGCCCATCGAGCCGCCCACGAAGCGGGGCTTCTGCGGATTGCGGGCGGTGAAGGCGTCCGCCGCTTCGCGGGCGATGGCTGCGCCGGCCCGGTTGATGCGGTACGCCTCCGCTGCCAGTCCGTAGTCGGCCAGCGAAATGGAGTTGGCGTTGAACGTGTTGGACGTAATTACATCCGATCCGGCCTGGAGGTATTTCTCGTGGATTTCGCGGATTGTTTCCGGACGGGTGAGGTTCAGCAGGTCGTTGCAGCCTCTGAGAAGTTTTTCGCTCGCGGCGAACTCCTTGCCCCGGTAGTCGGCTTCGTCCAGGCCGTATTGCTGTATCATCGTGCCGAATCCGCCGTCGAGCAGCAGGATGCGGTGTTCGAGTTCGTGTCGTATGTCGCGGTTTTTTGTCACGTCGTGTGGTATTTTATTGGGGTATGATTTCGATTTCGAAGAGTTTGCTCCATCTTTTGCCTGTCACGAAGATACGTTCCGAGGCCGCGTCGTAGGCGATGCCGTTCAGTACGTCGGTATCCGGGGCGATCTCTTCGTCCGGGAGCAGGCCGCGCAGGTCGATGACCCCTTCGACAATGCCGCTGGCGGGGTCGATGATGACGATCTGGTCGGTGACATAGACGTTGGCCCAGATCTTCCCGTCGATCCACTCCAGTTCGTTGAGCAGTTGTACCGGGGCACCCCGGAAGGTGACCGGCACGCTGCGTTGCACCCGAAAGGTTTCCGGATCGAGGATGCGCAGGTATTCGCTGCCGTCGCTCATATAGAGCCGCTCGCCGTCGGTCGTGAGGCCCCATCCTTCGCCCGCATAGGCGAAAGTGCGGAGCTGCCGACCCGTCGCCGCGTCATAGACGTAGGCTTTGTTGTTTTCCCAGGTCAGTTGGTAGATCTTGCCGTCGAGCAGCGCGATGCCTTCGCCGAATTCGCTGCGGGGCAGCGTAGCCACTACGTCCGTGCGTCCTGTTTCGAGGTCGATGCGCTGCAGGCGGGAGTGTCCGTATTCGCCCGTACCTTCCCACATCACTCCGTCTGCGAACAGGAGCCCCTGCGTGTAGCTGTCGGTCGAATGGGGATAGCTTTCGATGACCCGGTAGGTGTAGGTGCGCGGCGCGGCGGGGGTAGCGGCCGGGGTTTCCGTTCGGAGGGTTTTCGTGCGTCCCGAGCAGGCGGCCAGCGTCATCGCCAGCAGTCCGATCCATGCGATTTTTGTCATTGGATTCCGTATCGTTTGTATGCTGTCCGGCTGCGGCGTTGGCCGTTTATAGCCGGTATGTCCTTATTATAATAGGCAACAAAGATAGCTATTTTTCGGAAAAAGACGTCGATTTCGGCGCCCGAATTACGGATCGGAGGGGCTGCCGGTCCGGGTGCTTTTCCCCGAAGCCCTTTCTGAAAGAAAAACGGATCGGTGCGGAGATATTTATCGGGTGTTTGTTGCTTGCTAATGAATTATTTTGTACTTTTGCCGACCCGAACTGTAACGTATAAAACAACTGAAATATGAATATCGTAAGAGAACAGCGCGAGCAGAATAACTCGCTCATCAAGGTGACCGTAGGCGAGAAGGATTACGGCGATGCGGTCGAAAAATCCCTGCGTGAGTACAAACGCAAGGCCAATATTCCGGGCTTCCGCCCCGGTATGGTGCCGATGGGCGTGATCAAGAAGATGTACGGCAAGGGCGTGCTTGCGGAGCAGGCTTACCGCCAGGCTTCGGAAGCAGCGTTCAACTATCTGCAGGAGCAGAAGATCGATTATGTCGGTGACGTGATCCCTTCGGAGGAGCAGGGCGACTTCGATTTCGAGAACGGGACCGAATTTGAATTCATCTTCGAGATCGGCGAAGCTCCCGAGGTGAAACTCGAGCTGTCGGCGAAAGATAAGATGACCTACTACACGATCAAGGTCGATAAGAAGATGCACGACGATTACCGCAGCAATTTCCTGCGTCGTTTCGGCCGTCTGGTGGATACCGACAAGGTAACGGCGGACGAAGCGCTGGAGGTGACGCTCGACAACGGTGATATGAAGATTGAGGGCGCTTACGTCGGACTGATTTCGATGAACGAGGAGGAGCGCAAGCCCTTCATCGGCAAGAAGGTCGGGTTCAAGACGCAGGTCAATGTCAATGAGCTTTACAAGACTCCGGCGCAGCGTGCCGCCGTATTGCAGGTCAAGGAGAACGAATTGGAGGGTATCAAACCCGAATTTTCTCTCGAAATCACCAAGATCCGCAAGTTCGCGGAACCGGAGCTGAACGAGGAGTTCTTCAAGATGGCTTTTCCTGCGGGCAACGTCAAAACCGCCGAGGAGTTCGAGGCGTTCGTCGATGCCGAAATTTCGAAAGAGCTGCGCCGCGAGAGCGACTATCTGTTCACGTTGCAGTTGCGTGATTTCCTGTTGAAGAAAGCCGGGCTGACCATGCCGGTCGAGTTCCTCAAGCGCTGGCTGTACGTCATCAACGAAGGCAAGTTCACCAAGGAGGAGATCGAGAAGGATTTCGACGCTTTCGTAAAACTGTTCACTTGGAATTATCTCCAGAAATATTTCATCAAGCAGGATAACCTTACGGTAACCCCCGAAGAGGCTACTGCAGAGGCCAAGGCGTTGGCACAGGCCCAGTTCGCTCAATACGGATTGCCGACGGCTCCGGAAGATATGCTGGCCAATTACGCCAAGAAGATTCTCGAGGACCGCGAGCAGGGACAGAAGATCTACGAGAAGCTGTATGAGATGAAGGTGGTCGAGGACGTGAAGTCCAAGATCAAGGTGACCGAAAAGGCCGTTTCTGCCGAAGAGTTCGCAAAACTGGCCAAGGAGATTTAAGAAACAGCGGAAAATTGGTATCCGATCAGAGCTTTGAGGGTTTGATTTTTGCAATCACTCCCTCAAAGTCTGTTTAGTAGTCATACTTCTGTTTTTTGCTTCTTCCCTCGTTTTTGCCGGATTCGAGCCTGCATCGTGTGTTGGCCGGGTACGGGAAATCGAGTAGGACCGGAGGCAAGTCGCGGAAAAATTTTTGAACCGGCTTCCGATGTTTTTTATTAACTTGCAAACTGTTCGGTTATGAATGAATTTGAAAAATACGCCACCCGGCATTGCGGTATCAATAGTCTGAAACTGCATGATTTCCGCTCGCAGTACGCGGCCTACGTGTCGCCGACGATCATCGAGGAGCGCCAGTTGAACGTGGCGACGATGGACGTCTTTTCGCGTTTGATGATGGATCGCATCATCTTTTTGGGGGCTCCGATTTACGACGATGCGGCCAATATCATCCAGGCACAGCTGCTGTTCCTGGAGTCGGCCGACCCGGAAAAGGACATCCAGATTTATATCAACTCCCCGGGCGGATCGGTGACGGCCGGTCTGGGAATCTACGATACGATGCAACTGGTGCAGCCCGATGTGGCGACCATCTGTACGGGACTGGCCGCTTCGATGGGCGCCGTGCTGCTGACCGCCGGTGCTGCAGGCAAGCGCTCGGCGTTACCCCATTCGCGGGTGATGATCCATCAGCCGCTGGGCGGGGCTCAGGGGCAGGCGTCGGACATCGAGATCACGGCCCGCGAGATCCGCAAGACCAAGCAGGAGCTGTACGAGATCATTGCGGCCCATTCGGGCGCTCCGATCGAGAAGATCGAAAAGGATGCCGACCGCGATTATTGGCTGTCGGCTCGGGAGGCCAAGGAGTACGGGCTGATCGACGAGGTGCTGACCAAGCGGGGATAATATTTCTGTTTCAATCTGCAGGGGACGGTCGATTTCGGGAGAGAAAATGTATCGTTTCCGATCAGCGGAGGCAGAGCGGGGCGCTCGATAGGCCGAGCGGAATAAATGAAGAACCCGGTTCGATATTTCCGGTGTGCGAAGTCGGAACGAGGCCGATCGACGGCCGGGTAGAGATGATGGCGGGAGTTTGTTTTCGACTTTATCCCGGCAGAGGCTCGTCCGAAAGTTCGACCGGGACCGGGAACGAAATTCGAAGGAAAACTAAAGACCTATGGCTAAAAATTACGGAGAAGACCTTTACGGCAACGAGAGCGATGCGTGTTCGTTCTGCGGGGCCAAACGCCGCGATGGTGCGATCCTGTTGAGTTCGTCCAAGGGTTGCAATATTTGCAGCAAATGTATTGCGAAAGGATACCAGATGCTCATCGACAACGATGTGCTGCATGACGAAGCCGCATCCCGTCGCAAGGAGAAGAAGAATACCTCGTTGAAATTCGAGGATTTGCTCAAGCCCAATGAAATCAAGGAGTTTTTGGATCAGTACGTGATCGGGCAGGACGATGCCAAACGCTATATGTCGGTGGCCGTATATAATCACTACAAGCGGCTGCTGCATGCTTCGGGCGAGGCGAGCGAAGTGGAGCTCGACAAGTCGAACATCCTGCTGGTCGGCCCGACGGGTACCGGCAAGACGCTGATGGCCCGCACGATCGCCAAATTGCTGAACGTGCCCTTCACTATCGTGGACGCTACGGTACTTACCGAGGCGGGATACGTGGGCGAGGATGTCGAGAGTATTCTCTCGCGGTTGTTGCAGGTGGCTTCCTACGACGTGGAGCTGGCCCAGCGGGGGATCGTCTTTATCGACGAAATCGACAAGATCGCCCGCAAGAGCGACAATCCGTCGCTTACGCGCGACGTGTCGGGTGAAGGTGTGCAGCAGGCTTTGCTGAAGATTCTGGAAGGTACGGTGGTCAATGTTCCTCCCCAGGGCGGGCGCAAGCATCCCGAACAGCAGTTCGTGCAGGTCGATACGCGCAACATTCTGTTCATCTGCGGCGGAGCGTTCGACGGCATCGAGAAGAAGATCGCCCAGCGGCTCAACACCCGGGCGATGGGTTACGGACGGATGAATGCCGATTCCGTGGACCGCAACAACCTCATGCAATACCTTATGCCGCAGGACCTCAGGTCGTTCGGTCTGATTCCCGAACTGGTGGGCCGCCTGCCGGTGCTGACCTATATGGAGCCGCTCGGCCGCGAGGCCCTGCGTTCGATCCTCACGCAGCCCAAAAATGCCATCATCAAGCAGTATGAAAAGCTGTTCGAGATGGACGGCGTGAAGCTCGTGTTCGACGACGAGGTGTTGGACTATATCGTCGATAAAGCCATCGAGTACCGGCTCGGTGCCCGGGGATTGCGTTCGATCTGCGAAGCGATCATGATGGACACGATGTTCGATATCCCCTCTTCGGGAGAGCGCCGCTTCGAAGTGACCTTGCCTTATGCCCGGGAAAAGTTCGAAAAGAAGAAATTTTTGGCGCTCAAGCAGGTCGGATAAGCCGGATTTATATTAAATTTGTACCACGAACGCCGGGCCGCTTGCAACATGCCGGAGCGGGAGGCTGTCGGAATGGAACATCGAGCGGGCGGGATTTCCGGTTTTCAATGCGGTCTTGTCTGCCTGGTTTTCCGCAGGAACGGAACCGGGCGGATCTGATGCGGGCCGGGTGAAAGGATTCCGCAATTTATCCTGAACAGGATACGCAAGTCCGTTGCATCGGGGGTGGTGCAGGTTTATCCGAGTTGCGCCGTATGTAGCGGCGAAGCGAGAAATTCAAACATAATAAAAGCATACAATCACTTATGATTACTAAATCCGAACTCACGCGCGTTGCAGACAACATCCGCATCCTGTCTGCGGCGATGGTCGAGAAAGCCAAATCGGGACATCCCGGCGGCGCAATGGGCGGCGCGGACTTCATGGCTGTACTTTACACCGAATTCCTTCGCTACGATCCGGACCAGATGGATTATCCCTTCCGGGACCGTTTCTTCCTCGATCCGGGACATATGTCGCCGATGCTCTACTCGACTCTCGCACTGGCCGGAACTTATTCGGTGGAGGATTTGCGTAATCTGCGGCAGTGGGGCAGCGTCACGCCGGGCCATCCGGAAGTGGACGTGCTGCACGGTGTGGAGAATACGTCGGGTCCTCTGGGCCAGGGGCATGCCATGGCGCTGGGCGCCGCGATCGCCGAGCGGTTCCTTGCGGCTCGTTTCGGGGAGTGGCAGTCCCACAAGACCTATGCCTATATCTCCGACGGCGGTATCGAGGAGGAGGTGTCGCAGGGCGTGGGCCGCATCGCCGGCCACCTGGGGATGAACAATCTGATCATGTACTACGACTCGAACAACGTTCAGCTTTCGACCAAGGTCGATGAGGTGGATACCGAGAACGTAGCGATGAAATACGAGGCGTGGGGCTGGAACGTCATCACCATCGACGGCCATGACGTAGAGCAGATCCGCGAAGCCCTCACGGCCGCCAATGCCGAGAAGGAGCGTCCGACGCTTATCATCGGCCGTACGGTTATGGGCAAGGGTGCGGTCGCGGCCGATGGATCGAGCTTCGAGGACAAGGTTTCGACGCACGGTCAGCCGCTGACGGCTGCCGGAGCCGATTTCGCCGCTACCGTCCGTAACCTGGGCGGCGATGCAGAGGATCCGTTCAAGATCTTCTCCGAGAGCGGCAAGGTGTTCGACGCCCGCCGCGAAGAGCTTCGTGAATGGGTGCGCACGCAGCGCGAGAGGGAGAAGACGTGGCGTTCCGAGCACAAGGAGCTCTCCCGCAAACTCGATCTTTTCCTCTCGGGCAAGGTGCCGGAGATGGACTACAAGGGACTCGAGATCAAACCCGACGGTGCGACCCGCGCCGCCTCGGCTTCGGTGCTCTCCTTCTATGCGGAGCGGATCGAAAATATGATCGTCGCCTCGGCCGACCTCTGCAATTCGGACAAGACGGACGGCTACCTCAAGAAAACCAAAGCCTTCTCGAAGGGTGATTTTTCGGGCAAGTTTTTCCAGGCAGGCGTTTCGGAGCTGACGATGGCCTGCATTGCCAACGGTATGGCGCTGCATGGGGGCGTGATTCCGGCGTGCGGTACGTTCTTCGTCTTCTCGGACTATATGAAACCCGCCGTGCGTCTGGCTGCCCTGATGCACCTGCATGTAATCTATATCTGGACGCACGACTCGTTCCGCGTGGGCGAGGACGGCCCGACGCACCAGCCCGTCGAGCACGAGGCTCAGATCCGTCTGATGGAACATTTGAAGAATCACCGGGGGGAGCGTTCTATGTTGGTGCTGCGTCCGGCCGACGGCGAGGAAACCGTTACAGCTTGGAAATTGGCGATCGAGGAGCATCGTCCCGTCGCGCTGATCCTGTCGCGGCAAAATATTAAGAATCTGCCCGCACTCAATCACAGCCGCCGTGAGGAGGCTGCCCAGCTTTCGAAAGGCGCCTATATCGTAGTCGATGCCGCCAAACCGGCTGTGGTGATGCTCGCTTCGGGTTCCGAAGTCGCTACGCTGGTCGAAGGTGCCGAGTTGCTTTCGAAGGAGGGAATCGCGGTCCGTATCGTGAGCGTGCCGAGCGAAGGACTTTTCCGCGACCAGCCCAAATCCTATCAGCAGACCGTTCTGCCACAGGGTGTGGTGCGTTACGGCCTTACGTCGGGTCTGCCCGTGACATTGCTGGGACTGGTAGGTGAAAACGGTATGATTCACGGTCTGGATCACTTCGGTTATTCGGCACCCTACAAGGTCCTCGACGAGAAGTTCGGTTACAACGGCCAGACGGTATATGAAGAGGTGAAGAAGTTGATCGGTAAATAAGCCGGTTGTAAAACGGATAGAAGACAGGCCCGGATGCCGATAGGCGTCCGGGCCTGTCTTCTGTTTGTTCCGTCGTTCTCCCGTTGATTTTTTCACGGGTCTTTCCGCTGTTTTTTGCACCCGTCGGGTTTCCCGAAGACTTGTCCGGCGATGTTCGGGGAAGAACGGGTGCAGCTTTGAAATCGGATCATGGACAGAGTGCCTTGGGGCGGCCTTTTCCTGTTATTGTTGATAACTTTTCCATAAAATGCCGGAGGGGCGGACCATCGAATGCGATTAAACCCTATATTTGTTTTCGGTATCGGTTCCCGATGTGGAGGGCGAATCCACCGGGATTAAAAGGGAATCCTGTGAAAGTCAGGAACTATCCCCGTAGCTGTAAGTTTCTTTTGGGCGGTACATTCTCTCAGCCACTGGCCGTTCGGGCCGGGAAGGCGTGCCGTCCGGAACAAGTCAGAAGACCTGCCGTACCGGGACGAGATTCGTTGCTTTCGGGTGAAAAGCGTCGGAACGGTTTCGGATGCTTCGTCGTATCTATTGCCGGTTCTGTAAATTCCATTCCTGCCTGTGTTGTATCGGGTCGGATCGCTGCGAATCCGTCGTTCAGAAGAGGTGTATTTCGGTTTTTCCGAAGGGTCGGTAAAAAGTCGTCGGATCGGACGACACCGATCTGGCCGACGAAGGCGTACGGTATGGCTCGGAACGTGCGGCTTGTCGTGTTTCTGCGGAGAAAGCCCGGCGGCTGATATTTGTTGCCGTCGAGCCGGGTCGGAATCGGCCGAATTTCCGTCGGTGGAGTTATCGGTGTGGGGAATTCGAGCGTTGAAAGTATGAGTATAATAATATAATATTTGAGGAGAAGTTTAATCGTTATGGAAACATTCATTGTCAAGAGGGACGGAACGCGGGAGGCGTTTTCGATGGAGAAGATTCAGCGGGCGATCGCCAAGGCATTCCTTTCGGTCGGGAGTTTCGCTACGCAGGACGTGATCACCAACATCCTGAGCCGGGTCAGCGTGACCGACGGCATCTCGGTCGAGGAGATCCAGAACCAGGTGGAGGTCGCGCTCATGGCCGAGCGTTACTACACGGTAGCCAAGGCTTATATGCTTTATCGCCAGCGGCATACCGAGGATCGGGAGGTGCGCGACAAGTTGCAGTTCCTCATGGAGTACTGCGATGCTTCGAACGCCGCGACAGGAAGCAAGTTCGACGCCAATGCCAACGTGGAGAACAAGAACATGGCTACGCTCATCGGCGAGCTGCCCAAATCGAATTTCATCCGTCTGAACCGCCGCATGCTCACCGACCGCCTCAAGGAGATATACGGCAAGGAGTTGGCGGACAAGTATATCGAGATGCTGAACGACCATTTCATCTACAAAAACGACGAAACTTCGCTGGCCAACTATTGCGCTTCGATTACGATGTATCCCTGGCTCATCGGAGGAACGATTTCGATCGGGGGCAATTCGAAAGCCCCGACCAACCTCAAGTCATTCTGCGGCGGCTTCGTGAATATGGTTTTTATCGTGTCGAGTATGCTCAGCGGCGCCTGCGCCACACCCGAATTTCTGATGTATATGAACTATTTCATCGGCCAGGAGTACGGCACCGACTATTTCAAACGGGCGGACGAGGTGGTCGATCTCTCGAAGAAACGGCGCACGATCGACAAGGTCATCACCGACTGTTTCGAACAGATCGTCTATTCGATCAACCAGCCGACCGGAGCGCGGAATTTCCAGGCCGTGTTCTGGAACGTTGCTTACTACGACCGCTACTATTTCGAGAGCCTGTTCGGAAATTTCCTCTTCCCCGACGGCAGCAAGCCCGACTGGGAGTCGCTCAGCTGGCTGCAAAAGCGTTTCATGAAGTGGTTCAACCGCGAACGGACCCGCACCGTGCTGACCTTCCCGGTCGAAACGATGGCTTTACTCACGGAAAACGGTGACGTGAAGGACAAGGAGTGGGGCGATTTCACGGCCGAAATGTATGCCGAGGGACATTCGTTCTTTACCTACATGAGCGACAATGCCGATTCGCTTTCGAGCTGCTGCCGCCTGCGCAACGAAATTACGGACAACGGGTTCAGCTACACGCTCGGCGCCGGAGGCGTATCGACCGGCTCGAAGAGCGTGCTGACGATCAACCTGAACCGTTGCATCCAGTACGCCGCACGTAAGGGTATGCCCTATCAGTTCTTCCTCGAGGAGGTGGTCGATCTGGTGCACAAGGTGCAGTTGGCCTACAACGAGAACCTGAAATACATGCAGTCGAAGGGGATGCTGCCCCTGTTCGATGCGGGCTATATCAATATGTCGCGCCAGTACCTCACTATCGGTGTGAACGGACTGGTCGAAGCAGCCGAATTTCTCGGCATTCCGATCAACGACAATCCCGATTACGAACGTTTTACACAGGAAATTCTCGGAATGATCGAAAAGTACAACAAGAAGTACCGCTCGAAGGAGGTGATGTTCAACTGCGAGATGATTCCGGCGGAGAACGTGGGAGTGAAACATGCCAAATGGGACAAGCGCGACGGCTACAAGGTGGGGCGCGACTGTTACAACAGCTATTTTTACATCGTCGAGGACGAATCGCTCAACATCGTGGACAAGTTCCGACTGCACGGCCGCAAATACATCGAGCACCTCACGGGCGGCTCGGCCCTGCACATGAACCTGCAGGAACATTTGAGCCGGGAGCAGTACCGCCACCTGTTGCGCGTGGCTTCGCAGGAGGGATGCAACTATTTCACGTTCAACATCCCGAATACGGTCTGCAACGATTGCGGGCATATCGACAAGCGCAACCTCAAGGCGTGTCCGAAATGCAACGGCAGGAATCTCGATTATCTGACCCGTATCATCGGTTATATGAAGCGTGTCAGCAACTTCTCTCAAGCTCGGCAGCAGGAGGCCGCGCGTCGTCACTATGCTACGCCTGGCCAGCTTTGATGTGGTGTTCCAGGAGATTCCGGGCGAAGTGACCCTCGCTCTGAATCTTTCGGGGTGTCCGAACCGGTGCGCCGGGTGTCACAGTCCCCATCTGTGGGAAGAGGTCGGGGAGCCGTTGGACGATAATTTGCTGAATAGTTTGTTGTCGGGATACGGAAATGCGATTACCTGCGTTTGTTTTATGGGAGGCGATGCAGCGCCCGGCGATGTCGCGCATTGGAGCGCCTGTGTGCGGGCTGCGACCGAGGGCCGGCTGAAGACAGGCTGGTATTCGGGGCGTTCTGAATTGGCCGCAGGTATCGACCCGCGCAGTTTTGATTATATCAAGCTGGGACCGTATGTCGCACATTTGGGAGGCTTGGATTCCGCTTCGACGAACCAGCGGCTTTACCGGGTGACGGACGGCGAAATGAAGGACATTACGGCGGAGTTGAGGAACAGGGATCGTATGTTATTGGGTTAATTGAATCATATTAAAAGGCTGCGAGGGCTGTGAACGAATAGTTCACAGCCCTCGCAGTATATGCCGGGCGGTTCGCGGATTTGCACGGAACGGAGTCCGTGCGCACTGTTTTTCGGTTTGAGGAACTCGAAAGAATTCGCTGCTCGCCTACGGATGCAGACAAGTAAAAAGTCCCCTTTTCGGGGACTTTTTACTTGTGCGGTCGGTCGCGTTATAGTCCGAACTTTTGCTTGATCAGATCGACGGCATCGAGCTTTTCCCAGCCGAAGAATTCGATCTCGCGCTCCACCTCGCGGCCGTCCTCCCACACTTTCTCCTTGCGGGTGTAGGGGCGGTTGCCGAAATGTCCGTAGGATGCCGTCGCTTCGAAGATCGGGTTTTTGAGGCCGAATTTCTTTACGATAGCTGCCGGACGCAGGTCGAAGAGCTTGGCGATACGGCGGGCGATCTCCCCGTCGGTCATGTCCGCGAGCTTCGGATTGCGGCTGCATACCGCACCGTGCGTATCGACGAAGACGGAGATCGGTTCGGCGATCCCGATGGCATAGCTCAACTCCACGAGAATTTCGTCCGCGATCCCGGCCGCCACCATGTTCTTGGCGATGTAGCGGGCTGCGTAAGCTGCCGAACGGTCCACCTTCGAGGAGTCCTTGCCCGAGAAGGCGCCGCCGCCGTGGGCACCGCGTCCGCCGTAGCTATCGACGATGATCTTGCGGCCCGTGAGTCCCGTATCTCCGTGCGGGCCGCCGATGACGAACTTGCCCGTGGGATTCACGTGCAGGATATAGTCGTCGCCGATCAGTCGCGCCAACTTATCCTTGGCGCGTTCCAGACGGGCCTTGACGCGTGGAATGAGGATCGTGCGCACGTCCTCGCGGATCTTCTCCTGCATGCGTTTTTCGGCCATCTTCTCGGTGACGCCCTTGCTCGTGGGGATGAAATCGTCGTGCTGGGTCGAAACCACGATGGTATGTACGCGCAGCGGACGGTGCGTCTGTTCGTCGTATTCGATCGTTACCTGCGACTTGGCGTCGGGACGCAGGTAGGTCATCACCTGCCCTTCGCGGCGGATGACGGCCAGTTCCTTGAGAATGACGTGCGAGAGGATGAGCGTCGCAGGCATGTATTCGCGCGTTTCGTTGCACGCATAGCCGAACATGATGCCCTGATCGCCCGCGCCTTGTTCTTCTTCGGCCTCGCGCACGACACCCTGGTTGATGTCCGGAGACTGTTCGTGGATCGCGGAGAGCACGCCGCAGGAATTACCGTCGAACTGATATTCGCTTTTGGTATAACCGATACGGTTGATTACGCGGCGTGTTACGTGCTGGATATCGACGTAGGCGCTCGAACGCACTTCGCCCGCGACGACGACCAGACCGGTGGTGCAGAGCGTTTCGCAGGCTACTTTGGAGTTGGAGTCGTGACGAAGGAATTCGTCGAGAATGGCATCGGAAATCTGATCCGAAACTTTGTCGGGGTGTCCTTCGGACACGGACTCCGACGTAAATAAAAATCCCATTTTACATTTATTTTGGAAGTTAAACGTATAAAATGGGGAAAAATTGGCTGCTGGAATAAAAAAGCTGTTTTAGCTATTTTTTATTGTGGTTTGCAATCAGTCAAATCTTTCCACATTCCCCGCCGATCGGCGAGGACTGCAAAGGTAAACATAAAAAACGGGGAATAAAAACTTATTCCCCATATTATCTTACGAAAAATAGGTGCCGTCTTATAGGGCCTTGGTATCTATCGGGTTACGTTCAAGGTCGGCAGATTCAGGATTTGGGCCCGAGTGACGGTGAAGGGCTGTTTGGTACGTCGTTCGATGGTGCTGCCGTCCGTGAGGTTGAACCGGAAGAGGGTACCTGCCTCGTAGGTGGCCGGCGGCAGGATGGCGTAAAACGCTTCGGGTGTCGAGGTCAGTTGCAGGGAGGATTGGCTGGCCCAGGTGACCGTGAATTGGGTTCCTTCGAAGATCGGCTTATGGAACGAGGGGACATAGGAGTCTTTGTCTATCAGGAAATAGCCGGCGATCTCTTTCTGCTGGGTACTCGTGTCGATGTCGATGGATTTGATGGCGACGTTGCCCGTAACGGGAAGCTGGATTAGTCCGAACGGACAGTAAAAGTTGATCGGCTGGCCTGCCTGGGCACTCCCGATCATTGCGAAGTCGGAGATCGCTTCGATTCCCCGGAAGATTTCCACCGGCGTTTGGAAGATCACTTCGCTTTCTTCGGGGGTGATGACTATCGAGCGGCCGGGGTAGGCTGCGATGAGCGATGTGTAGGAATCGGGCAGGGCCGGAATCTGGTCGCTGGGAATGTCGGGATTGCTCGACAGCGAAAGGGCCAGCGAGAAAGTTCCGGAGGAGGTGTTGCCTGTTCCTTCGAGCTGGTAAAGGCGCATGATTCCTTTGGGATCTGTGTCGAAATGGACATTGATGTCGTCATATCGGCGCCATACGATCGGATGAGGAACCGGTGTTTGCTGGATGATGGTATGCAGGCTCGGACCGGAGTTTTCGCTGAACAGACCGGATAGCTGCGGAGATGCTGGCTGGGGCTCGCCGGCCGTTTGTTCGATTCGGGCTTGGAGCGTTTGCAGAGGCGAGGTTTTCGGGGCCTGCGGTTCGGAGTCGTTGCAGGCGGCGAGCAGAGCTCCGCTCACGAGCAACAACAGAGTGTGCTTTGTTTTCATGGTTGAAGTGATATTTGAGGCAATTATATATTTCGACCTACCGTTCGATGATTGCAGCGTTGAGTCCAACGGGCGCTTGTTCGCAGCTTGAGGTCGCGTCTGTAATGCAGTCTCTCCATTAAATTTTCTCCGAAGGGGCTATGTTTCCAAAGCGGTACATTCAAGTATATAATCGCTATATTTAATTTAAGATGAGAGGGTTATTCCCAAAAATCGTCGGAAGAGTAGTTCGAATCCTGTTCCGAAATGGTTTCAGTCAGGGTGCTGGTCGGGGCCGAGAGTTCGAAGCCCCGTTCGACGAGGAGCGACAACTGTTCGATGGTCGGAGTGCGATACGGTTTGAAATTGGAATACATACTGTCGTGTTGTTAGTTATAGAAGTGTATTCGCAAACTTTGTGCCGTCTTGCTCTGCCTGCGAATATCCCTCCAGCAGGGCCGTGAACACAATAATAACCCCTTTCTGCCGTTTTTTTTAACACAAGTCGAATGTTTAATTAAATCAGGAAACGAGCCCATGAGATAAAATTGCCTCCGTAATAAAACCAGTTAAATTATTTCGATATTGGATTATGAAAAAGGCATTGTTGTTATTAGGTATGATTGCCGCAGGCGCCGCATCCGGCGGTGTCGTCGCCTGGAGTATTTTATCGCCGGCCGAAAAGAACGGCACGCATGTTGTTACGCCGCAGAGCGGGGCAGTGTCTGACGACCCCTTTTCTCAGGCGGGAACCCATTTCACTTCGTATCAGGCCGAGCAGTATCCGGATCTTACGTATGCTGCAGAGAATGCTGTCAAGGCCGTCGTGAATATCGAGGTGGTTCAGGAGATCGAAGTTCCCGAGCGGCAGTACGATCCGTTTTTCGAATTTTTCGGTATTCCCCAGCAGGGCCGGCGCGGCCCTTCGACACAGGAGCGTCGGGGCGGAGGATCCGGCGTGATTATTTCCGCAGACGGTTACATCGTGACCAACAACCATGTGGTGGACGAGGCTACGCGCCTTCGCGTGAAGCTGAGCGACGGCCGCACGTTCGACGCCAAGGTGATCGGTACCGACCCCACGACGGATGTGGCGCTGGTGAAGATCGAGGCCGAGGACCTGCCTACGTTGCCTTTCGGCAGTTCGGATTCGCTCCGGTTGGGCGAATGGGTGCTGGCCATCGGATCGCCCTATAACCTGCAATCGACCATTACGGCCGGTATCGTGAGTGCCAAAGCGCGTCAGTTGGATGTCATTCCGAGCGAATTCCGCATCGAGTCGTTTATCCAGACGGATGCGGCCGTCAATCCCGGTAATTCGGGCGGTGCGTTGGTCAATACGCGCGGCGAACTGGTCGGTATCAATACCGTAATCAAGACGATGACGGGCAGCTATGTCGGTTATTCGTTCGCGGTCCCCGAAACGATCGTTCGAAAGGTGGTCGTGGATCTCAAGGAGTACGGCGTCGTGCAGCGGGCTCTGTTGGGTCTGGCATTCCGCCCCATAGATCAGAATTTCATCGATCAGATGGGCGAAGAAACGGGTATCGAGGAGTTGGGCGGCGTTTATGTCGCCAGTGTGTCCGAAGGGGGCGCTGCCTCGCAGGCCGGTATCCGCAAGGGAGATGTGATTCTTTCGGTCGATGGCGTGGAGTTGAACGAGGCTGCGACGCTTCAGGAGCAGATCGGCAAGCATCGTCCCAACGACAAGGTAAAATTAATGATAAAAAGGTCGGGTTCGATGAAACAAATCGAGGTGACCTTGCGTAATAAAGCAGGTAAGACGGAACTCCTCACGCGGGACGACGTCGATGTGATGGAAGTTTTGGGCGGAAAGTTTGCCACGGCCGATGAGCGTCTGTGTCGCCGACTGGAGATCAGAGGCGGTGTGGAAGTGCTGGCAATCAAGGCGAACGGTATTCTGTCGAAGGCACGGGTAAGACCGGGATTCGTGATTACCCACATCAACGACAAGTCCGTGCGTTCGCTCTCCGATATGCAGCGTATGACCGATAAGGTTCGCAGCATCGACGGAGTATATCCCGACGGACGTTCGGCGAGCTATGTGCTTGTCGAATAGGGAAGCGCCAGGAAAGCCGGGTATGTTTTACTGTTTTTTATTGCCGTAGTTTAAGAACATTCTTATAAAATTAAATATGCGTCAGTTAAAAATTACGAAGTCCATCACCAACCGTGAGAGCGCGTCTTTGGACAAGTACCTGCAGGAAATCGGCAAGGAGGAGCTCATTACGGTTGAGGAGGAGGTGGAACTTGCCCAGCGAATCAAGAAGGGTGACCAGGAGGCATTGGAGAAGCTCACCAAAGCCAATCTGCGTTTCGTCGTGTCGGTGGCCAAGCAGTATCAGAATCAAGGCCTCAGTCTGCCCGACCTGATCAACGAGGGAAACCTCGGTCTTATCAAGGCTGCGGAGAAGTTCGACGAAACCCGGGGTTTCAAGTTCATTTCGTATGCCGTGTGGTGGATTCGTCAGTCGATCCTGCAAGCTCTGGCCGAGCAGTCGCGTATCGTGCGCCTGCCGCTCAATCAGGTGGGCTCGCTCAATAAGATCAACAAGGCTTTCGCCCGTTTCGAGCAGGAGCACGAGCGCACCCCTTCGCCCGAGGAGTTGGCGAACGAGTTGGAGCTTCCCAAGGAGAAGG
>OMCG01000422.1_pt1 | contig 31631 bp, 28 predicted proteins | sample 1674071 | NCBI WGS metagenome assembly OMCG01 (sample SAMEA103958139, study PRJEB25191) | human gut metagenome | biome: human-associated habitat [ENVO:00009003]; feature: intestine environment [ENVO:2100002]; material: feces | place: Germany | collected 2013/2015 | reverse complement strand
AAAAATACGATGTTTATTTTGGCGGTCGGAAGTATAATATAGGCGATCCCTTTGAGGTTAAATTAGAGTCCACCATGCATGGAGAACTTCAATTTCCTCTGTTTGCTACAACTGTCATTAAGCCAACAAACTTACTCCTAATTCATATCAAGTTGCCTTTGCAGTTATTAAAAAGCAATACAATACGCCTTGTTACTTCTCCTACTCCTGCTGAAGTAGGTATCTCTAGAACCGAGGATGTCAAGTTAGACAACAATGGAGAATATGTTTGGAAAATTTCCCATCCAAATTTAACCTACGAGTATGCCATTGAATGGGATTTTATCGATGAGAAACAAGCCCTTTTTAAGTCCAAATAGTTTTTGTAAAAACGAACCGTGTGTTCAAGCTCCAGCGTAGGAGAAGAACACACGGCTCTTTTCATATAAATTGGGTTCTTTATGCAGCTACCTGAACCAACGGCTCATTTCCTCTTGCCTTTAGGTATTCATCCACTTCATCAACTGATTTCATATACATACAGTTGAGAACCGTCATAAAAGCCTGCTGCTCTTCAGTCTTAGCTAAAGCAAAGCCAGCTTTTTCTATGAAGCTAAACGAAAGCCACGGTGGAAGGTGCATGGCAACACACAGTGCCACTATATTTTTCTCAGAATAGTGTTTGACCTTTCCGGTTCTGTAGCGGCCAATCGTTGACTCAGACACCTTTGATTCAAAGGCCAGAGCCTCTTTTGTGCATCCAGAAAGTTTCATTGCATAGCAAAGAGCCTTTGGGAAGCTGTTCGGCATATCATTTAGTACCTCAGCTTCCTTCTTTGCCCTTTCAATTTCAGACAATGTTCCCTCTGGATCTATAATATGATAATAATTTCCGATTACATCGAAGTGTTCTTCAGCACGGGAGGGCATTCAAATTCCTCCCACGTCCGAAACTACTCAAGGTAGCCTCAAACGTGGGCGGAACAGGCAATGCGATGCTCATTGGGTTAAGCGATGTGCTCGCCAATGTTCGACTGCTGTTTTTATCCTGCAAAGCCAAAGCGCGTGCAACTTCGCTGGAATTCTATTGCTTTTCGTCTTTCTTAGAAGTTTGATGTACTTCCGCATCCGCTCCAATTCTGCAATTCTTTCATAGCGCCACTGGGAATGCGGATAGTCTTCAAGCGAGCTATCACCGGAATCCAACAACTGTTGAATTTCCTTGGTGATTCGGGTGTTCATCAGATTCAATGTTGCTTTTGAAGCCTTTGTGATAGCTTCAACAATCTTGTCAAGATTGAACTCGAATTTCCCGCTACGACAAATGATGTACATTGTACGCTCACCTGCCCTTTACAAGTAGTACGGTAAACCGCCGTTTCTATTATATCACATTCCATCTTAAAACAAAATATGTCTCGTGCCCTTATCACTTCGTCATCTTCTTCTTGACCTTTTCCGGCACATCGATCAAGCCAAAACGGTAGAACATCCCATAGATGTAAGACACGCCTCGGATATCTCCCAGCGCTTTAGGTCTGTCCACTACCTCTCCGATTTTAGCGATATTGTGATATGCCAGCATCACGGAACTCCAAGCAAGGCTCTTGCTGTCCTCTCTGCGGTCGATCCACAGTTCCTTGGTGAACTCATCTCCCCTGCCCTTCTTCAGCTTATAGGTAAAGGGCAAGCCAGACAGGGTCTTGAACTTGTAACCCCGAAAAGCCACCACGCACTTCCAGAGGTTCACTTCGCCGGGATCCTTTCTCAGTGCGTCCACAGCTCGATAGTGTCGCTGCCTCTCTGCCCCTGCACTGATATTATCTGCTTCAGCTTTCTCCGGGAAGTACACTCCTTTCTCATACGGCAGATAAGAGGTCACAGAGGAACGGGACAATTGTAAGGCAGACATGGTGAAGGTAACAGCAGTGGAGTAGTCCTGTATTTCTCTGAAGGAATTGAAGGTCTGCCGGACGAGCTTTGCGGTGTCCGACTCGTAGACTCCGGCGGTGATAAGTAACTTCCGAACCTTGATAGGGTTGAGGGACAACGCATCCGCGATGGACTGGAGCGTCATACCGTCTTTATAGAGTAGTACTGCGGCTTCCATCTGCTCTTTCAGATTCTTTCCGGCATTATACTCAGGCTTCAACTTCTTTCGACCGCCGCCGGGTTTTCTGGCTTTATATGGTATTTTCTCGCCCATGATTATTCATGCAGTTCCAGCGGCAGGCCATCCGGGTCGTGGAAGAAAGTCATCTTTTTGCCAGTATAACCATCCACACGGATCGGCTCACATTCAATTCCAGCCTCTGCAAGCTCATTCACTGTCTGTTCCACGTTATCAACGCAGAACGCAAGATGGCGTAGACCACAGGCTTCCGGACGGTTCACACGCTTCGGTGGATTATCCTCTGCGAAAATTTCCAGCTCCGTGTGTTCATTAACGCGAAGATCCAGCTTCCAATCCTTACGTTCCGGGCGGTAGTTTTCTCTTATGACAGAGAATCCCAGTTTGTTTACATAGAAATTCTTTGCGGCTTCGTAGTCAGATACAATAATCGCAATATGATGAATTTTTGATAAATTCATTATTTCTCACGCTCCATTTTCTATTTCCGTCACAATCTATATGCCACACTCTAAAATATGCCATGCGAACTTCCGGAGTTCAGTTCACACGGCGTATTACTTTATTTCAGCTTTTCAAGAATCTCATCTGCCGTCATACCGGATGCCAGCAGCTTTTTCAGCACAGCTTCGGCCTCGACCTTCTTAGCAGCTTCGGCGGCCTTCGCCTCAGCGGCTGCCTTCTTGGCCTCCAGCTTTGCGATTTCTTTTTCGGTCTGCTTGATCTCCGCCTTCTGCGGCTTTAGACTTTCACGCAGAGCCTTGATGTCAGTCTTCAGCTCTTCGATATGGGCGACAGTCTTGGAAAGACCCTCTTCGAGCATCGCCTTGTCTTTCTGCAACTTTGCGATCTGAACATCGAAGTCGGTAGATGCGGTAATACGGTTCTTGCTACCTTTGGTTCTGGGCATAGGATGATACCTCCGATAGGATTATGTAAGATTTAGTGTTAGTATAGCACTGTGGGAATGGGATAGCAATGATCTGCTCCGTATGTCGCATCAAACCACAACCGGGATTCTCCAATCTGTTCCTTCAAAAAACTCCTTGTGGTTAAGCAGCACATTATAGCCTTGGTCAAAGTGAGGGTTCGGAAAGAGGCTTTCTTGCGAAAGTAATTCTCCGTTTCCGACCCAGTTAAAGGCATCGCACACTCGAATTCTTAAAATTCCGACAACATTATTCGCCATGTCCAAGCCATGTTCACTATCAAGCGACTTTCTTTTTATTGTCCACCCATGTTGAGCATGCGGACGTAGAAAAGTTGATGGGAGTGTACTTTTCAAATCAACTGAAATCGTATCATCACCAATTTTGATGCCGTTATCAGATGCAGTTTCCGACTTCGAAACAGCAATCAACAGAAGGTATTGATACATGCTCTCTTTTATCGTTTCCAAATACGCATCAAATTCGGGCTCAGACAGTTCCATTCTTTTCTGAAGAACCGCCCCCATATCCACAGAACGCTTCTCATATTTACAAAATGAATTTCTTAAATAAGCTGTGTACTTATTTGCGCCAAACTATAGTGCAGTCCAATGGTTATCAACAACATCGACATAATGCGTTGGAATTCCATAATGCTGAAGAACCGATTCTAATCTCGTTCTTGATATTGAACTATTGTCCAAGTTCATAAAATGTGAAAAGTCCTTATCGTTTATTGCTCTGTCTATCACCAAGTTCAGCAAATGATTCCGACGACTTCTCGCTCCTGTGGATTCAATTCCGTGATAGATGCTAGGCTCTATCGTTTTATATAGTTTGCATTGACCACGATATAGCACATTACCATATGATGCGTTAATATACTTTACATATCCTATAATCTGCGTGAGTGCATAAATTGAATTGACCTGATACATTGGAACTTTTCTACCACAGGCGAATTCAAAATCTTCAAGGTAAATAGCATCTTGAATGGCTTTATTGGGCTCTATTACTTTTAAACTCATCGCGTCACCTACATCTGAAACATCAAATCGTTACATTCTCTGCATCTTATCCACATCATCCATATTGTGTTGTCTGCCGCCTACCGCGTAGAGGTGTACAAAGCTGTGTACCTCCAAAGCGGCTGGCTGTCACAGCCCAAATATATACTGCTCAGTACTATTTTCAAGGACAACAGATATACATTCAAGCACTCGTCTTATTTATTCATCTTTTAATGCCTTGCCCAGTTGATTTCCTCCGTTCGGTAGGAATACTTGTGGTAATATGCACTGATGGCTGCGCCCACGGCCACAGAATTATCCTTTTTGCTTCCCGGAATGATGGTGCACCGGGAGCCGGAATATGAAAGCGAATTGCTGCTTTTCAGAATATTCATGCTGTTCCAGATCTCCGGCACACAGTCATAGAGTCTGCCGGTCAGAATCAGGACCTCAGGGTTGAACAGATTGATGATAGTGCCTACCATAAACCCGATATATTGCTTCAGCAGCCTAAAATTCCATCCGTTCTGTGCAAAGGTACGCAGACGCTCCCAATCCGTTTTCTGCTTGAACACCTCCAGATTCTCAGATTCAAACACGCGGGCACGTATCAGCGATTCCAGACAGGTCTTTTGGCAGAACGGGCAGCGACATCCGGAAAGTGGGATTTTATCTTCCGGAATCTTATCAGCTTGTTCTACGTCTGTACACTCACTCTTCAAACGCTGAAGCGAGAAATCCGGGGAAAGGATATGACCGATTTCTCCAAAAAAACCATTGTTTCCCCGTAGCAGCCGCCCGGCCATGCAGCCGCTCAGGCCGATGCCGGTGCCGTGGTAGACGCAGAGGATGTTCTGCGATTCCGCAAGGCTTCTGCGTACAGGGTCAGTTGCATGGAATAGTTGTTCTTTCTCATGCAAAAAGCCAGCCTCGGCATTGTGGCAAAGTTCCACCTCGATATCCAGGCTCTCCAGCAGTGTGCGGACATCCGCGCATAACAGGCTGTCCAGATTTTTCTCGTTCAGACATGGAATATTGGGGCAGGCAGAGATTTGATTTTTTTTAGTATCGACCGCTCCGGGGAACGCGATCCCGATTCCAACCAGCGGGAGCACCAGGTTTAAAGTATCCTCCGAGGTTTTTGCCACTTGCAGGAATGCGAGCAGGACATCGTTCAGTGTTTCCGCCAGCTTTTCCAAGTCCTGCGATGAGTTTAGGCAAATGTAGTCCTCCTCTGCTTCCTTTGGCTCCTTTCGTGCACTCAGCAGATCCCGATCCAGCAGTTTTCCCAGTCCCAGTTCCCGCAGTCTTTTTCTAAGAACTGGTTGAAAGGCAAAATCCACCAAGCTCACTTTGATCTCACGCGTACCAACGGCAATGCCCAGCATATATCCCACGGTCGGCAACAGCGATAAGTCTTCTTTCGCCAGGTAACCTCTGTTTCGCAGCTCCTCGCATAGCTTGCTGACCGTTGGCCAAGAGAATCCCGATGCTTCAGAAAGCTTTGTTTTATCGGCTGTCTGCTGCCGTCGGATCTCATCGAGCAACCGGTAGTTATTTTCCGATAGAAGTGCTTCCTGCTTTTCCTTTTCAGCCATATAGAGTCTCCTCCATAAAAATAATATAAAATAAAGGAGGGAGCAGCAAGGTACACCGTTGTGCTTTGCCGCCCCTCCTAATCAAGGCTATGTGTCAAATCAACTTGTCATGTAAGCGATTGCTGCCGGAAACAGCTTGTCAAGGATAGACTTGAGCGCTGGAGCCATCTCCGGTTTGAGAAAAAGGGCTCCGATATAGACGAGCAAGAGCGCGATGAACACAATCTCCCAGAACTTCGATTTTAACATTTCGTTCTGATCTTTTGCGCTCTTTGTGTCCTTATTCTGTTTCTCAGCTGGTTCCAGTTTAGGAGATGCCGACTCCAAATGTTCCTGCTCCGTCTCAAGACGTTTCGAGCCTGACTCAGGAGAAATCGGCTGCGGGACCTGAGATTGGCCCGGATGCAGGTCGTGTTTCTTACTCTTACGATTCTTGTGGCTGCTGGACTTCTTCTTACTTTTTTAGACATAAGGCAGGCCCCTTTCTCTGGTCTCTGGGCTTTTGCACAAAGCACAAAAGCGGTGGCTCTCAGAGGCTGAGTCCCCAGCCCAGCCTGACGAGATTCGGCCTTGCGGTCAAATCCAGATATCCTGATTCCCAGGGCGTTATCAGGATATTGCTCTACGAACAGATAAAAGTAGCAGTGGAAGTCTTTATATATAAATTAAAATTTTGGCTCTTTATTTATTGTCATCATTATACATAATTGCATTCAATTTGTCAATAGTCTTTAGACAATTTTATCAAACAATTTATATATACAACATGAAAGAGTTGCATTCTTATTAGCTAAATTCTTCTCCTTGTTGTGTAACATCCAATTTCTGGCGCCATCTAAAACCATATAGGATTGCTAACAATAGTAAGGGCCGTGTGTTCAAAAACTCCATTAGGAGAAGAACACACGGCTCTGTTACTTTTATTTCATCTTTTCGAGGATCTCATCCGCAGTCATATCGCTTGCCAGCAACTTCTTAATCTGGGCATTGAAGTCAGCGTGAGTGATTGAAATATCCACGATTCACCCAAACATTGCTAATATTTTGCCTTTGCATCTTAGCCACATTCTCATGTGTTACCTGCCGCCCACCGCGTAGAGGTGTGCAAAGTTTCGAGCGGCAAAACCGTGAGAAATTTCCCACAGTTCAAATATAACCCTTTAAAAACTAGTTTTCAAGGGCACAGGTGAAATATACATCAGTCCGTATACTTTATCAAGTTACGTTCAGACAGCGTAGCCCTTGTCCTTGATGACCTCCACGACCTGTGACACATACTTCTGGCAGGTATCGTGGTCGGGAGCTTCGACCATTACACGCACAACAGGCTCCGTACCAGATTCACGGACAAGGATACGACCAGTGTCACCCAGTGCCTCGGCTACAGCCTTGACTGCTGCCTGCACTGCTTCGTCATCCTGTGCGGCTTCCTTGTCGGTCACACGGACATTCTCCAGAACCTGCGGATAGATCTTCAGAGGCTCAGCCAGTTTGCTCATGGGCAGCTTCTTGGCAAGCATGACTTCCATCATCTTCAAGCTGGTCAGGATACCATCACCAGTGCTGGCGTACTTGCTGAAGATAATATGACCACTCTGCTCACCGCCGATACGGCAGCCATTCTTGGCCATGTACTCATAGACGTACTTGTCGCCCACAGCGGTCTTGGCGTAACCGATGCCCTTCTCATCAAAAGCCTTATACAGACCAAAGTTGGACATGACCGTAGTAACGACGGTATTGGTCAGCAGTTTTCCGCGCTCCTTCATGTAGCAACCGTAGATGTACAGGATATGGTCGCCGGTGATAACATTACCCTTCTCGTCTACGCACAGGCAGCGATCAGCATCGCCGTCATAGGCAAAACCGATGTCCAGCCCCTTCTCTACCACGAACTTCTGCAAGCCCTCGATGTGGGTGGAACCTGCATTGTTGTTGATATTCAGTCCGTTGGGCTGTACATTGATGACGTAGGTGTCAGCACCCAGCGCATCGAACACAGACTTAGCGATGTTCCAGGAACTACCGTTGGCGCAATCCAGACCAACCTTGACACCCTTGAAGGAATAGATGCCCAGAGAGATCAGATAGCCCATGTAACGGTTACGTCCTGCCACATAGTCCACTGTGCAGCCGATGTGCTCACGGTGCGCAAAAGGTAGCTCCGGCCAGTCCTTATCGAATACATGGAGCTTACCGTCAATGTAATCCTCGACTAGCAGCAAGATCTTCTCCGGCATCTTCTCGCCATAGCAGTCAATCAGCTTGATGCCGTTATCGTAATAGGGGTTGTGACTGGCAGAGATCATGATGCCACAGTCGAAGTCGTCCACACGGGCGATATAAGCCACAGACGGCGTAGTAGTGACGTGCAGCAGGTAGGCGTCTGCGCCGGAAGCGGTCAGACCAGCGACCAGACTGTATTCGAACATATAAGAGCTGCGGCGGGTATCCTTGCCAATGACGATACGGGCAGGCTCGTTGTTGCCGTTGCACTCACGCAGTGCGTTGTAATACCAGCCCAGAAAACGACCAACCTTGTAGGCATGGTCAGCAGTCAGAGTAATTCCAGCTTCTCCACGGAAGCCATCAGTTCCAAAATACTTTCCCATTATGTAATTGTATCCTCATCCAAAGAGTGTTTTAACGAATATATGCTTTAGCCGGATAGAAAGCCGTTGCCTGCTGCTCACCAGGGACAGACAGTATTTTCGGATAGCTCAGCCAAGCTATGCACATGGCTACAATCTTAAGCATCCTATTTTCTTTCATCCATAGCAGTAGCCAAAGCCAAAACGCCATGAAAATCTCATGTACCTGTATTCTTTAAATCCATTATATTAACTTCAGTTTTCATTGTAAATTGATATCACATGCCTTGTATTCTCGCATCAACAGCCTCTGCAATTGCCGAATAATTTTCTCTATTTTCATCTACAACCTCTAACAATTCATTTTGAAAGAAACTGTTCATGAACTCACTAACGCTCTGTGTGATATTGCCGAGTTCGCTGTATTTTTTAGTAGCCTCATATCGATATTCCATTTGAATCTTCTTAATTTCTTTTCCAAATACGTTTTTCCGTTCTTGCCAAAAAAGCGTTATTTCAGTTGGGTAGCTCAAATCAAACATCGACTGTGCTTTATCAGCTTTAGAACGTTTCTCTTTTTCTTCTTTCGAGAAATCTATTACAACGGGAAAGGCCCTTTGTTGATATGACTCATCTTTAAGGAGCTGCATAACTTCATACATGCAATTATCTCGCCGAAGGTATGTATCCGAAACCAACAAAACAACATAATCTTCTTTTCGAATCGATTGCATAAATGCTCGCAAATCCCCCCAATGTTTTACATCTCGTACATCTCTTTTTACATCATAGCCCAGATTTTGCAAACATTCGTCAATCTGATCAGCATCCTCCTCGTCAGCATGCGCATACGATAGAAATATTGTCTTTTTAGGCATAATCACATCTCCTATTTTAAGATCTTTTTCAATCAGCTTCGATAAGAAATAATCATACACTTCCCGCGTTTCAACATATTCTGTCAATTCATGAAAATCAAAAGGAATTTTGAGATTTTTTTCTTTCATCAAGCTTTCAGTTTCAACTATTTTATTTATTAAAGTAAGATCATGCCACTTATATGCTTCAAGCGCACATTTTCTCAGATATTGTTTAATGCGATTTCGGGACGCATCAGATATAGAAATACTATTATTAAGATTACAGATATAGCTTCCAATCATTTTTAAACCATAATCCAGAATATAGCATATCTGTGTACTGTCATACATATATTCAACACACTCAATACTATCATCACAATACTCTATTGCGATACGGTCAATTATTTCTAATTTTTTATAAATTTCTTTATACTGGGATGTTCTTCCACTTTCAATCGAAATAAATGCCCTTGTTAATCTAGCAAAGTCAGCATAGTATTTTGCAAATCCTCCCGCCAAAGCATTGTTCTCTATAGTCTCGGCCTCATGCAAAAAATACAGTGCCGAGTTTTTATCACTCTTTTCGCATAAGTAATTCTGATTTGGCTGGAGAATAGCCTTTATAATTTTCAAGAAGAAACTTTGCGTCTCCTCGATTGCTTTATCTAATCCTTTTTGAATAACCAAATAGTATGATATCGCATCTGCCCATAATAATTTTCCATCGTTTTGAAGCGCAATCGCATTATTATAATTCGGAATTCGTTCTTTGTAGAGCTCGCTAACTGTTACTCTTATATATTCAAAGCTCGCCAACGAAATTTCCTGTTTTGCCAATAAAAAAACACAATACGGATTGAGTTTTTTCTCCAAAATATGGCTCACAATATCATACGTTTCAAAATATATAATGTTGGTCAACAATTTCTTCCACAAGTATTCCACATTATCAACAGTACCAATACCCTCAATATAAATAGATGCAATGGACTTTGGATCCGCAACTAGAGGTTTTCTCTCAATTACAGGAAGCATCGGCAAAATCCATATCCCACTCGCTTTATTTTTGATAATGCGATCCATTATTGACATGTTCCCCGGAGTCGCTCTTATGCCAATTATAAATGTGACCCTTGATTCAACAAAAGTTGGCGATTCATTTTGTACAAAAGACAAATAATCTATTTCTTCCTCTTCTAATTGCATTGCAGAAGAAACTATCACTAGTGGCATATCTTTTGCAATTTTATAATATACTTCCTTAAGCTCCCTAAGCGTGAAAGCACTCAATATAGGTGTTAATAATTCCGGATGAACTTTTCTCCTAAGTACAAAAACCATTTCATTTTTTAGCATCATTGTACTTGTATGGTCAAACCTGCCTATTATTTCACATAATTTCGACCTCACTGATAAGGAGTTATTCCTTGAAATATACTCGAATATTCCTTCAATAAAGCACCTTTTTATAGGAGAACAACATAATTTCATCCTATTTCCATCCACCGCTATACATTCAGTATTGTGTTTTGATGTTCCATAGACTTCATTTAATATTTGAGTTTTTCCGATTCCCTTATGTGCAACCACAAACAAGACATCATTATCAACATCATCAGCAATGATTGCCTTTGTCTTTTGCATTATTTGATCTCTAGTCAAAAACAATACATCGCTTCCCTTTGAACATTTTTAAGGTTTTATTCTATCATCCAAAGTATGAATGGTTAAACGTACCTATACTTTAACCCAGATTGATTTCTGTTTCCTGCTATTAAAATTAAGTAACAATATGCTTTAGCCGAGCGAGAATCTCGTTGCCTGCTGCTCACCACGGAGAGGTAGCATACTTGAGCAGCACAGCCATGTGGCTGAACACATGGCCGTTGTGCGGAATCAGTATTTCCTCCACACCATTTTATTAACTACATTCACATAACCCTGAATGATGCGAACCACCTTCATGGACACAGTCTCGTCCACATAGTCGGGGCAAGGCTTGCCCAGAACACCCTTCTGCTTCATCTCGATGGCCATATCGGTAGCGTTGAGGAACTCCCGGGTGGTGATGCCAGCCAGAATGAAGTCACCGGCTTCCAATGCCTCAGGGCGTTCCGTACTAGTGCGGATGCATACGGCGGCGATGGGATGACCGATGGACAGATAGAAGCTGCTTTCCTCAGGCAGGGTGCCGGAGTCGGAGACAATCGCCAGAGCGTTCATTTGCAGCTTGTTATAGTCGTTGAAGCCCAACGGCTCATTGACCCGAACACGAGGGTCCAGCTGGAAGCCGCTCTTTTCCAGACGGTGCTTGCTGCGGGGATGGCAGGAGTACAGGATAGGCATATCGTACTTTTCTGCCAGCGCATTGATGGCGGTGAACAGGCTCAGGAAGTTCTTTTCGGAGTCGATGTTCTCCTCCCGGTGGGCGGACAGCAGAATGTACTTGTCCTTTTCCAGTCCCAGGCGCTTCAGCACATCGCTTTTCTGAATCTTGTCCAGATTCATGTGCAGCACCTCCGCCATGGGAGAGCCGGTCTGGTAGGTACGCTCCTTGGGCAGACCGGTATCCGCCAGATACTTCCGGGCAAACTCAGAGTAGCACAGGTTCACATCGGAGATCACATCCACGATGCGGCGGTTGGTCTCCTCGGGCAGGCACTCATCCTTGCAGCGGTTGCCGGCCTCCATGTGAAACAGCGGGATGTGCAGCCGCTTTGCGCTAATGGCGGACAGGCAGGAGTTAGTATCGCCCAGCACCAGATAGCCCTCCGGCTGCAATTCGGACAGAAGCTCATAGCTGCGCCCCATGATGTTTCCACAGGTCACGCCGAGATTCTCGCCCACCACAGGAACCAGAATGTCGGGTCCGTATTCCCCAAAGGTGTTTTTCAGTTCAAAGTCTTCCCAGAAAACAGTGGAAAGATTTCTGTCCCAGTTCTGGTTGTAATAGACCACGCAGCAGTCGAAGTATTACCGGCAGCGTTTGATAACCGCAGCCAGTCGGATGATTTCCGGACGGGTGCCGCAGCCAATCATGACCTTGGTGCGCCCATCATTTTTCCATGTAAAGTTGTGTTCCATATAATTCTCCTAACGTCAACCAGTATCTTCTCTTACACCGGCTCGAAGAATGTATCCGGGTGGTTCGGGTTGAAAATCTCGTTGCAGGTCATCACTGTCACCAGATTCTCCGTCTCCGACAGGTTGATGATATTGTGAGTCCAGCCGGGAATCATGTGGACAGCCTCGATCTTATCCCCGGAAACTTCAAACTCTACCATTTCTCCGGTGTTGATATTCCGCTCCTGAATCAGTCCGTGACCAGCCACCACAATGAACAGCTCCCACTTGGAGTTGTGCCAATGCTGGCCCTTCGTGATTCCGGGACGGCTGATGTTGATGCTCACCTGTCCGCAGTCAGCAGTGTGAACCAGTTCCGTGAAAGAGCCACGGTTATCCACATTCATCTTTAAGGCGTACTTGAACTTGTTCGTTGGCAGATAGGTCAGATACAGGGAGTACAGCTTCTTGGCAAAAGAGCCATCCGACATTTTCGGCATCATAAGCGTAGTCGGCTGTGCCTTGAACTCCTGCAGTAAATCTACGATCTCGCCCAGCGTTACCTTGTGGGTCACGGGAACACAGCAGTAGCATCCATCTTCTTTCAGAACAGTCTCCACACCGTCATACTCACAGTGCTGCTCCTTGCCCTCCAGCAGGTCGAACATTCCTTCTACCAGGTCGTCGATGTACAGCAGTTCCAGTTCGGTGCTGCGGTCATTGACGGTGAACGGTTCATCGTTGGCGACCGCCCAGCAGAAGGTGGAAACGGCACTGTTGTACTTCGGGCGGCTGTGGCCCATAAGGTTCACAAAGCGGTAAACGGCGACCTTCGCACCAGTCTCTTTCGCGTACTCGAAGAACAGTTCTTCACCTGCCTTCTTGCTGCGGCCATACTCGCTGTTTCCGAAGCGTCCAGCCAATGTTGCCTGAATGGAAGAGGACAGCATGATGGTTGCCTTGTTGTTGTGCTTTTTCAGGCAGTTCAGCAAGTCGGATGCAAAGCCGAAGTTGCCCTTCATGAAGTCTTCCGGGTTTTCCGGACGATTCACGCCTGCCAGATTGAACACGAAGTCTGCCTTGCGGCAGTACTCGTCAAGCTCCTCCGAGGTGGAATCCAGATCGTACTCGTAGATTTCTTCAATATGCAATGCCGGGCGGGTCTTGTTTTTCCCATCCCGGATGTTTTTCAGGTTGTTGCACAGGGCGGTTCCCACCATGCCCTTGGCACCTGTGACTAGAATATTCATCCTATCACCTCTTTAATGTACTACGGTGCAGTCCGGAATATCTGCGCCATCCGGCACAGTTGCATTATTGCAGATAGAGCAGTTGCTGCCGATGCGAGCAAAGTTTCCCACAGTGGCACCGGTGCGAATCACACTGTTGGTATAGATCAAGGCGTAGTCCCCTACCGCGGCATCACAGTGGACTTCTGTTCCGGCGTTCAACAGAACACCGTTGCCAACGGACGCACCATTTTGGATACAAGCGTTTTGCAGCACCACACAGCCACAGCCAACTTCAGCAAACGGACTGACATACGCACTGGGCGCAACGATATTGGGAAAAGCAAAGCCAAGGGTTTAGCTTTCTCGTACACCTGTGCCCGGAACCAGTTGTTGCCGATGCCCACCACCAGCAAGCCGTATTCTTTCCGCAGCTCCGGCAGATTAGCAATGCAGCCAACCACTGGAATGCCGCAGATATCAGTGCCCACGGCTTGTCCGTCATCCACAAAGGCACAATCGTATTGAAGCATCGCCTGCTCCGCCACCATGCGCCCGAAACCACCGGCACCAACCAGCAGTAGCTTTTCCTTAGACATTCGGGATGCCCTTCAGCGCATTCTGAACATACTCGGTGGTCAGGATCTTCTTAACAGTGCCTTCCACATCCAGACGAGTAGTATTATGGCTGGTGTAGGACTCATCCGCCATGGTATGTACCTCGCCGTTGACCACGAACTTGTCGTAGTTCAGGTCACGGTTGTCAGCGGCAACACGGAAATAATGGCCCATATCCTGGCTGCGCAGACGCTCCTCACGGGTCATCAGAGTCTCGAACAGCTTCTCGCCGTGACGGGTGCCGATGATGTTCGTACCGGTATCGCCGAACAGTTGCTGGACAGCCTTGGCAAGATCACCGATGGTGGAGGCATCAGCCTTCTGGATGAACAGGTCACCGGGGTTGGCGTGCTGGAAAGCGAACATGACCAGATCCACAGCCTCGTCCAGGTTCATCAGGAAGCGGGTCATGTTGGGGTCGGTGATGGTGATGGGATTACCAGCCTTGATCTGGTCGATGAACAGCGGAATGACGGAACCACGGCTGCACATCACGTTGCCGTAACGGGTGCAACAGATGGTAGTGCCGCCGCGCTCGGCAGCCACACGGGCATTGGCGTAGATGACGTGCTCCATCATGGCCTTGGAGATGCCCATGGCGTTGATGGGGTAAGCTGCCTTATCGGTGGACAGGCATACAACACGCTTGACGCCGGCATCAATGGCGGCGTGCAACACATTATCCGTGCCGATGATGTTGGTCTGGACGGCCTGCATGGGGAAGAACTCGCAGGAAGGCACCTGCTTCAGAGCGGCAGCATGGAAGATGTAATCAACACCAGGCATAGCGTCACGGATGGACTGGGGATTGCGGACATCGCCGATGTAGAACTTGACCTTCTTAGCATTTTCCGGGTGTTTGGCCTGAAGCTCATGGCGCATATCATCCTGCTTCTTTTCGTCCCGGGAGAAAATACGGATTTCCTTCAGGTCAGAATCCAAAAAGTGCTTCAAAACAGTAGAACCAAAAGAACCAGTACCACCAGTGATCATAAGGGTTGCGTTATCAAATGCAGACATTTTTATTTCCTTCTTTCTATAATTGTCGTAATCTTATCATACAAAATACTATTCCTTAGTTTTTTGTATGCGGCAGCAATGACAAGTAGTACAATAACAAATGACAAAAACATTCTGTACTCAAGAGATGACAATTCAATCACTATTTGAAAAGCAATCAGAACCATTATTATCAGAGAGTTCCTGTCTATAAATCCTTTTTCCATTTGTTTTTTTGCAAACAATGCACGAATGAGCCAAACGCATACATAGCTGACAAGCGTTGCAAATGCAGCTCCATACAGACCGTAGCCCGGAATAAGAATAATATTTAGTGCTATATTCACACATGCTGCTGCCAAGGTTGAATAAAATAAAACGCTCGTTTTTTTTGTTGCAGTGTATATCGTACCAATAAGAGATGACAGTGAATTAAAAACAAATGCAAAAATTAGAATACAGCCAACCATCCATGCGCTATAAAAACTATTTTTGTATAGAACAACTGCTAAATACTTAGATGCAAAAATAAGCATGGAGGCTGCCACAAGCAGTGCCATCATAACGCTTGTATATACAGTTTTGAAGAAATTCGAGCCATCTTCTTTTTTGAACTCGTCAAATATTGATATTTGAAAAGCAGAAACAAATAGAGACATAACCATCGTTAGTAGAGTAGGAATTTTATACGCAATCGAGTATAATCCAACTTCTGCAGATGACAGAAACCATAGTATTACATATTTATCCGACGAGTCACTTACCCACCAACTTATGGAGTTCGGGATCATAGGGACGGAAAAACGCAACATATCTTTATATACATTTCTCGGTATCGAAAGCGGATTGACTACATACGTCCACAATTTGTTATGGATGATAATTATGAGCGATACAAGCAGATGTGACATCGTTGCCGCTAGAAGATATCCAACAATTCCGTAATTTCTAATAACCAGAAAGTAAATATTCAAACTCAAGGTTGTCATCGTGCTAATAACACCCATTATTGAATATTGTGTCACCTTATTAATTCCCTTCAGGAACTGAATTAACACCGTGTGCAAATTCATCACAAAGAAGAAAACAACTATCCAGATTCTATACTTCGCTATTGAACCAATAAAGGAAAATATTGGTGACAGCAGGATAAGAACTCCACTACCCAGCACAACTAATGTTACACCAATAGTAAGTACATATCGATTGTCGTAATCATTGTCTATTGCGAAACGCAGGATAGCTTCAGATATTACAAGCGTCAGAAATGGTGTCAATAGTGTAACGGTCGTAACGATTATATCGTAAATTCCATACTCCTCTGTAGAAAGAATTGACGTATATAATGGTATAAGAAGGAAGCTAAGGATCTTACTAGAAAACTGGCCAACTGTCATTGCAGCTGTATTAGATAGGAGTTTTTTGTATTTATTCAATCAGTATCACCTCCTAGTGCTTCTCTCAAAAAGCTTTTAGAAGAAACCTCAATTTTTCTTATGCTATCTTCAATCGCTTCATAGTCAATATGTTCGAAGTTCAATTCGCATTCATTTGCTTCCACAATACGGTTCATCAATCCTATTTCGTTTAGTAAATCAATAACGCGGCTTGTTCTTGTTCTTGGTAAAACCACGTTGAAATCTTTTTTGTAAATCAGTGAAAATGCTGTCCCGTGAAACGAATTTGTGAGAATATAATCAGCATTCTTTATAAGTGATAAAAATTCAGTCGGTCCTGCGTCTCGTATTTCATATGATTTCTTCCTCGAGTAACTTATATACCCGACAAGCATTCGAACTTTGAGATTTTTTTCATTTGCAATTCTAAACGCAAGTTTTTCCATTTCCTCATTCTTCTGCAATTCATATACGAGAATATACGGATCAGTTTCTCGCGCCTTATCTTGCACTAAGGTATTATAATCGTTGGCAGAAAGCAAGAAAGTTGGATCCAATGTACAGGTATTATTAACACCCTTTTCATGAAGAAACACAGAAAGACTTTTTTCTCTTACTCCCACATAATCCAATTTACTGGTATATTCAATTAGGTCATTAGTCTGAGCTTCAGATAAAGCAGAAACATCCCCACAACTTGCAGCATATGCCACATTAGTTTTTCCTTTGATAAGCTTTGACTGTCCAAAAAATTCTGCTTGAAATCCACCTGTAATATCCGGATTCCATATTTGATCACTACCAAGTACCACAGCATCATATATGTGAGTCATATCGTATGGAATCACCGATAGGTTACGTTTTTTAAATTCCTGAAATCGTAGATACTTTCTTCTGTAGCCTTTTTCGAAGTACAAAGACATCATCATTTTTTTATAAACTGATACGATTTTTTTCTTACTTTTACAAGCAATTTTTATAAACTCAGTTGGTTCAAACTCAGATCCATTTCCTTCACATTGAAAGTCCATAATATCTACATGATAGCCAAAATTCGCCTCAATATAATGCGCCAGGGCATATGTTTGAAGAACCGCGCCATAATTAGGGACATTATGAAACGTAAAAATACACGCTTTTTTCACTTAATCACCTCCAAATACAAATTTTCATATGCTGTCGCCATCGCCTTATCAGAATACATATATTCAGCCTCAAGTGCTATTTGGTTTGAATGGATATCCTTATAGTCAATCCACTTGTTCCTTATTATGTCTGCCAGTTTCTTAACATCGCCAAACTCAACAAATTGTGTATGACCAGAAAGCGCAATGCTCTCGGACCCACCATTTTTAAACCCCACAACCGGAGTTCCGCAAAGCAGCGCCTCTGCAACAGTCATTCCATATGTTTCTCTCTGACTTAGTGTTAACGCCACATCTGCCTTACGGTAGAAATCAGCTAATTCATTCTTATCATGCACGGGCCCTATTATTCGAACATTATCCTCTTCTACCTTTTTGCTTGCTGTTCTTCCTACAACTTCAAATCTTATTTTTTCATTTTTCAGGAGTCTTGCCAGTTCTAGCAGATAAAATCCACCCTTGCTGTACTTGTCTGTAGTGTTGAAATCAGCTGTAACAAACAAAACTGTACGCCAATCATCCTCCTTCAAAAATCTCTTTTCAAAGAAGATGCTTGCATCTATTCCATTCATTATGCAGCGTTGCTGCACGCCCGAAAATATTGGTGACTCCAACGCTCTCTTCTTTTGCCACGGGGAAACAGATACCACATAGCATTGTTTGGCTCCGGCAAATGCCTTTTTCATTTTCTTCCAAGCGTTTGCCGTTGTGTCTCTCCATGTATTTGCTGCAAACCTTAGCTGAGGACAGTTTCCGCAACCAGACTTCCACTTTTCACAATTGAATGCATGGCTACACGATCCAGTATAAAAAAATTCCGCGTGATTGGTAATGATAAAAGGAATCTTATTCTGTTTAAGATATCTCAATAAAGAGTATATATTAACAACATTGCAATTTGCCGAGTGGATATGAATAACGTTTGGATTCTCCTTTTCAATAATCCGTTTAATTTTGAATGTTGAAACAGGTGCAAATCCGTACTGATAGCCCAAGACATATGCTATACGTTTGTACACACCAAGCTCATGTGGTACACACACACCGTACGTCTTCAGCTTTTTATGTTGCTTAGTAATATAAGGGGCACATAAAACATGCTCGAACTCGCTATATTTTGCAATGCTGTCAATTATTGCACCTGTACTCCCATAATCGGCACAATTAATATGCAAAACTTTCATTTAGTTGCCTCACCCCCCTACTGAATTTCGCTGATTCTTTTCATACTCTGAAAATCCCACGGATATAATAAACAGTAAGAAAACATTATATGTTGGATATATAATTAAATGACTAACACAGGATAGAGTGATATAAATTAGTATCGAAGCTGTAACAGCAGCAAAGGATTCACATTGTGCTTTTCTCAGTTTTACTACTTCAAAAATGAAATCAAATAAAAGTAAGACATAAAAAAGCAATCCGATTGCACCATAATCATAAAGCACTTCCAAAAAATCATTGTGCGCAGATGAGATCGATATTTTATCAAGATAAACAGCATTATATCCATGCCCGATTACCTGCTTAACAATGTTTGAACTCTTAAATGCTTCCCAAACAAGTGCATAGGTTGTTGTCCGACCTGACCCCCCATCCTCCTGCAAACTCTGCATACGTTCAATAATAGTTATATTTATTGATTTAGATAGATACTCCGATACATACACAAGCATTATACACACGATCATCAAGAGCACCATTGTCCCAGTTTTTTTCTTTCCTCTTTTATCATCTTTTTCAAGTATCGGTGGAAGGAATCCACAAAGAATAATGGAAATCAACGCAGTTCTTTTTCCGGAGATAATTGTCAATAATGCTGCGATAAAAATCATTGAATATTTGACTGTCTTTTTATCAACCAAATAACATAATGGCAAGAGGAGAACACAATAATATATTGAGTTTATTCCCCCAGAACTCCAATATCTATTGCCACTCAGAAGCCATATAGCATATCTTAGTGAGAACACATAAAATGCGATTACTCCAATGTTAATTATCTTCTTTCTCTCATCATCCCTGACTCGTATGAGAAGTAGGTATGAAATGATCAAGAAAGATGCCCACCACATCTGGGTTAGAAAGTTTGTCAATATGTCTATTGCGCCTGAATAGTTTTGTAGCCCTGTTAAGAAAAACCAAAAACTAGTTCCCACTGTAAGAATGATTATGCTTTTATTCGGAATGAACCGTACACGAAAAATTATTAAAAACGAAAGTGCAATAATAGCAACCCTTCCAATAAGTAAGAATTGCTCGATAGTCGACCCTCTTGTAAAATAGGAGTTCATTCGAAAAAACAGATACACAAACACTATCAGTATATAGTCCCTGAGTTTTTTATAAGTCAAAGATTGATTCATATTTTGAATTTCCTCTCTCGTTACTGCAACATCGCCCTCTTACTTTGCCTCCAGCATTGAGAGAACACGTTTACTTTGAAATAAATTATTTTTCTCATTTAAAACAAATTCCTGTGCACTCTGTCCTTTTCTGTCTCTTTCGCTTCGCACAGTATCGAAAGTAGTCTTTATTGCTCTCGCAATCCCCTCTGCGGACTCATCCTCGATTAAGTAGACATATTGCTTATATTCTTCGGGCATACCGGGAAGATCCGTCGTAAGAACCGGTGTGCCGGATGCCATATATTCCATATTCTTTGAAGGGAACGAATACTTGGTAAACTCTTCATGGGTCGGGCGCGGATTGATAAGCAAGTCTGCCTCTATTTCTGCCAGAACCACTTCATCATTCATAGCAATTCCATGGTAAATCACATTCGGATGCTCCTGCGTCACCTTCTGCAGCTCATCCACATAAGGGCCATTTCCATAGATATGCAGTTCTGAATCCGATACATTGGCAAGGACAAATCCGTCCACCATAGCTTTTACTCCGTATCGAGCATCTAGTAAACCGGCGTACATACACTTCTTAATGCAACTCGTATGCGCTTTTACTTCCGGCTGCGGTTTTATTGTTGAGTCGCACAATGCTTCAACGATCACATAAGGTTTATGCTCAGGGTTTACCAATTCATTCATCGCCTCTGTAAGGAGAACATACCCGGTACACTTCTGCATAATTTTCCTTACAAGTCTTACATGATTTTGGTTAGTCCCGGTCACCATCATCTCTGGAAGGTCAGTTACGATTCCGATACATGGTTTCTTTCGCAAACGAGCTGCTGTCACAGCGCCATAGGCCACCGAGGCATTCAGCACATCCGTAACGACTGCATCACAGCCGCCAAATAGAACTGTTACAAATGCAGAAACCGTCTGCCATAAGATCTTGATACCCTTTACATTCAGTACTGAACAATAATGGTACCTTACCTTTCCCCGCTGGACACTATTGGCCGAGAGGAACTTGCTCGGACAATTTGTTCCAGTCACAGGCCGTGCCGTTACAGCCCGTACTACTGCACCATTTTCTGCCAAGCCTTGTATCATCAGACGATTGAATTTCTGTGCCTGCTGCCCTGGTGCTTTCGGACTATTCTCAAATAGGTTTGCGAAGTCTTGCGCATCCATTGCGCTGGACGCATAATCAATTCTCATCTGTGTTCTCCACTCTATTAACCAATAAAATCTAAGAGCCTTGCCTTCGTCATTTTCTGTTCATTCAGAACGCTTTCTAAGGCATCCGCACATTTTGCTTCAAACTTTTCCCAATCGATATCGTGGTAATATGCCCAAATTTCATCGGCCATGTTATCACCGTCAAGCGACACAGCCATACCGACCTGTCGTTCCGTAACAACATCGCCCATGTGGGAGCCTACCGTACATATCTGGGGAATACCAAAAATAATACCGTCATAGTATTTATTACCCATTGCATTCCCCGTAGTGTGCCCACAGTCATAAACGTTATGGATCATATCCGTATTTTTAGCAAACTCATACCGATCGGTTGGCATATAAGCGCCGTGAAAAAAAACGTTATTATATTTCTTACTCCGGGCATACTGTTCCATATCTCTTCCGTCCTGCTGCATTCTTCCGTAATAATGCAGTTCAAAACGAGGGTCACTTCCCAGAGCGTCCATCAGTTTTTTATTCACATCGACCTGCCGGACGAGTCCCCAATAGCTAATGCGAATCGCATTGCGCTCCCTTGCATCCTGTTTACGGAGCATTTTATGATTCAGGGAGTCCTCCAGATAGTTATGAATCGTCATAACATTTTCTTCAGTGGGGAGAAACTTCCGAAACGCATTGGAGCTGACAAAAGTCACGGCGCTGTTTTTGGAAAGGATACCAACCAGCTTGCGATATACCGGGATATACTCGTAAGATACATCTCGAAAATCCAAAAGATACCGTCCTTTGTACTTTCGCACCAGATAGTCCAGCAAAGTCAATCCCGGTGTCGTATGCAGCACAATAATTCTGTCATAGGAGTTGTTTTTCAGGACATTCAATGCAAAACTACGATACTTTGCAAAATACTTCAGTTTTTTCTTGAACGGAAGCTGCTCTTCCAGATGCTCCTCGAACTTATATGCCTTTGAAATCCTCTGTGGCACTTCCTCATCAGGCTTTCCGTCGCGATCCCAGTAAATCAGTTCAAACTGAATATCCCGTTCCTTGAGTGTATCCAGATAAAAGTTCATATAAGGCATATATGCGATTTTCCCAAAGCCCAATAATAGAACTTTCATCATTCTTTTCCTCCAATTCTGCGATACAAGTCCTCATAGAGCTTGGTGTTCACCGTTCTAGCGTAGACTGCTTTTCCGTATTTCTGTGCGTTATCTGCCAATCGACTGCAATACTCCGGCTCGTCCTTCAATTTTAAAATACCTTTGGCAACGCCATCCGAATCATCGCAATCAAACGCCATACCAATCTGTTCTCTCTTGAACATATCGTTGTAATCCGATCCCGCATCTGCTGATGTTACAATAACTCTATGACACGCCATTAAAAGTCCGGCTTTGCTTGGAACTGAATTTCCAATAACTCCACGAGGAAGCGGAATCAAACAAGCTGAACACGCACTATACACATGCGGAACCATCTCTTGCGGCTCCAGCGGTAGAAACACGATATTATCAAGTTTTTTTTCTTGAGCCGCATGAACAAAATCATCCTTCTGGCTTCCCTGACCAATCATCTGGAACACTATTTTCTTTTCCTGTTTCAATTTCTCGGCAACTTGGAGCACCATCTTATAATCAAAGTTCATGCCCATAGTTCCTGCAAACTGAACATAAAAGCAATCTTTTTTTAAGTCGTATTTTTTCACAAACAAATTATCTTCCCACGGAATTTCTCGAACGCTCTTATCGTCATACCAGTCCGGGATAACCGTAATTTTGGCAGCCGGAACGCCTTGCTCTATCACCTTTTGCTTCATATCCTCTGAAATCACCGAGATATGATCGGCTCTTCGATAGGCAACCTTCTGAAACATATAGAAAATCTTCTGCATCCATTTCTGCTTCATAGCACCATTCGCAATAGAAGCCCCCGGGAACATATCTTGACTATTATAAATAACCGGAGTCTTCACGCAGTTTTTAGCAAATGTGATTGCAAAAGGAGCCCACGGACACGATTGAACCATCATTACATCAAAATCCTGCTGAGCTTTGAAAACCTTCCGAGCCTTAAAACAATATTTAACACCCACCAGATATCTCTTGGCGAATGCTTTTTTGGCAACGGTTTCTATATTGATGGTTTCATAAGAGAAATTTTCAAGTTCTTTCAGTCTCTCAGGACAATCGGGATTAATTCCGGTAGAATGACTCTCGATCAGATGTACCTTATGTCCATAAGAGACAAGATCCTCGATTAGAGCTGTGTATAGATGCCATGAAGGACCCGGTGTATCAAGGCCACTGGACATGAACAATAATATATTCATTAACTTCTCCTTTTTGATAGCACTTTATAGAAGCACAGTTTTTAACCACTGAACAAGTTTATGTTTCTCTTCCGAAACAAGTTCCATATCCAATTTGACAGGCTTCTTTGTTATTTCACCTGCTCCAACTCTCTCGAGCAGACCCACCCGATTAGTCTTCACAAAGAGCATTGCAGAATGACCGTATGCAAGTGTCACAGCACAGGAATGCACTCTATCGGACAGAGTTAACTGAGAATTTGCATACAGATTAATATACCCGTACGGGATATCTGCACAGAAGGAGTTTTTATATGCGTAGATTTTGCTCCTAAAATGCGGGTGGAATCTCTGATCCGTTCTTACCAGCTTATACCGACCGATTTCGTTTTCACGTTTCGGTGCTGGCAGAAGGCTTCGCACATAAATCAATGCATCTGTAAACCGATCTGTTTTTGCTGCAACCGTAGAAGGTGAATTAACGAAAATCCTTTGATTGTCAAATTCAAATTCATGGGTATGTTTACGACTAGAATCATCGACCCAGATTTCTGGTTCAATAATTTTATCAAAATTGGAAATCCAGTACGGCTGCCCGAAATCAATCTTGCAGGGAGCATAGTAATCCGGGGTAAAGAAGGAGAAGCAGATTCCATCATACGCATTGGTTGCGTATTTCCCAAACGCCTCATAGGTTTCATGTTCTCTAGACGAAAAAACAAACGGAGGACACTGCTTAAAGAATTCTTCAACCTCACATCTGGCAGTAGCATCAAGCTTCATAGTGCCAGCACTCAAAATCATATAACCAACGCCACGTTCTTTGAGTTCCAACAGGATATCTTTCCACAGCGGGAGGAAATACTTAGAAATCACAGGGCCGGCAAGCACAATATAATCCACATCGAGTTTTGCGATGTACTCAAGCTGATTCTTATGAGGATACAGCCGCTTTCCGTAACTTGTTGTGTAAGTTTGATAATCTGAAACGACTGTCACATTCTCTGCGCCCAGAATTTTCTTAAGCACATACTCTACACCCAAACTAAAAAAGCCGTTTCCGATATTCGTGCACCAGAATCCAGTGCAATACGCCACCTTCATATCTTTGTACTCCTCATCAATGAAATATTATCAACCACAAAACAGCCCAGACTCATCTCAAAGAGTCTGAGCCGTCTATTCCTTATAAAGCTCTACTAATCGTCCTCAGCAGTGTGAGTCACACTGCTGCTATGTCTTGTACCGCTACAATAAGCTCTGCTACGTCCATGTTACGGTAGCCGCTGTCTTTAGCCCTGATAGCGCCAACACTCGCTACGGTAGCTCCCGTCTTTTACCCTGATAGCACCCACACTCGCTACGGTAAGTCATGTGCTTATTTCTGATTTCACTCATCTACACTACGGTAGCCCTTGCCTTTATTTCCGGTTCCACTCATCCATGCTACAGTAGCTCCCCTGCTTATGCCGGATTACCCCACACGAAAGAGCATCTCTGCGACCATGTGTTTATCATCATCCTGCTCACCGCCGCCTTGTTATCTCCAAGACCGGGATGAAATCGCGGATGATGTTATCATCGACAAGTCCCGAAACCACTGTGTAAATATCATCACATCTCACCACGGTGCAATCAGACATAAACCCACGAGCTACCGTCGCATCCATAAATGTGCTTTTTCAGGGCATAAACGCCTCAATTCACACTCGTTTTGCCTTCGCTCACGTCCACGCTCCCGGCATTTTGCACTATCAGAAGTGCTACATCGCCCCTATGCAGGTCATTTTGCCGACTTTTTAGCTTGACGCTACTGTAAGAGCTGCATTTATGCCTGACTCCACTTTGGAATTTCTTCCAATTTTTAGCAGTCAGAAATGTGCAAAATCATCGATAATTAGTGGTTTTCTCCACTCATCGCAGTGGCTTAACCCTCGGAAACTCCCTCAGTGCTTTCAGGCATAAACAGGATTTTTACAGTTGCAAACATGATTTTTAAATCCTCGATAATGCTCGGATGGGCTATGTACATCAGATCCATCGTCAGCTTGTCATACGGCGTTGTGTTGTACTTACCGTAAACCTGCGCATAACCGGTCAGGCCAGCCTTTGCCTGCAGGCGCAGGGAAAACTCCGGCATTTCTTCGCAGTACTGAGCAGCAATTTCAGGGCGCTCCGGGCGGGGGCCGACGATGCTTAACTCGCCTCGTAGTATATTGATAAGCTGCGGTAGTTCATCCACGCGGCAGGCCCGGATCATCTTTCCAACGGGCGTGATGCGGTCATCATGCTCGCCGCTGGAAAGACGAGCTACGCCGTCTTTTTCAGCGTCAACACGCATACTGCGGAATTTCAAAATGCCAAATTCTTTTCCATCCTTGGTCAAACGAGTCTGCTTGTAAAATACCGGGCCATGGTCTGTCATCTTAATGGCAATAGCCGTCACCAAAAAGATTGGGCTTAAAATAATCAGTGCAGCAGCAGAAATCACAATATCCAGCAGACGCTTTATAAAAAGGTACTCCGGCTGCGGGTTGTATCGGCCCACACGAAGCATCGGCAGATGGAACATGTGCATGTGGTGCGCACCGGACATGATCGTGTCGCCAATGCGGGGAATCACAAACATCGTGATGTTGTTTTCGACGCAATACTTCAAAATAATATTGCGGTCATGGCTGTGGACACCGCTGATAAACACCGTATTGATGCCGTCCAACATAGACAAATTTTCAATACACTCTGCTGCCGTGGCCGTCGCTACAACCCTGTACTTGCCATCCAAGCCATACTGGCCGATCAGCTTTTCCAGACCTTGGCGCGTATCATAAATTACAGCGGTAGCCTGCGGCGGGAAGGCCTTAAAGTACGCACGGTGCGCGCCTCGGGCCCAAATTGCCGACAAAATCAGCTGCCCAATCAAAGCCGCTACACCCGGCAAGATATTCGGCAGATGCTTGCTCAACAGCCAGATAACGATGTACATAATAAAGTCGCTGACTGCCGCCGCCAGAAACTGTGCATATACGATTTCGGATATGCGGTACATCGACATTAAAAACGCATCGTACACACGGCCAAACATGATGAAAAGCACAAAGAACAGTGCCACTACCAGGTAATCACCTTTTGCGTAAAATGGCGATGCAATGTGTTTTGCATAGTACAAATACCAGCACAGTGCAAACGGTATTGTCACCAGCACTGCATCCAGAATTTTTACGATCCGCAAAATTAAGTCGTGCTTAAACCTCGTCATGATTTCTCCTCAACCTTTTCAGCATGCTTTACCTGCTGTGTCCTCATCCAGCAGTTTCCGCAATTTATTTGTCTGTTCGGCGCTTAGCCGGGGCGACTGCTTGCGCAGCAAAACCTTTTGGTCGTATAACCAGCGACCCAGCCAGATGCCGTCCGCCGTTTTATACTTAGCCGGGATTTGCAGGTTGCCGTGCATTTGCAAATAATCCCATGCCAAATTGTACTTATGCTGCCACGAGTCAGGCTTTTCCCACTGCATACCGATTTTTTCCAGCAAGGTAACCCGCTCCGGGGTCAGCTTGCAATTGCTATTGTTCGGGCTTTTGTAGGCATACTGCTGGCGGGCCACCCACTTGCCCAAAGCTATACCGTCAGGGGTTGTATAGCCGATGGGCACGTTCAAGCTGCCGTTTTCCTCAAAATACAATTTGGCCGCTTCGTAAGCCGCATTCCACTTGAAGTCGAAGTTGCTTTGCTCCCAAAGAATTCCAATGCTTTCCAGCCGTTCGGCCTTCTCAGGCTGCAACGTTCCGTTGGCATAAGTTTGTTTCTGGTTTCTGACCCAGACCCCCAAACGCAGCCCATCCTCTGTGGTGTAGGACACAGGCACAACTAAATTGCCGTGGTCAGCATAATACTTTGCCGCAGCGGCAAAGCCCTGCTCCCATTTTTCGCTGAAAGCATCCCAGACCATGCCAATGCTCTCCAGTTGGCTCATCTTCTCCGCGTCCAGCCTGCCAGCGGCCTTCTCGGTGCGCTTGTTGGAAATCCAGCTTCCCAGCGGGAACTCATCTTTCGTTTTCCATTCCACAGGCACCATGAGGTTGCCGTGCTTGGCGTAATATTGCGCGGCTTCTTCATAACCTTTTGTCCAGGCCAAGTCGCTGTAGTTGTCCCAGCGCATGGCGATACTGTCCAAGCGTTCGATCTGCTGCTGGGTCAGGCTCCCGGCACGCTTGCCGCTGCGAACCTGCCGCTGAATTTGCAGCCACGCGCCAAGGCTCAAGCCCATGGGCGTCTTGTAGCGACGCGGAATGTCCAAGTTGCCGTGTTTGGCATGGTAAATGCTGGCCTCGGAGAAGTAGTGGTTCCACGTCGAGGACAGGCTGCTTTGCAGCTGTTCAAACAGCATGCGGCAGTCATGGACCTGCTCCACAACCTCAAAACGTTCCGTAACGATCTTGTCGCCCTCGCCGTTGGCATAGAGACGCTGCACGGCGGCAGCCATCTCGTTTTGCAGGCCGCTGATGCTGGACAAGCCCTGAAAGTTATTGACGACATCCAGAATAAGCGGTGTCGCGCTATCCCCTGCTGTCAGAGCGCGGCCAATCTGCTGCTTGTAGATAATAGGCGAAATCGTCGGGCGGAACAGAATGACGCCCGATATACCCTCGACGTGGACGCCCTCATTGAGCATGTCAATGCAGAACAAGAGTTTTAGATGGGTACTGGTATCAGCCTTGAATGCCGCAAAAGCTTTATCTGTGGCGGGGTCATCAGACAGGGCTTTGTAGACGGTAGGTTTGGTATCAATAGCCGCAAACCATTCCGACACCTGGGCAATCATCTCGTCCATGTGCTCCTTGCCGGAGCAGAACACGATGTACTTGCCGCTTTTATTGGTGATGTGGCGGGCAAAGACCTTGTCCAGGCCGTCCGCCTGCTCCAAGGCGCGCTTTAGGGCGTCCAGATATTTCTGGTTCACATCCTGAATGCCCGGGCTGCGCAGATTGTCAACGCGCGACTGATACCGCGCTAAATCCTGCTGATACTTGAACACGGTGGTCACATATTTCGGGGCAGGCAAAATACCCCGGACGATTGCCTCGCCCAGGGTCATTTCAGATGCGACATGGCCGTTGAACAGTTCCTCGGCCATGTCGCGGTTATTATCGAGGTAACGCACATTGGTGGCGGTCAAACCCAGCAGTTTTGAACGTGAGCAGAGCGCCAATAGCTTTTGCGTGCTCTCACCCCAAAATTCCGCACCAATACGATGAAACTCATCCAGTATAATGTAGGTCGGGTTCTGTTCCGCTATCTGCCTGATTTGCTCCGGCGTACTGCACATAAGCTTGGCGTAGGTGTAGAAATGCACATTTTGCAGCGAAAAGTCCGGGTCTTGGCGCAGTAAGCTCTCCCGCTGAGTCTTGAAGATGTACTCACTAGGTGACAGCCATATAATCACCTCATGGGGGTGGTCCTCAATGAGCTTGAACGCGATATAGCTCTTACCCGTGCCGGTGGGGTGAACAATAGCAGCTTTGCCGTACTTGTCCATCATCTCGCACGCGGCCACGTAAGCATTCGCATTATGCTCATACAGATTCAGCGCCATATTGCCCACCTCGCTTCCTCGCAAGGTGTCTTCCATTTTTATAATGGAGGATACCTCGCTTTTTGTTTATATATGTATAACCCATTTATAGTATAATAACACATAAGCCGACATTTTTCAACAAATCATGTAATATTAAATTATACCGGATTTGAAATTGTCAATTTCACCAGATATACAAGATTTTTTTGTCAGCAAAGCAACCAATATGTGACAATCGTTATCAAATCACGGCTTCGTATGGGGGAAGTTTCACATGGCAAGACGAGGAGAGAACATTCGTAAGCGTAAAGATGGTCGTTGGGAGGGTCGATATATCAAGGGCCGCAAGCCTGATCGAACAGCAATTTGGGGATATGTATACGGACACAGTTACACCGAAGTAAAAAAGAAAATGACAATGCGCAAGGCTGAGGTCAGAGCCTGCGCACTGTCGGAACAGAATCCAACATTTCAGGAGCTTTCTCATAATTGGGAAGGCTCCATTTCTTTAGGGGTCAAAGTGTCGACCATTACACACTATCAGTATACTTTGGAACATTACATTCTCCCTGTACTTGGCGACTATCGTGTGCAAGAGTTGGATGAATATACCTTAGAAAGGTCATTGCTTGAGATTATCACGCCAACAGACAACAGCCACAAACCATTAGGGGCTATATTTCCCTTCTCGTCGAGTACTTTTACTTCACCGTACAGTTCGTACATCATTGGCAGTTCATGTTCACTAATGTAATATGACAGTACCGGCACCCGATCAAAACAACTAGGCACGAGGATTACCAAGCACGCTATGACGCTAAATGCAAGAAAAAAATATGAAAGTATAGAGGGGAACTTGTTTAAGACTTTATGTGTAAACCTTACTACAATTAGCCATAGATACTTCATAAAAATCTCCTCGTAATAACGAAATCACTTTTTAGACTTGTGTTGTTCTATCCATTCAGACACTTCCGACTCAATGAAACGAACGCCATTTCCAATTTTATATGAAGGCATCCCTTCTTTTCTCCAACGATCAATTGTTGCTCTGCTAATTTTAAGGCTTTGTGTCAATTCCATGAGAGTAATGTATTCCTTATTCATGCAAATCACCTTCATTATAGGTTTCGTCATAGCTACTCATCTATAGTCATAATCTATCACAAACAAAAGAAAAAAGTCAAGTCTACTCATTCTATACTGCATCAATTTAAGAATTGCGCGCCCACAGGACAAGAGGCGCGTTTTCATATATAAAAACCGAAAGGGGGGAATATTTTTTGCAGCCAGCCACCGGGCTGGCTTTTTTCATTTCACGAAAAGGAGGTTTGACATTGGCAGACGATAAAAAGAATATCGGCCCCGAGGGAGAAAAGACTGACGCGCCCCCTGCGCCGGATCAGCCTGCTCACGGCAAGGCCGAGCCTGTTGTGGCAGATCCCGCCCCAGCTGAAAAGGCGGCTCCCGTGGATAAAGCGGAGCCCACCGTCCCGGAGGTTCCCGGCCCTGCGTCTCCCGAGCCGCCCAAGCCCGACAAGGAGGCCGGAAAGAACAAGGCACCGCCTAAACAGAAAACCACGGAGCCGAAGGATAAAGCAGCGGCCAAGGCCAGCAAGGGCCGTCCGGCAAAGGCTGACAAGGCGGCCCCCGACAAGGCCAAGCCGCCCACGCGAGACAAAATGTCCCAAAGTAAGGCAGCCCCGGAAAACGCTGCCCCCAATCCGCAGGAGGCTCCGGCTCCTGCCGCACCGGAACAGCCCGCCGCGCCCCGTGACGCCACTTGACCGGTAAAAGAGGAGATCGTCTATCTCAACCTGTCTGACCTGCACCCGTTCAAAAATCACCCGTTTGGTGTCCGGGACGATGCGGAGATGCAAGGGCTTGTGGAGTCGGTCAAGGCGGCGGGCGTCAATCAGCCCGCGCTGGTGCGTCCCCGTGAGGATGGCGGCTATGAGATCATCGCTGGCCACCGCCGTCAGCGGGCAAGCGAGCTTGCCGGATTTGCGAATATGCCGTGTATCGTCCGCAACATGACGGACGATGAAGCCATCCTCGCCATGACGGATGACAACCTCCGCCACCGTGAGCGCATTTTGCCCACGGAAAAGGCACAGTCGCTCAAAATGCAGGTGGAGGCCATCAAGCACCAAGGCTCCCGTCCCGGTGAGGAGGACAAGGACGCCGGAAAACGCTCCACGCAGGTCGTGGGAGATTGCAACGGCATGAACTACAAGCAGGTGCAGCGGTATATCCGCCTGACCGAGCTTGTACCGGATTTGCAGAAAATGGTGGACGAGAAAAAGCTGGCGTTCACCCCGGCGGTGGAGATCTCATTCATCCGCCCCAAAAATCAGAGGTATATCGCCGTATCCATTGAGGGGCAGCAGTCCTCGCCCTCGCTGTCGCAGGCGCAGAAAACGCGGGAACTGGACAAGGACGGCAAGCTCAACGGTAAGGGTACACCGACACGGTTTTCTTTGTAGACGATGGCATCACGGGTACGACAATGAAGCGTCCCGGCTTTCAGAAGATGCTGACCGCTATCGAGGCCGGGTATATCTCGGCGGTGTTTGTCAAAGATTATTGTGCGATAATAGGACTAAATCAGAAAGACCTTGAAAATCAAGGCATTC
>OMCG01000416.1_pt1 | contig 31980 bp, 31 predicted proteins | sample 1674071 | NCBI WGS metagenome assembly OMCG01 (sample SAMEA103958139, study PRJEB25191) | human gut metagenome | biome: human-associated habitat [ENVO:00009003]; feature: intestine environment [ENVO:2100002]; material: feces | place: Germany | collected 2013/2015 | reverse complement strand
CCCGGAAATAGTAACGCCAAAGAATCTTATGTATGATACATTCCGTGAGGCACAGAATACCGATGGCGTCATTAACGCCATTATGGCCGGTGTGCAACAGATCGTAAGAGCTATTGAAGAAAACGGCGGGAACATTTATGTGGAATCTGACGGAACCGTCACTCAAAATCGGAGAAATCGGATGTACGGGAAAACATTGCAAAGGATCTAGTGAACTATGAAATATAAAGTTGTCATTGACACAACTGAATACACAGACGCCGACATTCAATCCGGAAATATTGAACGACCTTTGTTTGATGAACTTGGAATCGGAAACGCCTGCATGGCAATGCTGAAAATCGTCTTCAAGCGGAAATCGGTCATTCCCAGAATGGCGAAGATCGTGCCGAAGGCGTTGGTGAACGGCCAGTGGGAACAGCTCGGCGTGTTCTATCTGGATGAGCGGTCTATAAAGCCGACGGGGATCATGACGGTAGTAGCCTATGACTCCATGCTAAAGGCTGACAAGGTGTGGGTTCCGGACCAATCATTGGAGTTCCCCATGCCAATGGATGATGCGGTGGACATCATTGCCGAACTGATGGGTATTACCGTTGACCCTCGGACGAATGTAAGCCACGCCTATACCATTGACTATCCAGCCAATGACTACACCCTGCGGGATGTGTTGAAATTCATTGCTGTGGCGAACGGCGGGAACTGGACAATCACCAGAAACGACCAGCTTTTGTTGGTCCCTCTGGTTGGAAGTATGCCACCTGAGACACATTACCTGATTGAAGAAGGAGGAGATGCAATTACATTCGGCGGAGTTAGGATATTGGTATAAAGCAAGGACGGGGCCGCTGGCTCCGCCCTTCTTTTTCTAGGCTATTGTTTGGATGTGCCGGAACCAGTTGGGACGGCGGAATATTACCAGAGAACAGCGCGATTACCTTCTATCTCAAGAGTACGAGGCGCAGTGCAAGACGGTTGGTGGAGACGGCTCAAACCAGTACGAGAAGAAAGAGCAATTAGATGAAAACCATCAAATTGCAAAAGGAGACACAAGAGCTGCAATAGCGAAGTCTCATAACATTTCTCAATATGAAGTTCAAAAGGCTGTTGAGTTTGGCCGTGGCCTGGACGCTGCCGAAAAGGTTTCTCCCGGCATCAAAGAAGCTGTTCTGTCTGGTTCTGTGAAGGAATCTAAAAAATTTTTTATTTTCGCGCGGTTACTGAGGGACTCAATAGGGGGGTGGAAATAATCTACTATCCCCCTCCGGTGTGTTATGATGGAGTGACCACAAGAGATGATATAGAACTCATGTTTGGTACTGATATAGAATCAAAGGCAGGCCCACAAACAAGAGAAAGAGCAGGCCGTACATAGACTTGAGTATGTGGGTATAGGGATTCTAGGGGCAGACACAGCGCACACAACAAAAATACAAGGGCAGAGAAAGCATAAAAGAGGCCGGGGAGATTAGTCCCCGGCTTTGTCATTAGGAAATATTTTGGGTAGCTCAATAAAGCAGCCCTCCAAGACGTTCACCTTTGCAATGTCCTTTTCGTTGTACACTTCATGCGGATGAAGATACCTGTCTTTCAGCGTGAACGCCTGAACCGTTGCACTGTCTGGATCTACAATCCAATATTCCCGCACACCGGCCCGTTGGTACAGGTCCAGTTTCACTAGGCGGTCATGTCTTTGAGTGGATGGGGAGAGGATTTCCACAACAAAGTCTGGGGCACCTTTGCAGCCGTGCTTGTCCAGTTTGCCATGGTCACATACCACGGAAATGTCCGGCTCCACCATCGTGTCCACATCCTCCGGGGAGTCCCCGTCCTTCTCGAACAAGCGGACAGCAAAGGGAGCCGGATATACCTTACACTTCTTTCCCTCCAGGAAGTTTGCAAGCTGTCTGGATAGTTCCATTAGAATCTCCTGGTGAATACGTGTCGGGGGGGCCATCATCACGGCCTCCCCGTTGATGATCTCGATGCGCTCATTCTCGCCCCAGGTGAGGCAGTCAGCGAAAGTATAGTGGTCCTTTGGTGCGGGTACTGGCATGGTTCATTCCTCCTTTATGCAATCATGTAAAGAACCAATGAAACGAATAACACAACAAAAGACGTAGCTATAATTTTTAAGTTTAGTGTTGTGTCGTTATGCAGTATAAAGTTTATTACAATCGAGGGAACTTGACACATTAAACTGATTAGACAACATACTGAAATATGAATTGATAAGGGAGAATACAAACTATTATTTGCATAGATCACATACGAGCAAATCAAAACCATACTAACCCAAAAGGAAACGCGCTTTAGTGGGCCGGTTATTTTCTTTTTCGTTGGTTTTGGGTCGTCATTGATTAGATTCGGGTGAAGTTCTGGGGAGCCATACACACCCATAAATATCCCCCCCCTCCATTTAATTTATTGTTTATTGTTGTCCCGATCCATCTTTTCATCTATGGCCTCGTTGATAAAGCCATTGATGCTCTGTCCTGTGTGCTCCGTGTGGGCCTTGATAATTGCCTTTTTCCCTTTGGGTAGCACTAAAGAAATTCTCTCAACTGTTTCTGCTTCATATTTTGCATTTGCCGCTTTTCTGGCCTCTGTATAGCCTGTATAGGTGCCGGACTTCTTCTCTACCATACTACACCTCCTTTGTATGTTGGGAAGCCTAAAGTGCGCCTACCTTTTCCAGCATAACCATTATAGCGCAACAAGATACATTGTGCAATGTACAAAATAAACAAGATACATTGTACAAGATTGGCGAAGTTGCCAATAGACAATGTACATTGTACAATGTATAATAAGACCATAGCAAGGGGGAACACCCCAAGCGGGACAAGCGAAAGTGGACGATAGGATCAAGACCACTACATAAGACCGGAACGGGATACAGAATGAGCCCTGCAAGATGGAGTCCCCTGTAAAGCCCACCGGCGCTTGTCCCAGAGAAAACAAGGAGGATATTTTTAATGAGCGCAAATGAATTAGAAAGCAAGGTCCGGGAGCTGCGCCAGCTGCAAGCCCTGATCGCAGAGGCTGAGGCAGAGGCGGAAAACATCAGGGACGCTATAAAGGCGTTTATGGGCGATTCTGAGGCCGTGCAGGCTGGGGAGTATAGAATCACATGGAAGCACGTAACTTCCACCAGAATGGACACAGCGGCCCTCAGAGCGGCCTTGCCGGAGGTGGCGGCCAGATTTACCAGGACCACGACCACACGCCGCTTCTGTGTAGCATAAAGAGAGCCCCCATATCCCAGCCGACCAAAGCAAGAGGATATAGGAGCCTGTAACCCCGGAGGGGGCTATGGTGATAGCTTACCACAGTCCCCTCCAGATTTCAAGATGGAGGAGATACCGATGGAAACAATACATAGCAACCTAGCCACTCTCAAGAGTGTGGAGGCCATAATGGAAGAAACAGACCGGGCCATTGTCCCTGTGGTGGGTGACTGCCTGGAGGGGGCTGGGGTGCAGGATGGCGGACGGGTGGCTGTGGCCTTTGACAGATACCCGGCACCGCCCAGACACAAGAGCAGAGGCGGGGACGGTTCGGAAGATCTATGCCTGTGCTATGCAACTTTCCCCGGCACCAGAAAGCCCTCGGTCATGCTCAAGGCTTATGATGGTGTGTGGGGCGCTTACCAGATGGTGGGGACCAGATACAAGAGCATGTGGGACGGGGATAGGTTCCGCCCAAACTGTGGTATGTTCGCAGAAAGGATCTTCGGTGTAATTTTCGCAAGCTGGGACAAAGATGGGAATCTGTTGTGGGAGCGAGACCTGGACAGCTTTCCGGCCACGCTGGGGAGCACGCCGACCATCCACGGGGAGGTGGAGCCGGCATGAGAGTATCACACCGTGCATCTGAATATTTGGCCCTGTTCGCTGCGGGCTTTACAGTCACAGAGATCTCCCGCCGCTGCGGGGTCTCAAAGTCTACAGTCTCCACCCTGTTGAAAAAAGCCAGAGCCCCGAAGGTACAAAGAGAATCAGCTTCGAGGTCATGCCCGTATAGCTCGAGCTGCTTTACCTGCCCCATGCGTGATTGTGTTGTTGAGGGAACGGAGATAAATGCTCTTGTCTCCTGGGAGGGGGCTGCTGTATGAGGATCATCTTCCCCACCACGCCAGACGTGTTTGTTGCCGATCAAGAGGAAAGAGCAGGCCGCAAGTTTGATGACTTCATGCGGGAATTGCTGGGTGAATATGTTGAACTTTTTAATATGGAATTTGATGCAGGGATGAAGGGCTTGGAACCTCTCAATATAGCCAAAGATACCGCTGAGTTCTACGCCCAAAAAGGAAAGTTGAAAGAGCTAGAGAAACCCGGAATGAAGCATTTTTATGCTTGCGTCCAGCATTGGTGCAACGAGGCATATAAACAAGGAAAGGAGGCCGCACAGCATGACTAAAGAAGAGCGCCGCCAGAGGGCGGAGAGAGCCCGCCTGGAGCGGGAGAGGGAGGCGCAGATAGAAGCACTCCGCCAGATCAGGGACGACCCACAGGCCACTCCAGGGGAACGACTGGAGGCGGTGAAGTTGCTGATAGAGATTGATGGTCAATGAAAATAAGGCCGGGGGAAATGTGCGCCCCGGCCTCCCTTTACCTTCCTTGTGCGCCAAATGTGCACCTATATTTTTTGACGCTAAATATTTTTAGATAAATAACGCAAATAAAGCAAATAAAACAAGAAAAAAAAGTATGCTTTCTAACATGTTTTAATGTATTTCACCACTTTTATTAAGAAGTATTTTCATGTCAGGCAACAGGTGCCAATATTACAGTTTTATTTCTAAATTTATATTAAACAGAAGCCATTTTCAATATTAAAAGTTAAAACAACAATATAAAAAGCATGTTGCAAAACATATTTTGCTCATTTGGTGTTATCTTTGCAGAGTAATAAAAGAAAAGAAAAAGGTTTTAAGGATTAACCAGTTCTCCAAACGGGAGAACACAAAAGATGTAATTATGGAAATGAAAAGAACAAATGACACAATCGAGATGTTGCAGTATCAGTTGAAAAGATACAAAGCAATGAGAAAGGGAGCTGCATGCCAATCTTTGCAGTACAAACTTCACAAATTAATGAGCCAACAGGCTAATGCCTAATGGCTTTACCATTGAGAACACAAGTTTATAATTTATAATAATGAAAAGAATGTTTCCCCTGAAATGAGGAAACATTCTTTTTTTTATATCTATCCCATTTATCCAATAAGGAACTCAGTCAGACCGGAGAAAGCATAAATAAGGCACAAACAAAAGAGACCATCCTGAATTCATATTCAGAACAGCCTCCTCTCCATAAAGTATACGTTAAATATATATTATTTATAAAGATGGAACATCCGATCCATCAACTGCCATTTTTCAGCTGAAGAAGCTCCGGGTTCTGCCTGTTGAAAAACAGACATATAGTTTTCCCATTCTTCCTGACGGGGCAATGTGGCCATTTTAGCCATAGCTGTATCCCAATCGAAATCAAGCGGAGTCTCCACTATCATAAACAAACTAGTGCCATGAATATAAATCTCCATTTCCAGAATACCCACCTCACGGATTGCTGCCAAAGTCTCCGGCCACACCTCTTCTTCAGAGTGACGTTTCCGATATTCTGCAATCAATGCCGGGTCATCTTTCAAATTCAACATCTGGCAATAACGCTTTACCGGACCGTGATATTCCCGAATTTTATATCCTTGTGTTTTGTTTTCCATCAGATATCTCTTACTTCCCAACCTAATGCACTTGCTCCCAAAACAGCAGCATCAGCATCTTTCAATTCTGAAATCAACAGCTTAGTCTTTCCGGCATAAATTTTCAGGATATTATCATCAATAGCCTTTTGAATAGGTTTCATGATATAATCACCCGACTTTGCCAAACCACCAAACAGAATAATTGCTTCGGGGCTGGAGAATGCAATGAAATCAGCCAAAGCCTCACCCAAAATGCGTCCGGTATATTCAAAGATATCTTGTGCCAGTTTATCACCTCTTACGGCAGCGTCAAATACGTCTTTCGACACAATTTCTTCAGCCGGAATATCTCTTAACAAAGAAGGTTCGGGACGTGCAACCAAGAATTCACGAGCTGTGCGTGCCACACCGGTAGCTGAGCAATAAGTTTCCAAGCAACCTTTACGACCGCAACCGCATTGGCGTCCGTTTTCACGACGCACGATAACATGTCCGAGCTCGCCTGCAAAACCATCATGTCCATACACCAACTGACCATTTACTACAATACCACTACCTACACCGGTACCTAAAGTAATCATGATGAAATCTTTCATACCACGGGCAGCACCGTATGTCATTTCACCGATAGCAGCGGCATTAGCATCATTGGTCAGGGCTGTGGGAACACCTATTTTTTCTTCAAACAAAGCAGCCAAAGGTATAACACCTCTCCAAGGCAAATTGGGAGCAAATTCAATGGTACCATTGTAGTAATTTCCGTTAGGAGCACCTACACCCATACCTTTGATTTTCTCTACTCCGCCAAAAGATTCGATTAAGGGGCGTAACTTTGTACATACAGCTTCTACATAATCTTCTATCTTGGAGTATGACTGTGTTTTAACTGAATCGGTAGCCAATACGTTACCACGTGAATCTACAACACCAAAAACTGTATTAGTCCCGCCGATGTCCATACCTACAACGTAGGGTTTTTCCATGCCTGTTACCATGATATGTATAATTTAGGGTTAGTTATTGGGAACAAATGTACTGAATGCGAAAAAAGGGAGCAAATTTTTTTTCAATTATTTCGTGTATCCATGCAACTTTTCACAGAGCAGGTACGTCTAACTATTCAAACACGAATAAATTTCATCGGTTATGATACATTTAGAGAATATCAACAAAACCTATCACAACGGAGCGCCTTTGCACGTTTTGAAAGGCATCAACCTCGATATAAAAAGAGGTGAGTTTGTGTCTATTATGGGCGCCTCCGGTTCCGGTAAATCTACCTTATTAAATATATTGGGGATTTTAGACAACTATGATTCGGGCAATTACTACCTGAATGATGTATTGATTAAGAACCTTAGTGAAACAAAAAGCGCAGAATACCGGAATCGCATGATTGGTTTCATATTCCAGTCTTTCAACCTTATTTCTTTTAAGAATGCAATGGAAAATGTAGCTCTCCCATTATTCTATCAAGGCATGAGTCGAAAAAAAAGAAACCAGCTTGCCATGGAATATTTGGAAAAACTCGGACTGAAAGAATGGGCACATCACATGCCTAACGAACTTTCGGGAGGACAGAAACAACGTGTAGCCATCGCCCGCGCATTGATTTCAAAACCGCAAATCATTTTGGCAGACGAACCCACAGGAGCACTCGACAGTAAGACATCGGTAGAGGTGATGCAGATATTAAAGGATTTACATGAAAAAGAGGGCTTAACCATCGTGGTTGTCACCCACGAGAGTGGCGTTGCCAACCAAACCGACAAGATTATCCATATCAAAGACGGTCTTATCGAACGCATCGAAGAAAATCTCAACCATGATTCTTCTCCTTTTGGGAAGAACGGTTTCATGAAATAACAGCACACACATATGATAGACATTATTCAAGAAATATACGGAACCATAAAGCGCAACAAACTGCGCACGTTCCTCACCGGTTTTGCCGTAGCGTGGGGCATCTTCATGCTCATTGTGCTGCTTGGAGCCGGCAATGGACTAATCAATGCCTTTGAGAGCAACGCCGGCGGACGGGCGCTGAACTCCATGAAAGTCTACCCGGGATGGACTAACAAACCTTTTGACGGGTTAAAGGAAGGCAGAAGTATCAAGCTGACAGAAAAGGATATGGAGATTACAGGCAACTTTAAAGACAATGTTACTGCCGTAGGTGCCACCATAGAGCAAAGCAGCGTAAACTTAAGTTACGGAGAAGATCACGTCTCTCTTTTGCTGGAAGGCGTAACGCCCGAATATCTGCATATCGATGCCATCTCTATAAAGACAGGACGTTTCATCAACGCCCCCGATATCAAAGAAAAACGGAAAGTAATCCTTTTGCATGAGAAGACGGTAGAAATGCTTTTCGGTAAGAAAGATGCAAATGTCATCGGAAAGTATGTAAACGCCAGTGGCCTGGCCTACCAAGTAATAGGAGTCTATACAGATATGGGCAACTACTCTCCCTCAGCCTACATTCCATTCACAACTCTGCAACTGATATACAATAAAGGCGATAAATTGGAAACTTTAGTATTCCTGACACAAAACTTACCCACCGAAAAAGCCAACGAAGATTTCGAGAAGCAATACCGGCAAGCCATCGGCAACCATCAGCGCTTTGACCCGACAGACCGCGGAGCAATATGGATTTCCAACCGGTTCACTCAATATTTACAGCAACAGAAGGGCAACAACATTTTGCACACTGCTATTTGGGTAATCGGCATCTTCACCCTGTTGAGCGGAATTGTGGGTGTAAGCAACATCATGCTGATTACAGTCAAAGAACGTACCCGCGAGTTCGGCATACGCAAGGCATTGGGAGCCAAACCAGTCTCTATCCTCTGGCTGATTATTGCAGAAAGCGTAGCTATCACCACTTTCTTTGGATATATAGGCATGGTGGCAGGTATTGCCGTTACCGAATACATGAATGCGGTAGCAGGAGAGCAAGTGATGGACATCGGTGTAGCTTCGGCTACCGTATTCCTGAATCCCACCGTGGGGTTGAATATTGCTATTCAGGCCACCCTTACCCTGATAATAGCCGGCACATTGGCGGGATTCTTCCCGGCACGTAAAGCCGTTATGATTCGTCCTATTGAAGCACTTAGAGCAGATTAATATGATAAGAATAGACATAGACAGATGGGAGGAAATACTCATCACCATCACGAGAAACAAAACAAGAAGCCTGTTGACCGCCTTCGGTGTTTTTTGGGGCATTTTTATGTTAGTTGCCCTGATGGGCGGCAGTCAGGGAATGCAGGACATGCTGGCATCCCAGTTCGACGGATTCGCTACCAATTCCGGTTTTATGGGAACCAACCAAACCAGCAAGGCTTATAAAGGCTTCCGAAAAGGACGCTGGTGGGATTTAGAAAATAAAGATGTAGAGCGCGTTCGCCGGGCAATCCCTGAAATTGACGTAGTAACCCCCACCATAGCCAAATGGGGCATGACAGCACTTTATAAAGAAAATAAGATTAATTGTACCCTCAAAGGCGTATATCCCGAATATACGAATATAGAGGAACCGGTCATCGTACAAGGACGTTTTATCAATATGGTAGATGTAAAAGAGCGTAGAAAAGTTTGTGTCATCGGCAAGCGTATCCACGAAACTTTATTCCCGAAAGGTGATAATCCATGTGGCAAGTTCCTGAGCATTAACGGAATTTACTATCAAATAATCGGAATCAGCACCACTGCCGGCAATATGAGTCTGCAGGGAAATGCACTTACCAGCATCACCATTCCTTTCACCACCATACAGCAGAACTATAACTTCGGACAGAAAATCCAATTACTATGCTACACGGCCAAACCGGGATATTCCATTTCCGAGATAGAGAAGAAGGTAGATAAAGTGATAAAACAAGCACACCTTATCCATCCCGATGACAAACAAGCCTTGGTGACTGTAAATGCAGAAGCAATGTTCAGCATGATAGACAACCTGTTTAAAGGCATCAAGATTTTGAGCTGGATGGTCGGATTGGGAACATTATTGGCAGGCGCCATCGGTGTAAGTAATATTATGATGGTGACAGTCAAAGAACGTACGACCGAGATAGGCATTCGCCGTGCCATCGGTGCCAAGCCCAGAGACATTATGAACCAAATTCTTTCCGAAAGTATGGTATTGACCATCATTGCCGGCATGTCGGGCATCTGTTTTGCCGTGTTTATCTTGCAAATGATGGAGATAGGAACTGCCCATTCGGACACGCCGGCGCATTTCCAGATTAGTTTCTGGATGGCCATCGGAGCCTGCATCCTGTTGATGATCCTCGGCACACTGGCAGGACTGGCACCTGCCTACCGCGCCATGGCCATCAAACCGATAGAAGCTATCCGGGACGAATAATCTGCCCGACAACCCGACACATAAATAAATCCAATGAAGTAAAAACAATAAAACAAACAGATATGAAAAAGTATGTAAAGATTGCGTTACTAGTCATCGTAGCCCTCATTTTCTTGGGAACTTTTGTCTTCCTCTATCAGAAGTCACAACCCAAAGAAACTGTGTACAACACAGAAAAAGCCGAAATAGCCGACTTAAAGAGAACCACCGTTGCCACCGGTAAGATAGAACCGAGAGATGAAATCTTGATTAAACCGCAGATTTCGGGCATCATCGACGAGGTATATAAAGAAGCCGGACAAACAGTAAAGAAGGGTGAAGTAATAGCCAAAGTAAAGGTTATTCCCGAACTGGGACAACTGAACTCTGCCGAAAGCCGGGTGCGTCTGGCAGAAATCAATGCCAAACAGGGAGAAATAGATTTTGCCCGCATGCAGAAGCTATATACCGACAAACTGATAAGCAGCGAAGAATTTGAAAAGAGCGAAGTGGCTGTCAAACAAGTGCGCGAAGAACTTCAAACGGCCAAAGATAATCTTGAAATCATTAAAGAAGGCATCACTAAGAACAGTGCTTCATTCAGCAGCACACTCATCCGTTCCACCATCGACGGATTGATTCTGGATGTGCCCGTAAAAGCAGGAAACTCAGTTATCATGAGTAATACCTTCAATGACGGTACAACGATTGCTACCGTTGCCAACATGAACGACTTAATCTTCCGCGGAAACATAGACGAAACAGAAGTAGGCCGTCTACGCGAAGGAATTCCAGTCAAAATTACGCTAGGCGCCTTGCAGAATATGATTTTTGATGCACAACTGGAGTATATTTCCCCGAAAGGTGTAGAGGAAAATGGCGCCAACCAGTTTGAAATAAAAGCGGCTATCACCGTCCCCGACAGCGTTACCGTTCGTTCGGGCTATAGCGCCAATGCCGAAATCGTATTGCAGCACGCCGACAAAGTTCTGGCTGTGCCCGAAAGTACCGTCGAATTCAGCGGAGACTCTACATTCGTGTATGTACTGACCGACAGCGTTCCGCAACAGACATTCACCCGCAAGCAGGTGACTACCGGAATGAGTGACGGAATAAAGATAGAAATCAAAAACGGCTTGCAGGCCAATGATATCGTACGTGGAACTAAAAAAGACAAATAAGGATGAAAGCTAAAATACTGACCCTGATAGTGGCTACCGCATCTTGCCTCCCCTCTTTCGCACAAGAGGAATGGGACTTGCGGAAATGCATTGACTATGCCATCGAACACAATTTAAGCATTAAACAACAGGAAGCCACACGCGACCAGAATGCTGTGGAACTGAACACTGCCCGATGGAGCCGTCTGCCCAACCTCAACGGAAATGTGGGACAATCATTCAACTTCGGCCGAGCTCTTCAGGCGGACAACACTTATGGCAACCGCAACACCCAAAACACCAATTTCTCATTGGGAACCAATGTACCGTTATTCACCGGTTTGCAGATACCCAACAACATAGCTCTCTGTAAGCTGAACCTGAAAGCTGCCATTGAAGACTTGAATAAAGCCAAGGAAGATATCAGCATACAGGTTACTTCCTCTTATCTTCAAGTTCTCTTTGATGAAGAACTGGCAAAGATAGCACACAGCCAAGTGGAACTGAGCCGTGAGCAATTGAAACTGAAGACCGCTTTCTTTGAGAATGGCAAAGCATCCGAAGCAGAAGTATATGATGCACGCTCACGTGTGGCACAAGACGAGATGTCTGCCGTACAAGCTGACAATAATTACCGGTTAGCCCTTCTGGATTTAAGCCAGCTATTGGAGCTTCCCACACCGGACGGTTTCCGCATCGCATCTCCCAAGGTAGATGATAATTTCAATTCGCTTTCGCTGCCTGAAGATATCTACGCCGATGCCGTTCTCACCAAGCCGGGCATAAAAGCTGCACAATATCGCTTGCAAGGTGCATCCAAGAATATACGCATTGCCCAGAGCAACTGGTATCCGCAATTAAGTTTCGGAGCCGGACTGGGTACCAGTTATTATAAGATTGCCGGAGAAGAAAATGTTTCTTTCAACAGTCAATGGCACCAAAACTTCAATAAATATTTCCAGTTCTCGCTCAGCATCCCGTTGTTCAACCGCTTTGAGACCCGCAACCGAGTAAAGATGGCACGCATCCAACGCACTGCCCTGTCATGGAAACTGGAAGAAAGCAAGAAATTATTATTCAAAGAAATCCAGCAGGCCTATTACAATGCCGTAGCCGCCGAAAGTAAATTCAAGAGTAGCCGCACGGCAACCGAATCTGCCGAAGCCTCTTTCCGACTGATGAGTGAAAAATATGCCAATGGAAAAGCAACTGCCACGGAATACAATGAGATGCGTACCAATTGGATGAAAGCCACATCGGATATGGTACAAGCTAAATATGACTATCTGTTCAGGAGCAAAATCCTGGACTTCTATAAAGGAATACCGCTGACACTGGAATAATTCAAATTCATCCACAAACAATCCATATTCTGCCACCTACGCTAACAAAAAGCAAAATATGGATTGTTTTCATAATTTTACCTTCCCAATTTATCCGATCGTGTACTCTAGGGACATATCTAACTTATCATTCAACAGGACATCCGCCATAAGCCCGCAGGTATATATGTATTCATATCCAAATTCATCGGGTTGGTATGAACAAGATCAGTGCAACTGCAAGCAGAAGCCCGGTCAGCACAAAAGCCCATATATTCATTACCCGTGACTCGGCCTGTAACCGGTAATTATCTGCCAACACCCGATAGGCATCCACTTTCCATACCAGCATTCCATCTTCGGCCGATACTGTATTGGAAGAGAGCAGTTCTCCCGGCATAGACAGTTCAAACTTTATCTGATATTCAAATAATTGTGTAGCGATGCATTTTTCTTCAAACAATTGCTCCATCTGCCGGGCATAGTCTTTATATAAGTTGCCGAAAACGGCAGTCTGATACCTTTTGTCCAGCAATCTGCATATATACTCCGGCGAGCATTCCATTTCTTTCTTCCTATTCCCATCGCTGCGGAAGATTTCCTCTTTGTCCTTCTCCAGTCTCGACAGATAGGTCAATTCAGCCGGGGTCTTTTTCAGAAAGTGTTCTACTATCCCATAGCTCATTTCAAACTGAGTATGATAGAACCATTCAAGGAAACGCTGCTCTGTGTCTTCCAAGCTGTTTATCAGCTCCACTCCATTCATTCCTGCATAACCGTCCGCTTTTCCCTGCAACAAAAAGAGCTGTTCGGCTTTACTCAGGTACTTATCCATCGGTATAGGTCCTTTATCTTTTATCTCCTGAAAATCACAGGTATAAGTATAGTAAGTATAAAACCAACGAAAATGTTTTTCCAGTTTTTCCTCCGGAACTGCCAATGGACGCATCCACTTTTCCTTTGCCGAAAAGAAATCCATGCCTTCCAAGCCGTTCCGTGTTTTGCATGCCTTAAGATTCAGTTTTCCGGTTTCTCCAAAGAAGTCCGTCTCGATGCATGAATCCAATTCTTCCACTTCCCAATCTTTTCCCAACCGAAACAAAAACGGATTATGGTTACTGTCTCCGGCCAAGAAAGCAGAATCGGCGAGTGCCCATACTTCCTTTTCCACCGTTCCGTCCTTGTGAACGCGCGTCACCATTTGATAATTGGTGGAACATGATGCCAATATCGTCAATAAGGCTACCATTACTATGTTCATTCTCTTTTTCATATCGCACTCATTTTAATGGTTGTTACTCATAAATTGATGTATCAATCGCTTTTGTCCGTGTTGCTTAGCCTTCCGTGCTTTCCACATTTCGGACAGACAGGCACTCTTTTCCTTTAGGCTCATGTCTGCGTTCCGGTCTGCCGGCCATTCTGATAAACGGCGGTACAAAGGAGAAGCATTTAACACGGCATCCCGTGTGCCCGCATTGGAAGAAACGGAATAGAAGACAGTCTCATGCACCATAAAGCAAAGCAAGAAACCGGCAGCCACGGCCGAAGCCCAAGCCATGAATTTTCTGTGCTCCTTTCTTTTTCGGGGAGTCCGGGCTACTTTTTGGAGAATATTCCGAGTCAAGTCATCCGGTCTTGTCAGTATCGGTTGCGTCTTTCTCACCTGTTGCAACCATTGTTCATATCGTTCGTTTTCCTCTTGTCTCATAAGTCTGTCTCTATTTGATGGATTTTAGCTCTTATTTGTTTTCGTGCCTGATAAAGATTATGCTTTATCTGTTCGGCGGTCATCCCGGTGATGCTTATTACTTCTGCAACATCCAGTTCTTCAATGTCACGCAATGTAAACACCAGCTTCTGTTTGGGAGGCAGATCTCCTGTGAAACGGAGAATCAAATCCTGCAATTCCTTATTGACCAAAGCTTCTTCTATGTTTTCCTCCGACTTCCAGTTCTCATTCGCTGGAGCAAAATCGGATGAGAAAGCCGAAGGCGAACGTTGCAGCACACGCAAACGGTCATAGCATGTATTACAGGTTATCTTGTACATCCAGGTAGTAAACCGGCATCTTCCGTCATACTTATCCAACGAAAGCCAGATTTTGACGAATATTTCCTGCACCATATCCCTCGTTTCGTCCTCATTGCAAAGCAAACGAAAAGCCAGTCTGAACACCATCGTCTGAAATTCAGAAACCAACTGAGCGAAAGCAATCGTATCGTTCTGTCTGCTACGGTCAATAAGTTCCTCTATCTGTTCTTGATTCATCATGCTATGTTCGTTTATTATATGATACGTGAGAAAACGTTGCCGGTCGAATGCAAGTTACAAAAAAAAACAGGCAAACTCCGGTTGTGGTATATTAAAACCGAAATTTGCCTGTTTGCTGCTTTTTATATCATAGCCATTAAATTACACTGTGCGAGCGTGTGTTGCACTTCTTCCTCCGGATTGATTCGAATTCTTGTCATTCCTTTTATTCTCTTTCTTTGAATCTCTTTTCGGAGAGACGGAACGCCTGTTTTCACGACGGTCTTTATCAGGACGGGAATTATATTCACGGCGTGAAGGACGCTCCTCGTGCTTATGGTTATTATCCCTTCCCGGTCTTCTGCCCGGCCGTGCCTGAGGCGTGGCAGGACGGTGATTGTCTTTCTTCGGCGGACGGACGTTGACCTGAAAATCACGGCGGCGATGATTGTCATAAGTCACCCTATCATGACGGATGCGATAATGTCCATCGTAGATATCGTGGTGATAGCGGTTATGGAAATGGGTGCGATAATAACTGACATTATTAAAATGAGTACGATAATGACCGCCGCAATATGAAGCATAATGATGCGGTTTTCCGAAATAGAAAAAGTTGACGTTATTGTAAACCATATAAATACGGAACTGCCATTTATTGTTTTGCGCGTAAATAGGACGGTAGAAATATTCCGCTTTCAGGAAGCGACGATACTGAGAACCGGAAAGTATCCAGCGAAGGTCGTCATTGCGGACATCAAGAAAATCGTAATAACGCTCCAAAGCATAATCATACCCTCTTACCACATCATCCATCAGATAACGGACATTGTTGATAAAGTCATAATTCACTTCGTATACATCATCATACTGTTGAGGACTGAGTTTCAACTCATATGCCATACGGTCGGTAAGGAAACGCGTGTTCTGTCTCATCTTGCTGATACTCATTGCTCCCAACGCGGGAACCGACACGCCCAGCATCATAATCATTATCCATAGTGTGGTCCATTTCTTCATAATCATACCGTTTTTAGTTTGTTAATTCTTATGGCACAAAAATAGGGGAAATCCCTTTCCCCCACAATTGAAACTCCCCATTTATTCATAGGGTTTTTCCTATATTTGATAGGGAAAACTCCCGTCAGGCAAGACGGATTCCCCCTTCTTCCAGCACTATCAAACGCTTTTTATACAAATCGCCAACTGCTTTTTTGAATGTCTTCTTGCTCACGCCAAAAGCACTATAGATTTCTTCTGCCGCACTCTTGTCATTCAACGGAGTAAAACCATCATTATCTTTAATATATTTCAATAAGACTTCCGAAAAATCTTCCACCTTCTTCACACCGTCCTGTTGCAACGCCAAGTCTATCTTACCGTCTTCACGCACTTGTTTCACATAAGCCCGGAGCTGCATACCTGTCTCGACGGGCTGGAATATCTCATTCTGATAAAGCAATCCGCTGAACTTGTTCTCGACAATCGCTTTAAAACCCAAATCGGTTTTCTGCCATATCAAAATATTCACTTCCTGTCCCTGGTGATAGTCAGGATGCTCTTTGGATAAGTAACGCTCTACCTTGGCGGAACCGACAATGCGATAGCTGTCTTCGTCTATATGTGCATGTATCACATACTTACGTCCTTGCTGCATCTTCATTTTCTGTTCGCGGAAAGGTACAAACAAGTCCTTCATCAGTCCCCAGTTCAGAAAAGCTCCAAATTCATTGACCCATGCCACCTCCAGACAAGCGAACTCACCTACCTGAACCAACGGTTGCAGGGTAGTGGCTATTAATCTCTCTTCGTTATCCAAATAGATAAACACATTGAGCACGTCATCCGGTTTGCAACCATCGGGCACGTAACGGGCCGGCAACAGTATTTCACCATCATCGTCTCCATCCAGATAGACTCCAAAGTCTACTTCTTTCACAACCTTTAATTGATTGTATTTTCCGAGTTTTACGTTCATTAGCTAAAATTTTTATCAAAGATAAAGAAAAAACCCTATCTTTACGTTCTAAACAATAGAAAACCCAATAAAGATTATGAATAATTTCATTTTTTACAACCCTACCCGACTCCTTTTCGGTAAAGGAATGATAAACCAACTGACTCAGCAAATTCCTGCCGACAAGCGTATCATGATTACCTTTGGAGGAGGAAGTGTCAAAACAAACGGAGTTTACGAACAGGTAACCCAAGCACTCGAAGGACGTGATTATACCGAGTTTTGGGGAATTGAGGCCAATCCCGATATAGACACACTGAAAAAGGCAATTGCCATAGGCAAGGAAAAGAATATAGATTTCCTGCTTGCCGTAGGCGGTGGTTCGGTCATTGATGGCACCAAACTGATTTCCGCAGGTATCCCATACGAGGGAGACGCCTGGGAACTGGTGAAAAAAGGAAGCTCACAAGTGACTATTCCATTGGGAACAGTGCTGACTATCCCTGCCACCGGTTCCGAAATGAACAACGGAGCCGTGATTTCACGCCGGGAAACTCATGAGAAGTATCCTTTTTATGCCGACTATCCCGTCTTTTCCATTCTCGACCCGACCGTCACTTTCTCTCTTCCCGATTTCCAGATTGCCTGTGGACTGGCTGACACTTTTGTTCATGTCATGGAACAATATATGACGAAAAGCAATGAATCATACCTGATGGATCGCTGGAGCGAAAGTATTTTGAGAACCCTCGTGCAGATAGCCCCTCTCATCAAAGAGAACAAACAGGATTATCACTTGATGAGCGAATTCATGATGTCGGCTACCATGGCATTGAACGGTTTCATTGCCATGGGTGTATCCCAAGACTGGGCTACCCACATGATTGGCCATGAACTGACTGCCCTGCACGGCATGACCCACGGACAGACCCTTGCCATCGTATTTCCCGGAACACTACGCACACTTGCGGATAAAAAACGAGACAAGATACTACAATACGGAGAACGTATCTGGGGGGTGACTTCCGGTGTGCCGAGCGCACGTATCGCACTCACCATCGACAAAACCGAGGAATTCTTTAAAAGCCTGGGGCTGAAGACTCGTCTGGGCGAAGCCGGAATCGGTGACGATACCATCGAAGAAATTGCACGTCGCTTTGATGAGCGAGGTGCTGCATTCGGTGAAGACGGTGACGTGACGGGAGAAGTAGCTCGCCGGATTTTGCAGAATTGCAAATAATATTTCCAAAACATTTAATATTAGGAGGAAACAAATGATGAAAACAGTTATTCTTACTACCTTTTACAACAATGTGCAAGCGCACATGTTGCAAGACCTCTTGAGAAACGAAGGCATAGAGTCGATGCTCCAAGGAGAATTGTCCGCCCAAGTGATAGCCTCTTATATTCCGGGTCTGGGTATACAGGTTCTGGTCTTTGAAAAGGATTACGAACGGGCACGGGAAATTTTGAAAACCAGTTTTCCGGAGGAAGTAGAAGGATAACTTTCTCCCCTCTATATTCAAACTTTCTCATTTGCATCTTGTTATAGGGATTATTAAACCTAAACCCGAGATGTATATGAGAAAGTTTTTATTTTTACCTTTATTGTCATTACTCGCTTCGTGTGCAAAAGACGATGACTGTAGCCCTGCCAACGTCAATCCGGACAATCTAGTGTCTCCGGCACTTTATGCAACCCTCGAACAGCATAGCACCGACCCCTATACCGGACCGTTGGAAGTACTTCCCTGCCAACCCGATGGCAGTATCTATGTAGGCAACTATACTCCGACAGGACGGCAAGTCCCTTTCCCCGCTTACTATGCCATCAACAATGGTATCGGCCAGTCAAAGAATTATCCGTTAAGGCTTCCGGTAGGTACCTATAATATAATCTATTGGGGATACCCCAATTACTATAATACCACAGACGCTTACATAGCCGACCCTATCCTCATCGTTGGTGAAGAGCTGCACGGAACTTCTTTGGGACTGCGCAAGGTTCCTGCCGACACCGTCTGTTATCCGGTTCACGATTTAGTGTACGGCACTCAGAGCATAAACATAGGAGAAGAGGAGCTGCAGGCTCATTTGAGACGTGCTTCGGCAGCTTTGGAAGTCGTTGCCACGGAGACAAACGGCAATGCTTTCGGCAATGGCATTGATTCCATGTGGGTGTACATCGGAGGAATTTATAGTGATTTAAATTATTTCTCTGCGCAACCGGAAGGAACTTTCAAGACGGTTGAATTCGGCATGAGCCCCAGTACCGACCGTAAACAATGGAGCAAAGAATTCGTTTCTGTCTTTCCATCCGGCCCGACTCCGCCTTTCCAGATATTTGTCCGAATGAAAAACGGTAAAGTCAAACGGTATCAGCAGAAACTGTCCACCCAACTCACCGCAGGCACCAAAACCACCATCAACCTAAGCATGGACGGAGTTTTGCTGGAAGAAGGAAATACAGGCGGATTCCAAGTTGATAAATGGAAAGAGCAGAACGAAAATATCCATATACCATTACGCTAACGGTCTATGGATATCCTGCCGTCAACCATGTGAATAGTACGGTCGGTCAATTTGGCAAGCGTCTCATCATGGGTAACTATAACAAAAGTCTGCCCTAACTTATCCCGCAAATCAAAAAACAACTGATGAAGTTCTTCTTTGTTACGAGTATCCAGACTGCCCGACGGTTCATCTGCAAGGATAACCGCCGGGCTGTTTATCAATGCGCGCGCCACAGCAACGCGCTGCTTCTCTCCTCCCGACAGCTCCGCCGGCTTATGAGAAGCTCGTTCGGCAAGCCCCAGAAAATCCAATGTTTCTTTGGCACGCTTCATCGCATCTCCCGAAGAAGCTCCGGATATGAATGCCGGTATCATCACATTCTCCAATGCTGTAAATTCCGGCAATAACTGATGAAACTGAAAAACAAAGCCTATCTGCTGATTGCGAAAAGCCGACAGTTCTTTTTCCTTCAACCGGTTAACCTCCGTACCATTCAGTATCACCGTACCTGCATCCGCCTTGTCCAATGTTCCCATTATCTGAAGCAGCGTCGTTTTTCCGGCTCCGCTGGGTCCCACAATACTGACTATTTCGCCTTTTCCTATCAGCAAATCTATTCCTTTCAGCACTTGCAACGTGCCAAAGCTCTTGGTTATTCCACTTAATTCTATCATAGTTACAATTTTCTTATCACATACTCTGCCAAGTAACATCCAAACACGGCAGGCATATAACTCACTGTTCCGGCTGTGGATTTCTTGTTCTTTTCATCATCCACCAAAATAACCGCATCCGCATTTGCCTGCTCTGTACTGAAAACAACCGGTAACTTGCGCTTCATACCCATTTTCTGCAAGCGCTTGCGCACAGCCTTACTTAAACCGCAATGATAAGTTTCCCACAAATCAGCAAATCTGATTTGGGTTATATCCGATTTCGCACCCGCTCCCATACTGCTCACAATAGGCAGATGACGTTGAAGCGCATTATATATAAGGTAACATTTGGGAGCTACCGTATCAATAGCATCAATCACAAAATCAAACTCAGCACTATCCAGCAATTCCGGAATGCGTTCATCTTTCAAATATTCCGACAACACATTCAGTTTCAAATCGGGATTGATATCTTTGAAACGCTCTGCCAATACTTCCGCCTTCGGCCGTCCCAGTGTGGAATGCAAAGCCGGCAACTGGCGGTTGATATTGCTTGGCTGCACCGTGTCGGCATCCACAATCGTCATTTGTCCCACACCGGCACGACAAATCATTTCGGCAGCATACGCTCCTACTCCTCCCAAACCCACAACAAGCACATGGGAATTTCGCAAACGTAGCATCTTATCCTCTCCCAGCAACAATTCCGTGCGTTGCTGCCATTCCGTATCAGTTCCGTTCATCACCTTTCTTAAACCATTTATAAAACCACTTACCAACATTATCATACATCCGGGTCTCCGACTGTCCGCGCGGATCGGAGAAAGACACAATCTCCTGCGGATCGCCCAGCTGATCGGGATATATGATTAACAAGCTGGCATCTGCAAAATATTTACTAACCTGAGACGGCAACCGCTCAAAAGAAGTCTGATAGGATATAGAACCCTTACGAGCCGAAACAACGACAAATAAATGGTCAAAATTAACCTGACCGGTCAGCAACAGTAAATCATCCCACTCCTCTAATACAGAAAACTCCGTAAACGTATTTGCTTCCTGCTTCTCTACCACCGCACGCAAGTGTCTCAGGGTATCCTCCGTTGCAAAAAAATGCACACGGCATCCCAGTAACTTACCCATACGGCACAACTGCACCACCCATTTCATGAATCCAACCTCATATTCTGCTTTTTCGGGTACAGCCACTACAATACGCCTAAGCGTATTAACCGGCATCAACAGCTTGGCAATCATAATTTGTCGGTGAGTGCCTTTCAACAAATTCTCCGTCATTGTACCAAAGAATGAATCCATCAGATTAGTCTTTCGGTGCAAACCGATAACCACATCCGTCACCGCATATTCCTTCAGCGTATGAATAATGCCTTGTGCAATATTCAAATCATAACGGAGCACCGTCTTGACCGAAGCATCGGCAGCAGCAGCAACCATTGCCGTACGTTCCAGATTCCGTTTACCTATCAGTTCCTTCGTTTCCGAAGCGTTATTATCATTTATCACACTAAGAGCCACCAACGGTTCCTTCTGTTTAGGATGCCTCATCATCAGCGCCATTCCCACCAATCCTTCTATCGTATCAGGGTTTGCCACAGGTATGAGAATCCGTTCTTGCTCCTTATTATTTTTATCATCATTGCCGGTCAGGTTTTCTTGTGTAACCATCCGGCGCGCTGCCCTCTCCGTCGCAACCGAACTGATGATGCAGGTAAACAATATCATTACCACCGTTCCGTTTAACACATCATCATTCAATAAGCGCTCTCCGTTTTCCATGATAATTTCATGTCCAATCAACACGGCTGCCAACGTAGCTGCCGCCTGCGCGTTACTCAATCCGAATATCAGACTGCGTTCCACCTTCTGCATGCCATATATTTTTTGAGTAATCCATGCCGCAAGCCATTTGCTGAATGTAGCAACCACTGTCATGACAACCGCCACCTTAAGTGCTTCACCCTGCGTAAACAGACAGCGTACATCAATAATCATTCCTACACCAATCAAAAAATAAGGAATGAAAAGCGCATTACCTACAAACTCCAACCGATTCATCAACGGAGAAACATGAGGAACAAAACGGTTCAGTACCAAACCGGCAAGAAAAGCACCCAAAATACCTTCCATTCCTACCAGCTCCATCAGTCCACCCCCTAAGAACACCATAGCCAAGACAAAGACAAACTGCATTACCGCATCCTCGTATGTTCTGAAAAACCACCGACTGATGCGAGGCATAAGAAAAATAATCAAGCCGAACAATGCAAGAACCTTTCCCAGCAAAATGGCCCAAAACAATCCTCCCACATCCTCTCCTTTATACATACCTCCAATCACGGCAAGCACCATCAAGGCCAATACGACAGTCACCGCCGTTCCCCCAATCGTTATGCTCACCGTACGCTGCCGGGACAAACCGTAACGACTGATAATGGGATAAGCTATCAAAGTATGACTGGCATACATACTGGCCAACAGGATGGAAGTGACAAGTCCGTAATCCAATAAACTCATACTGCTCCATATACCAAGCGCCATCGGTATCAGGAAAGTGAACAGCCCAAAGACCAATCCCTTTGTTTTGTTCTTTTTAAAGTCATCCATATCCATCTCCAGCCCCGCCAGAAACATGATATAATACAATCCCACTTTTCCGAATAACTCGAAACTGCTATCTCGCTCCAAAATATTAAAACCATATTTGCCAACCAATACACCGGCAAGAATCATACCGATGATATGAGGAATGCGCAAACGCCCCAATATCATGGGAGCAAACAAGATAATAATAAGTACCAGGAAGAATATCCAAGTAGGGTCAGTAACCGGAAAATGAATATTTAAACCGAATAATTCCATTGCTTTTATTTGAGGGTTATACCATAATATCGACAAAATTACGAAAAAAGTTTCTTTTTTACTGATTTATATTCCAAAATGTTCTAATTTTGCAATCTGAACCTGCTCGCTTGGCAGGTAAACAGATTAAGTATTACTAATTTATAAAATAAAAAAGCAAAATGAAAGTAGCAATTGTTGGTGCGAGCGGAGCTGTAGGACAAGAGTTCCTGCATGTGCTCGATGAAAGAAACTTCCCGTTGGATGAGTTGATGTTGTTCGGTTCTTCACGCAGTGCAGGACGAAAATACACTTTCCGCGGTAAAGAGATAGAAGTAAAACTCCTTCAGCACAACGATGACTTTAAAGGTGTTGACATCGCTTTCACATCGGCAGGTGCCGGAACCACAAAAGAATTTTGTGAAACCATCACCAAACATGGCGCCGTATTAATCGACAATTCCAGCGCATACCGTATGGATGAAGATGTACCCTTGGTTGTGCCAGAAGTGAACCCGGAAGACGCATTAAACCGTCCACGCAATGTGATAGCCAATCCCAATTGTACAACAATCCAAATGGTAGTCGCCCTGAAAGCCATCGAAAACCTTTCACACATTAAGCGTGTGCATGTAGCTACTTATCAGGCTGCCAGCGGCGCAGGTGCAGCAGCCATGGACGAATTGTACGAACAATATCGCCAGGTATTGGCTAATGAACCCGTCACTGTAGATAAATTTGCTTATCAGTTGGCATTCAATCTGATTCCCCAAATTGATGTATTTACCGACAACGGTTATACCAAGGAAGAAATGAAGATGTTTAACGAGACACGTAAAATTATGCACTCTGACATTCAGGTAAGTGCCATGTGTGTACGTGTTCCTGCTCTCCGCTCTCACTCTGAAAGCATCTGGGTAGAAACAGAACGTCCCATCTCTCCCGAAGAAGCCCGCGAAGCATTTGCCAAAGGAGAAGGTTTGGTATTGATGGATAATCCAGAGAAGAAAGAATATCCCATGCCATTGTTCCTGGCAGGTAAAGATCCTGTTTACGTTGGCCGCATTCGCAAGGACTTGGCCAATGAGAACGGACTGACTTTCTGGATTGTAGGCGATCAAATCAAGAAAGGCGCAGCACTGAATGCCGTACAGATTGCAGAATACCTGATTAAAGTGGGAAATGTGAAATAATCCGCTGCTCACACAAGCTTTAATTCTTTAATATTATAATCTTTATCTTTGCGTCAATCTCCTTTCTAAGGGGTAGACCAAGATAAAGATTATTTTTTTAGAACCAAGCCTCTTCTTGCCCAAAGCTAAGCACTTTCATACCTCAGATTAACCCTTTTTATACGGAGAACCAGTACGTCCTACAACGGTGGGACGTACGTCCTGCTACAGTGGGACGTATATCCTGCTATAGTGGGACGTACGTTCTGTTGCAGTGGGACGTACTAACCGGACGTAGAAAAAAGCTTGGCCATATACAGAAAAAGGGTTAGCCTTGGGGCATGCAAGGCTTAGCCCGACAAACGGATAGCCAAACATGAAACAGCCTTTGCTGAACATATTCCATAAAAAAAGAGTATCACAGAAGAACTGCAATACTCTTTCAAATCTTTTATGATAACCGCTTATTCAGTATCCAAAGCCGATTCTGCACTTTTACCATTCGATGCCAAAGGAATAAGTTTCACCAAATCCACATCAAAAAACAAAGTAGAATAGCCCGGTATCGAACCGCTTCCGGCTTCTTCATAAGCAAGTTCGGAAGGAATATAAAGTTCCCATCTGGAGCCTACGGTCATATTCATAAGAGCTGTTGTCCACCCGACAATCACATCGCCTACCGGAAATTCGGCCGGAACAGCAATGCTCGGATTCAATTCTCCTTTATAGCTTTGGTCAAAAACAGTTCCGTTTATTAACTTACCCCGATAATTAACCGCCACAGTATCCGTAAACAGAGGTCTTTCTCCTTCTCCGTTGTTTATTATCTTACAATAAACATACTCGTTCACCTTTCCCTGCTCATTCAAGCCCAAAGGAGGAAGTTTATAGGAACGGACAACTTTCCATTCACCCGGATTCGCCTTTGCCTCAGCCGCAATGGAATCCAAATATTTCTGATTACGCTCCTGCCAGTTTGCATAAGGATTTTCCTCTCCATCCGATTCACTACATGAAACAATTGCAAATGAAGCGGCAAACAACAGGCTAATCAGCCAAAGAATACTTTTATTCATACACTATTAATTATTGCAAAGTCTTCAACAGACTTGTTATACTTACTTTATCGGCAATGATATTGTTCAATTCCGAAATAGCGACACGCTCCTGCTGCATGGTATCGCGGTTGCGCAATGTCACACAATTATCTTCGAGTGTCTGATGATCCACAGTGATGCAATAAGGAGTACCGATGGCATCCTGACGGCGATAACGCTTACCGATGCTGTCCTTTTCATCATATTGGCAATGGAAGTGGAACTTCAGATTATCCATGATTTCACGCGCTTTTTCAGGCAAACCGTCCTTCTTGACCAAAGGCATGACAGCCAGTTTTACGGGAGCCAATGCTGCGGGCAATTTCAGAACGACACGAGTTTCACCGTTGTCCAACTTTTCTTCCGTATAAGCAGCACTCATGATGCTCAGGAACATACGGTCTACACCGATGGATGTTTCAATAACATACGGAGTATAACTTTCGTTCAATTCCGGGTCGAAATATTTAATACTCTTGCCTGAGAATTTCTCGTGCTGACTTAAGTCAAAGTTAGTACGGCTATGAATACCTTCTACTTCCTTGAATCCGAAAGGCATCAAGAACTCGATATCCGTTGCAGCATTCGCATAATGTGCCAATTTATCATGGTCATGATAACGATAATGGTCATCGCCAAATCCTAATGCTTTATGCCATTTCAAACGGGTTTCCTTCCAGGTTTTAAACCAATCAAGCTCGGTACCCGGTTTAACAAAGAACTGCATCTCCATTTGTTCAAACTCACGCATACGGAAGATAAACTGACGGGCAACGATTTCGTTACGGAACGCCTTACCAATCTGAGCAATACCGAAAGGTATTTTCATACGACCGGTCTTCTGCACATTCAGGTAATTCACGAAAATACCCTGTGCCGTCTCTGGACGGAGATAAATCTTCATAGAACCGTCGGCAGTAGAGCCCATTTCGGTAGTAAACATCAGATTGAACTGACGCACTTCCGTCCAGTTCTTCGTACCCGAAATAGGACAGACGATTTCCTCATCCAAGATAATCTGACGAAGTTCATTCAAATCATTATCATTCAATGCTTTTGCAAAACGTTCGTGAAGTGCATCGCGTTTAGCCTGATGCTCCAGCACACGTGCATTGGTGCTGCGGAACTGTGCTTCATCAAAAGCTTCTCCGAACTTTTTGGCGGCTTTGGCAACTTCCTTGTTGATTTTATCATCGTATTTAGCCAATTGGTCCTCAATCAAAACATCGGCACGATAGCGTTTCTTAGAGTCGCGGTTGTCAATCAAGGGGTCATTGAAAGCGTCAACGTGTCCCGATGCCTTCCAGATAGTAGGGTGCATGAAAATTGCCGAATCGATACCCACGATATTTTCGTGCAACAGCACCATGCTCTGCCACCAATATTGTTTGATGTTATTCTTCAACTCCACTCCCATCTGACCGTAATCATAGACAGCACCCAATCCGTCATAAATATCACTTGACGGAAATACAAAACCATACTCTTTACAGTGAGAAACTAATTTCTTAAAAACATCTTCTTGTGCCATTTTCCTTTTATGTTTATTCTTACACTTTTGTTGTTTTTCCTGTTGTCATCCCTTAATTAGGACGAAATAATGTGCAAAGTAAATGATTTTTTTCAATAAAAATCGTATTTTTGCGTGCATATCAGCAGAACATTAAGGAATTTAAATATATATGAGCGAAGATATTATCGATAAAGAAGAACAGAACGATGAAAATACTCCCGTAGCGGAAAACCAACATTCAGACTATAAGCCCGCAGATACCAAAAATGAATCTGTCAAGCATCAATTAAGCGGTATGTACCAAAACTGGTTTCTGGATTATGCCTCTTATGTTATTTTGGAACGTGCCGTTCCGCACATCAATGACGGACTTAAGCCGGTTCAAAGGCGTATTCTTCACAGTATGAAGCGATTGGATGACGGACGATATAATAAAGTGGCCAACATTGTAGGTCATACCATGCAATTCCATCCTCACGGTGACGCTTCTATCGGTGACGCACTGGTACAATTAGGACAAAAAGACTTGTTGATAGACTGTCAGGGAAACTGGGGTAACATTCTGACCGGCGACGGTGCGGCAGCTCCCCGTTACATTGAAGCCCGGCTTTCGAAGTTTGCCCTCGACGTGGTCTTTAATCCCAAAACCACCGAATGGCAATCTTCATACGACGGACGAAACAAAGAACCCATAACACTACCGGTCAAGTTTCCGCTTCTTCTCGCTCAGGGAGTGGAAGGCATCGCCGTAGGACTTTCTTCAAAGATTCTTCCGCATAACTTTAATGATTTATGCAACGCATCTATTGCCTATCTGCGCAAAGAAGAGTTCAAATTATACCCTGATTTCCAAACCGGAGGGTCTATCGATGTATCCCGTTATAATGACGGAGAGCGCGGCGGTGTGGTAAAAGTACGCGCCAAAATAAACAAGCTGGATAACAAGACGCTGGCCATCACCGAAATTCCTTATGGAAAGACAACCTCGTCACTGATAGAATCCATTTTGAAAGCAGTTGAAAAAGGGAAGATAAAAGTCCGTAAGGTAGATGATAACACAGCAGAGAAAGTAGAGATATTGGTGCATCTCGCTCCCGGAGTATCTTCCGACAAAACACTGGATGCCTTATATGCATTTACAGACTGTGAGGTGAGCATATCACCTAACTGCTGTGTGATTGATGCACGCAAGCCACACTTTCTCACTGTCAGTGACGTATTGAAAAAATCTGTAAACAATACATTGTCCCTGCTTCGTCAGGAATTGGAAATACGCAAAGGAGAGCTTCTGGAGAATCTTCATTTTGCCTCTCTTGAAAAGATATTCATCGAAGAACGCATTTATAAAGACGTAAGATTCGAACAATCTGAAAATATGGATGCGGCCTGTGCACACATCGACGAACGTTTGACCCCATTCTATCCGCAATTTATCAGGGAAGTAACGAAAGAAGATATCCTGAAATTGATGGAAATCAAAATGGCACGTATTCTGAAATTCAATAAAGATAAAGCAGACGAAAACATCGCCCGCATCAAAGAAGAAATAGAAGACATTAATGATAAACTGGCGCATATCATCGATTATACCATAAACTGGTATGAGATGCTGAAGGAAAAATATGGCAAGAATTATCCGAGACGCACCGAGCTGCGCAATTTCGATACCATAGAAGCAGCAAAGGTAGTCGAAGCTAACGAGAAGCTTTATATCAACCGCGAAGAAGGTTTTATCGGCACAAGCCTGAAGAAAGACGAGTTTGTGGCCAATTGCTCGGACATTGATGATGTGATTATTTTCTATAAAGACGGAAAATACAAAGTGGTTCGTGTAACCGACAAGATGTTTGTCGGCAAAAACGTACTGTATGTAAACGTTTTCAAAAAGAACGACAAACGTACCATTTACAATGTGGTATATCGCGACGGAAAAGAAGGATTTCATTATATAAAGCGATTCAATATCACTTCGATTACCCGTGACCGCGAATACGATGTCACTCAGGGAACTCCCGGTTCGCGTATCGTCTATTTCACGGCTAACCCCAACGGTGAGGCAGAAGTCATCAAGATAACACTAAAACCGAACCCGCGTATCAAAAAGATAATCTATGAAAAAGATTTCAGTGATATCAATATCAAAGGACGCCAGTCCATGGGAAATATCCTGAGCAAATATGAAGTGCATAAGATTGCCCTGAAGCAACGCGGAGGCTCTACTTTGGGAGGACGCAAAGTATGGTTTGACCATGATGTTCTACGACTGAATTATGACGAACGCGGCCAGTACCTTGGAGAATTCCAAAGCGATGACCTTATCTTGATAGTTCAAGAAAACGGAGAATTCTATACCACCAACTTTGACTTGAATAATCATTATGACCCGGGAATTTGTGTGATTGAAAAATTCAATGCCAACAAAGTATGGTCGGCAGCACTCTATGACGCTGACCAACAGGGATATCCTTATTTAAAGCGATTCACCTTTGAAGCAACTTCCAAAAAGCTCAATTATCTAGGTGAGAATAAGGACAGCCGTCCTATTCTGCTGACCAGCATCGTCTATCCGCGGGTACAAGTTATCTTTGGCGGTCACGACAGCTTCCGCGAGGCCTTGGAAATTGATGTCGATGAGTTTATCGGTGTGAAAAGCTATAAAGCAAAAGGAAAACGAATAACCACGTATGCTGTGGAATCTATCAACGAGCTACCCCCTGTCCGTTTTCCCGACGAATCCTCTTCGGCAGAAGAAGATAACGAAAAAGAGAATGATGATGACAATGAAAAAGAGGCAATGATAGAAGATCCTGACCATGGCAAGAGTGAGACAGATATCATAGATGAGATAACCGGGCAAATGAAACTGTTTTAATCCATGAAGAAAATATTCTTACTATTATTGTTGCTGCCCTTTGTCCTTGGGGGTAAAGCACAAGAAGACAGCCTGCAGACAAACCGATACGTCATGCGGGCTACCCTTTATGGAGCAGGCTATACCAATATCCTTGATACTTATCTGTCTCCGATGGAATATACCGGTCCCGAAATCCGTATTCTCAGAGAGAGTATGAGAATGACCAAATTGCTGAACGGCAACGTATCTGCGCAAAGTCTGTTTCAGATAAACCTGTCACTGACAGACAATAAAGCCGAGACAGGCAGTGAACTGGCTGGATTAATCAATTGGAATTATGCTTGGCACTATCAGTTCAGGCTGGCAGAGAACTTGAAAATCCTTGCCGGACCCATGATTGACTTAAACGGAGGATTTGTATACAACACAAGAAATTCCAATAATCCTGCGCAAGCCAAAGCGTATGTAAATATTGCAGGGTCCGGTATGGTCATCTACCGTTTCCGTATCGGAAACTATCCCCTGATAGCACGCTATCAGGCCAACCTACCTTTAATGGGAGTTATGTTTTCACCCGAATACGGACAATCTTATTATGAGATTTTCAGTTTGAAACATGAAGGAAAAAATATCCTTTTCACCTCTTTACACAATCAGCCGGCGCTTCGTCAACTGCTCACACTCGACTTTCCTGTAGGCAATATGAATGTGCGGGCAGGATATATTTGTGATATCCAGCAGGCTAAAGTCAACCACTTAAAAAGTCACACGTGGTCTCACGTATTCATGCTGGGCTTTGTGAAAAACTTCTATCTGATAAAAAACAAAAAGAAAGTAGGAATGTCCCCAAAGGTCAGTCCATATTAAATCGTATATGATAAAGAAAATATTCAAAAAAACAGCCATCTTCCTTTTGATGATTCTCTCAGGCACTTCCTGCATCACCGAAGATACTTTCAATGATTCTCCCGATGGAAACTTCGAAGCTTTATGGAAAATCATCGATGAACACTATTGTTTCCTAGAATATAAGAATCAGGAATACGGATTAGATTGGAATAAAATCCATTCTGATTATAAGAAGCGGTTAACTTCCAGTATGAGTAATGAACAACTCTTCGATGTCTTATCGGAAATGCTGAACGAACTGCGGGACGGACATGTCAATTTGGTTTCAAAAGATCGTACTTCCCAATACCGAGAGTGGTACGACAATTACCCGCGCAATTTTGATGACAGCATACAAAGCCGCTATTTGGGAAAGGATTATAATACCGCTTCAGGACTTAAATATCAGATTTTAGAAGATAATATAGCCTATGTATATTGTGGAAGCTTCCAGTCGGGTATCGGTTCCGGCAACCTAGATCAAATTCTCAGCAAATTGGCCATTTGCAACGGATTAATTCTTGATGTCCGCAATAACGGAGGCGGCAACCTCACTACTGCCGAGAAACTGGCAGAACGCTTCACTAACGAGAAAAAGCTGATTGGCTACATGTCCTACAAAACCGGTCCCGGCCATAATGAGTTTTCCACTCCCGAAGCTGTTTATCTTGAGCCACCCATGGATCGTGTACGCTGGCAGAAACATACCGTAGTATTAACAAACCGCCGGTCTTATAGTGCCACCAACGATTTTGTGAACCGAATGAAACAATTAGACAGAGTTACCGTTATCGGCGACAAAACCGGTGGCGGTTCAGGGCTCCCCTTCTCTTCCGAACTCCCCAATGGTTGGTCTGTCCGCTTTTCTGCAAGCCCGATGTATGATCCTGATATGAAACATCTGGAATTCGGTATCGAACCGGATAAAAAAGTAGATATCACTTCCGAAGATTACAACAAAGGCATTGATACTATTATTGAAGCGGCACGTGAATATTTACATAATCACAAACAATAAAGGATTATATGCATTTTATAATGAAATAATTTGGTTATTTCAGAAGTAAGCATTACCTTTGCAACCGCTTACCGAAAGGATTGCCGCGCCTGTGGCGTAATTGGTAGCCGCGCCAGACTTAGGATCTGGTGTCGTGAGACGTGTAGGTTCGAGTCCTATCAGGCGCACACAACATTACATGTTGAAAAACAAAGAGGCTATTTCAAAATATACTTTGAGATAGCCTTTTTTATGTCTGCAAAAATTAGAAAAACCGAGCCTTGAGTCAGGCTCAGTTTGAAAACTTGGGGGAATTAGTTAAAATGGCTATCTTTGACGCATGAAACAGAAACGCCAAAAACCCCTTACTCCTATGGAGATGTTGAGCTTGTTCCTTCCTGTAGGAATGCTTGATTATTTTGACCTGGTTAACCATGTCTCTCAAGAGACTTGCTTCATTCTTTTTCTTGAGGAAAAGCCTTCCATTCCTCAAGAGTATTCCCATTTACACCTACATTCCAAAGGTTTCTTCCCGGAAATAGAAGTGCAAGACTTTCCTATTCGCGGCAAGGCTGTATATCTACGCGTCAAGCGCCGTCGTTGGGAAGACCCAGAAACAGGACAAACTTATAGTCGTGATTGGAACTTAGTAGCCTCCGGTACTCGCA
>OMCG01000412.1_pt1 | contig 32187 bp, 20 predicted proteins | sample 1674071 | NCBI WGS metagenome assembly OMCG01 (sample SAMEA103958139, study PRJEB25191) | human gut metagenome | biome: human-associated habitat [ENVO:00009003]; feature: intestine environment [ENVO:2100002]; material: feces | place: Germany | collected 2013/2015 | reverse complement strand
CTTTTTTGCCATATCGGATGCGTATTTTTAAGTCGATTTGTTACGTTACCTTTGCAAGAATTGTTCCTAACGGAATTTCTGTTGTCGGAAGAATCGGAAATTAGCTGTTTTAGTAAAAATGTCGAGGTTAATTTTGCGAAAATAAGGCCATGTTCCGACAGGACCTGTTTGTTCTGTATGTGGTTTGTACTATCTTTGCCGAAGATGGGGTGCGGTTCGGCGATTTTTGCGTACAAGTCTGCACGATTACTCTCGCCTTTCCGTATCTTTGACATCATGGTCTTTAGATAGGATGCGCTTCGGAAAACCGGGACAGGTTCCCGTTTTCTCTCGGCTTTCCCTGTCTTTGGCTTCGTTTTGGATGCTTTGGCTTTGGTCAAACGCAAATAAAATTGCTTTTGCATTAGGCTTATTCGTATCTTTGACTTCGTCTTAGATACTTCGCCCCGGCAAAACGCGAATAAAATTTGCTTTTGCGCTCGGCTTATTCGTATCTTTGTAACGTTTAGCAAAATTGGATTTTGAACATGAAAAAACTTGTGTGCCGCTTTTTATGCCTGGGAATCGTCCTGGCCGTTTCGATGAATCTCGTCGGTTGCAGCGACGACGACGGACCGGTGGGAACCCTCTATTTCCCTCGTGATGTTTGTATGGTCGATAAGCCCGGGGGAACGGCTTCGGTAGAATTTACGGCTGTGAATATCGTGAAGCTGAACATTACCGATACGCCTGAAGGCTGGACGGTGACCGCCGATTTGCAGACGAGCCGGATGACCGTGACGGCCCCCGCAAGTGATGACTCCAATGCCGAAACGGGAGGAGTCCTGACGTTGGTCGGTTACGATACCGACGGAAAGGCCGTTTCCGCCGATTTGAGGGTCGGAATCGGGCGGACCGTCGATCTGACGGGGCAGACGGCTAACTGTTATATCGCCAACTATGCCAATGCCTACTATACTTTCGACGGTACCGTAAAGGGAAACGGCGAAAAGATTCCTACGGCTCGGGTAGAACTTATGTGGGGAAGCACGTCGCATATGATCGAGAACCTGACACTCGACGACGGTCGGGTTTCGTTCTTCGTCGCGGCGGATAAGAAAGGTGAGTTTATCGAAGGAAACGCATTGATCGCAGCTTTCGATGCCCAGGATAAGGTGGTTTGGAGTTGGCATGTGTGGGTTACGCAGTACGATCCTTCGGCGGAGTCGGTTACTTCGGCTGCCGGAGATGTTTTCATGACCCGTAATCTGGGTGCCGGAGCCGGCGGCAATGCCACGGAGGACGACATATATCTCTCCTACGGACTTTATTACCAGTGGGGACGTCCGACCCCGATGATCGGGCCGGCGTATTATAACTGTGCATTTGCGGAGGATCATAAGATGTATAATATCAACGGGCGTCTTACTTATCTTGACTATGTGGAATCCACCCCCGAAACGGGCACGATGGAGTATGCCATAGCCTATCCGATGAGTTTTATTCTGGGAGTCGAGGAGTCCGGTTACGATTGGCTCTATTCCGACCATGACAACGAGTTGTGGGGGGCGGTCAAGACCGTTTACGATCCCTGTCCTAAGGGATGGAAGGTTCCGGACAAGGATGTTTATGCCGATTTTATGATCGGCGACGATCATGACCAGGAGCAAACGGAGGCGTTGCGCGAGGCTTACGGCTGGAACCTGACCGACGGAACGATGACTTCATTTTTTCTCGGAGGCGGGCGTCGCCCTTATCTGACGGGGCTTATCCAGAATGTAAACAGCAATGCGGACGCGCAACCGTGGATCGGTTGTTATTGGACAAGCGGTTTGGGAACCGACGAATTGAGCGCTTCGGGCCTCTATTTTTCGCTCGATACGGACGATGCTGCTTCGAGTGAATTTGTTCCGGCACGGAACTATCAACGAGCCAATGGTTTGCAGGTTCGTTGCGTAAGGGAATAATATCTTTTTTCCGAATCAATATACCTTATTTTCGCCGGAGTTTTCGCTCCGGCGATTTTTTGGTATAACAGTTGTTCCTCTTTGGGGAAGAATTTTTAATGTCTGCAAATATGAGAGTACAAACCGGTAAAGGAACCATTCCATGGATGACCGTGTTGGCGGTCTGGTCGGTATCGGCCGTCGTTTCGCTGCCCGGACTTGCCATCTCCCCTATTCTCGGCGACTTGAACAAGGTCTTTCCGCATGCGACCGATCTGGAGATACAGATGCTTACTTCGTTGCCTTCGGTGTTGATTATTCCTTTTATGCTGCTGGCAGGCCGTTTGTCTGTAACCGGGAATAAGTTCAAGCTGCTTGTGGTCGGGCTTACGGTCTTTTTCCTGAGTGGCTTCGCCTGTCTTTTCATTAACCAAATGTGGCTTCTGATTCTGGTAAGTTGTCTTACGGGTATCGGTGCCGGTATTATCATTCCTTTATCGACGGGATATATCGTGGACTATTTTACGGGGGATTATCGTGTCCGGCAGTTGGGCTACAGTTCGTCGATCAATAATCTCACGCTGGTGTTGGCTACTATGCTGGCAAGTTATTTGGCTAATGTCGATTGGCATCTGCCCTTCCTGGTATATACGTTGCCGGCGATTCCGTTGATTCTTTCGGTTTTCATTCGCAGGACTCCCGCTGCTCCGGAACCTGTCGGGAGCGATGAGCTGAAACACAAGAAGGTCGATTGGCCGAAGCTGGCTGCGGTCATGGGATTTTATTTTCTGGCGACTTTCCTGGCATTGGCTATCACCTTCTACATTTCATTCCTGGTGGATCCGCACGGCAACCAAAATTCCTTCTCGGGGCTTTTGGTGTCCTTGTTTTTCCTGGCTATCATGTTGCCCGGCTTTTTCCTTTCCCCGATCATCCGGCGTCTGCGCGGCAGTGTCAATCTGGTTTCGTTGATTATGATCTGTGCGGGATTGCTCTTTATCGGACTCTTCAAGGCGCATTTCTGGTTGATTGCGGGATGCACTCTCGTGGGACTCGGATACGGCATTATTCAACCGATTATTTACGACAAGGCGGCTGCGGCGGCCCCACCGCAATTGGCGACATTGGCCCTTTCGGTCGTGATGTCGGTAAATTATCTGGCGATCGTTCTTTGTCCGTTCATTATCGACCTGTTGCGAAACATTCTGCACATGCAGGGAGAACGCTTCCCTTTCATCTTGAGTGCTGGTCTGGCTTTCGTTGCGGTCTTGCTGACCTGGCGGTACAGAAATAGCTATGCGTTCGGGTTGGATAAGTCTTATTACCGGCAATGAATAAAGAGGAGAGCCGCTTAAAAAGTGGCTCTCCTTCCTGTTGCCGACGTTTTTTCCTGGATCGTTGTTGCCGGGCGTTGCCGCTTTGCCGGAAACGTCCGGTCGTTTTATGCTCTGTGCCGGTCCGCAATTCTTTTTTGTGCCGTTTATTCCCCGGACGTGGCATTCTTCACGCAACGTACCGGCATGCCCGAGCGACAGTCGATGTCGATTATGTTTACCTGGTTGCTTTTCGAGAAAAGCAGGTATTGGTAGTTCAGATCCTCCGGAGTATAGACCGAACTTTCGGTGCTCGTACAGAGCAGGTAACCTTTGGAGAAATTCCCGGACATCAACGATCCGATGTATTTCCCGCTCGGATCGCGTGTCCCGGCATAGGTGAAGAAGGAGCTGCCGAGTTCACTGTTCACGGCGATAAGCGATTCCAGATCCGCCCGGGTCGGAAGGTGCCATCCTTCCGGACAAATGCCTTGCACGCCCTCGATATTGCGGAAGTTATCCGCAGTAACAGGTTCCCCTACGGCTGTAGCCAGATCGTAGAGCAACCCCTGCCGTTGGATGTATTCCGTGTCGCTGGATGCGGTAAAGGAGGTCGTACAGGGGTACCAGATGCCGTTTTCGTCGGACGGGGACGAGGAAACGCGTTTGCCTTCGGGAATGTAGCGCAGGTTTTCCGCCATCCAGGTCGTACCGTTGCTGAGTTGCCGGATGCGGTACTTGACGCCTGCGTACTCCAGCAGGTCGGAATCTTCCGGCAGGTCGTCTTCGACCGGAGCGATCGCTCCTCCGTCCTCCCAGCCTTTGACGGCGCCGCTGATGGAGGCGTGGATTTTGTTCGTATTGCTGATTACCGCCTCGATCGCATATTCCGCGCCGGATTGTAGGTCGGTCGCCTGGAATGTTTTGATGTGCCGGTTACCGTCGGAAGTTTGGATTTCGAGTTCGAGTGCCGCCCGTTGCGGTACGAGAATGGCTTCATACCGTCCTGCGGTCACCGTTGGAAAGGGATAGATATCCGTTTCCGCCGAAGAAGCATCGACCTGGACGCTTTTTGTCGAAAGATCGACGGTAGCCGTGCAGCGGCTGCCCTTCAGGGTGACTTCCTGGATCGTATTGGCGGAGTTGTTCGTAATGTCGATCACGATTTTGGTGAGCAGGTGGGTGAATATCATATTCACGGCCGTTTGGCTCGGTACGACGTCCGTCGCCGTCGCTGCCAGCAGGTCCGAGGCTTCGTGATCGGCGGCGAGCTTCTGGTCGGCACGAACGGTGAAGCTCGCCGGAGCTCCTTCCGCCAGGTAGGGATAGTAAGCCGTGAGATTCGATTTTTCACTCGAATCGTCGTACCAGAACAGGTCGTCCGAAACGAAGACCGTACCGTCGAAACGCAGAGGCGTATTTTCACAGTAGTTGGCACCGGATTTGACGATCGTGAGTCCGATGCGGTCCCCGGTGTCGAAATTGAGCCCTGTAACACGGGAGATGCTCGGAGCGATTCGGATGCGGGATTGTACGGGGCCTTCGACAGAGTCGTTCTTGCTGCTGCATCCTGTCAGCAATGCGAGGCCGGATAGGATCAGGAAGAATTGTTTCATAGCGTTTTCGGGTTAATTGTTTTTTGTAAGAAGTATATACAAAAGTATAAAAAATAATATATTTCGTTCAATTTATGGAACGATAAAGTCTGTTTTTGCGGTGAATTGGGTGCTTGTGATGCAATAAGCTCGTTTTTTTGCCGGTCTTGTCCGTAAAGGGAACGTCCGGAGGTGTAATTGTACGAAACAGAGAAGCCCTTCCGTCATCGACGGAAGGGCTTCTCTGTTGTTTTTTGCGGTTACATCCGCAGCGAAATGCCTCCTACGCAGTTCATGTCCTCTTTGAGCGGACACCAGGAGAGATGGGTGAAGAGTCCGATTCGGAAGGAACCCATGCTTTTGACCGCCCACAGTTTTCCGGCGTTTATGAAGACGTTTTTCACGGCAAAACCTTTGGCTCCGCCCTCTCCTGCCGTTTTCCAGGGCGCGGCTCCTACGCCCGTTTTCAGGTCGATGGTTTTGACCGTAAAGGGATAGGCTACTTCGACGTATGAGGAGTAGCACCGCCGCCCCCGGGTATCGACATCTCGCGCTCCGAAAAGGATCGTGTACCAGGAGAGCGTGATGGGGACTTTGCGCGATACCTGCCATTCGATGCCGGCTTCGATGCGGTGCGGGGAGTCGGCGCCGAAATGGAAGTAGTTGCGGCTGATCTGCGGATTCCGGTCCGAGGCCGAACCTTCGTCGTAAAGGTCTTTGAGGTGGAAGGTGATGTTTTTGAGCCGGTAGCTGAGCATCAGGTCCGCCTCTTTGTATGAACTCGACGTGAAATCAACCGATCCCCAGGCCGCTATCGTAAAGTTTCCTATGCCGAGCGTCAGTCCCGGTTGCAGACTGGGGCCCGCTTCGTAAACACCGCGCCAGATATAACTGCTGACCAGATCCATTTCGACCTGAAGCGTTACGCCCGGTCTTTTTCCCTCGGGAAGTGCGGTTTCTTCCGCCTTTGCCCGAAGTGCGGACAACAGAAGACAGGGGATAAGGAGTAGGAACATCATGCGGTTGGGTCCCGCGTGGCGTGAGAGGTTTCTCATATCGGAAATAGGGTTAATCGGCTGCAAATGTAGCCTTTTTCGATGGACTGTGCAACTGTTTCGTCGGGCGTGTAACGGATTTGAAACGGTTGTTTGACGCTTTTGTAACGAGGGTGTAGCCCGGGTGAAACAGCGGCCCGGTACTTTTGCCGCTGTAAAATAATAAGTGGATGAATAGATTTTTATTGATTGGGTTATTGATGCTGAAGGGGATCTGCACGACGGTTGCAGCGCCCCTTCTGTCTGTTGTGACCGGTACGGTGCAGGACGCATCGACCGGCGAGGCGGTCATCGGCGCCGCCGTGATTTTGCAGAATACGACGTATGGGGCCGTCGCCGATGCCGACGGCCGCTTCGTTATTAATAATGTAAAGCCGGGCACTTATACGATCGAAGTGCAGATGCTCTCCTACCAGCGCGTAGTGATCGAGGGGTGTCAGATCAAGCCGGGAGAGAATACCCTGCCGCTGATTTCGCTGCAACCCTCGGCCGAAGAGATCGACGAGGTGGTCGTGACTACCGTGCGGCGGCTTTCGAGCGAGGCGGCCGTGATGCAGGCCGTCCGCAACTCCAAGATGGTCGTGAGTGGTGTGTCGAAGCAGATGATCGCCCGCACGCAGGACCGCGATGCGGGTGAAGTCGTGCGACGCATACCCGGTATCTCGATCATCGACGACAAATTCATCGTGGCGAGAGGTCTCTCGCAGCGTTATAATAATGTGTGGGTCAATGATGCGGCCATTCCGAGCTCGGAAGCCGATTCGCGGGCCTTCTCCTTCGATCTGATCCCTGCGGGGCAGATCGAGAACATCATGATCCTGAAGTCCCCCGTTCCGGAAATCCCTGCGGATTTCACGGGCGGGTTCGTCAAGATCAACACCAAAGATACGCCGGGTGAACTACCCTTCGCCCTCTCCTACTCGATCGGGTTCAACACGGCGACCTTCGGCCACGACTTTCTCTACAATCCGGGAAGCGGCAGCGACTGGTTCGGCTGCGACAACGGCAAGCGCGGCGTGCGGGGTGGTATTACGGGTGCTTTTGATAACGACGATCCGGATTTCGTTACCGACATGACCCGTCACGGCTTCAACAACGACTGGTCGATCAAGACCCGCAAGCCGATTCCCGACCAGCGGTTCTCATTCTCCTACGGCCACAGCTTCCGCCTGGGCAACGGCGCCGATCTGGCGCTGAACGGAGCGCTCAATTACAGCTATGCCACCCGGACCTTCTCGAATATGGAAAACTCCCGTTACGGGGTTTACAACAAGGTGGAGGACAAACCCGAATACTACTACAAATATACCGACGACCAGTACCAGACCAACGTCAAAGTGGGCGCCTTGCTGAATCTGGCTTACCTGAACGGAAAGAATCGCTACTATTTCCGTAACATTTTCAACCAGATCGGACAGGACAAGCTCACGCTGCGCGAAGGCTGGCAGAATATGTCGTCGCTCTATATCCAGGAGAAAACGGAGTATTGCTACACCTCTCGCAGCACGTACAGCGGGCAGATAGCGGGTGTACATACTCTCGAACTGGGAACTCTGGACTGGGATGCCGGATATTCCTACGCCGACAAGAACCAGCCCGACCGCCGCATCGTCAACCGGCAGGAGAACGACATGGTGGGCGATGCGCACTACGGTCAAATGCAGATCGATCAGAACGAGATCCGGCGTGACTTCATGAAATTGCGCGAACACATCGCTTCGGCGGGCATCAACTACTCCTGCACCTTGCGCGAAGGTTCGTCGTTCGCCCCCGAACTGAAGGTCGGACTCTACGGCGAATACCGTACGCGGGATTATCGCACCCGGGCCTATTTCTATCGCTTCGACACGGACAACCTGCCTGCGGACTTCGCTTACGGCGATGTGATCGACGATATTTTGCAAGACGGTAATTATGGCGCCGACAAGCTCTATATCTACGACGACAGCGACAACCGCAACAGCTACAAGGGCGACAACATCCTGACGGCGGCTTATGCCGGCATCGACCTGCCCTTCGGCCGCTGGAACGTTTATGCCGGCGTCCGGTTCGAATACAGCCGTATGGCGCTCACCTCGTACACCAAGATCAAGGACTGGGACAGCGAAACACGAAACTATACCCATGCCGATCCCTTCCCTTCGGTCAATGTGACATACCGCATCAACGACAAGCACCTGCTGCGTGCCGCTTACGGTATGTCCACCAACCGTCCTGAATTCCGCGAAGTTTCCCCTTCGGTCTATTACGATTTCGACCTGTTCAGCGACGTGAAGGGTAATGCCGATTTGAAAGCGGCCTATATCCAGAACGCCGATCTGCGCTGGGAGTGGTATCCGGCTGCGGGCGAAGGTATCTCGGTGGCCGTGTTCTACAAGCATTTCCGCAATCCGATCGAAACGGCTATTCTCGATGCGGGCAGCGGCAGTTATACTTACACGTTCGAGAATGCCGACCGGGCCAATCTGTACGGTGTGGAGCTGGACGTGAAGAAAAACCTCGATTTTATGGGGATGCGCAATTTCTCGGTGGTTCTGAACGGTTCGCTCATGAAGAGCCGTGTGGATTTCGACGACGAGAGCCTCGAGCACGACCGTCCGTTGCAGGGCCAGTCGCCCTATCTGGTCAATGCCGGACTCTTCTACCAGTCGCCCAAACTGGGCCTTACGGTCGGTGTCCTGTATAATCGCATCGGCAAGCGCATCGTGGGCATTGGCCGCAGCGATATGAGCGTGGGCGGCAGCATCGACAACGATATTCCGGATATGTACGAGATGCCGCGCAACGCGCTCGACGTGGTGGTCAGCAAATCTTTCGGCAAGCATTGGGAGCTGAAGTTCAACGCCAAGGACCTGCTCAACGAGAAGGTGCAGTTCGCCCAATTCCCGAAATTCGAGAACGGAGGCGATGTGGTGTCCCGCAAGCAAATCACCAAACAGTTCACGGCGGGACGGATGTTCTCGCTGAGCGTGACGGCCAAATTTTAAGTGAATCGCAGAAATTCGTTCGGGTTCTACCGAGTGAGAAAATAGTCGAAGTAAAATCAACCTTTTTTAATCAAATAAATTATGAAGAAAATTTTATGGGCAGCATGTTTGATGGCTGCGTTGAGTCTCGCAGGATGCAGCGACGACGAGAACGGTAACGGTGGCAATGGAGGCAACGGCGGTAGCGGCGAGGGCGGAAATCCGTCCGGTGGCGATCTGACGGAGATACTCTTCGAGGACGGGACCCAGATCGGCGACGGACGTCAGGAATTCGAGATCAAGGGCGACTACACGCTTCCCAAAGGTACCTACCTGTTGAAAGGCTGGTGCTATATCGCCGACGGTGCGAGCCTGACGCTGGCTCCGGGTACGATTATCAAGGGCGACAAGGAGACTAAGGCAGCGCTCATCGTAGAGCCGGGCGGCCAGTTGTGGGCTAAAGGCACGCAGAGCGAGCCGATCGTCTTCACCTCCGAGATGCCTGCCGGCAGCCGTCGGCCGGGCGATTGGGGCGGTATCATTCTCTGCGGTCGCGGTGTGAACAACAAGGGGACGATGCAGATCGAGGGCGGTCCCCGCACTACGCACGGAGGCAGCGACAATGCCGACTGTTCGGGTGCCTTGAGTTACGTGCGTTGCGAGTTCGCCGGCTATCCCTTCAAGGAGGACCAGGAGATCAATGCCATCACGTTCGGTTCTGTGGGATCGGCTGCGCAGATCGACCACGTGCAGGTGTCCTATTCCAACGACGACTCCTATGAGTGGTTCGGCGGTGCGGTGAACGCCAAATACCTGGTTTCCTACCACACCTGGGACGACGATTTCGATACCGACAACGGATTCTGCGGCAAGGTGCAGTTCTGCCTGGGCGTGCGCCATCCCCGCATTGCCGACACCTCGGCGTCGAACGGTTTCGAGAGCGATAACAACGGCGAAGGTTCTGCCACTTCTCCTTTCACCTCCTGCGTCTTTTCGAACGTGACCTTCGTCGGTCCGGTCGGTCAGGATGCAGCATTCTCCAACACTTCCGACTATATCACCGCAGGCGATATGAATCCCAAGAACGGTTCCAAGCTGGGCCAGTTCCAGTCTGCCATGCAAGTGCGCCGCAATTCGCATCTGAACTGTTTCAATTCGGTGGCGATGGGTTTCCCCGTCGGTCTGATCGTGGAGAACGACAAAGGTTCGCAGACGCAGACTGCGGCGTCCGAGGGTACGTTGAAGATTCAGAACGTCTATATGGCCGGTATGACCGTCCTGGGCAGCGACGTGAACAAATCGTTCGAGGATGGTTTCTGCGACAACGGCGACAAAAACAGCATCGACAAGTCGAAGGAGTCCTTCTCTTCGACCTATTTCAAGTCGATAGCTTCGAACAAGTATTTCGATGCGATCGCCGATCTGAAACTCTCCCAGCCCAACAGCCTGCAAGCCAATCCGAACTACGGTCCGCTCTCCGATAGCCCGCTGCGCGGGGCCGCTTCTTTTACCGATCCGTTGGTTGCCAACGGTTTCGATGAGGTGACCTATATCGGAGCCTTCGCCGACGAGAACGACGGATGGATGTCGGGTTGGACGGAGTTCGATCCCCAGAACAAAGCCTATTAAACCGGGCTTTCGATCAAGCGTTAATAAAAAGTAAAAAGGGAAAGGCAGCGTTTCAAACGCTGCCTTTCTTCTTTTTGTTTTCGGTAAATCCGATTGTCGGATCTTCGACGTGAAAATGTCAGGAGTTCGGCTTTTTTCCGTCGAGCCATTCGATGCCCCGGTGAGTGGCGATTCCGCGCAGGAGAGCCCACCCGAAAGCATCCATTTCCCGACGGGTTCCTCCTTCGAGGTAGAGGCCGAGCAGTACGTTCATCAACCGTTTGGCGAACAGCTGGCAGTCCACATCGGGCAATACGCTGCCGTCGGCGACGCAATGTTCCAGTACTTCGGTAAACGAGTCCAGCCAGAAACGACGGTTTTTTTCGTAGGAATCGGCATAGGAAACCTTCTGTTGCAACTCCTGAAGCGAAATGCAACTGATCATACATACAGCGGCAATGTATTCTTGAATCAGATTCCGGGCCTGTTCGAGGGCCGAACCGGGTTGATAAAAGAGGTAGCCTGCGATCTTTTTCTCCTGTTCTTCCCGGATTTTGTCCCAGCACTGTTCGACCAGGGTGTCCTTATCGCTGAACAGTTCGTAGAGTGTCCGCTTGGAGATCTCCAGCTTTTGTGCGATCTCATCCACCCGGACGGCACGGATGCCGTTCCGGATGATGAGGTCCCGCGTCGTGCGGATGATTTCTTCGCGTGTTACCCTGCGTTTCATTGTTATTTATCGGTTTCGGATTCGATTTCACGGCCGCCGCCCAGGGCATGGTAGAGATCGACGATAGCCTGAATCTCCGAGAAACGGTCGTTGATTTGCGACAGTTGTGCCGACAGCAGGGTTTGCTGTGCGGTCAGCACTTCGAGGTACGTCGTGCTGCCGTGGCGCATCAGAAGCTGGGTGCTCTCGACGGCAGTTTCCAGCGAAGCGACCTGTTTCTGGCGCAGATCGACTTTGGAGCGTGCCGACTGGCATTTGGCGAGGGCGTTGTTCACTTCGGCTCCCGCGTTGAGCAGGGTCTGCTGGAACGACAGCAGGGCCTCCTGCTGTTGCGCTTTGGCGATTCGAAGCTGTGCCTGGTTTCTGCCCGCGTTGAAGATGGGCTGTACGAGCGATGCCGCAGCATTGAAAATCCATTTGGCGGGGTCGAGCATCGTAACACCTCCATCGTTGGTCCAACCCAGCGTACCGCTCAGACTGAGGGCCGGATAGAACGCCGACCGGGCTCCGGCCGTGTTGTAAAAGGCCTGTGCCAGCGAGTATTCGGCATTTTTCACGTCGGGACGGTTGGAGAGCATCTGCGCGGGAATGCCGACCACCAGATTCTCCGGAAGAATTTGCTCGTCGAGCGTGCCGCGTTCGAAGCTGCGGGGAGCTTCCCCCAGCAACGACGAGAGGCTGTTTTCCATTTCGCGGATCTGGTACTCCAGGTCGAACAGCGAGGATTCGATCGAATAGTAGCTTGCTTCGGCTTGAGAAACCGCCGCTTCGTTGGTCATACCCGCCTCTTTCATGGCCCGCATCGTATTGACGGTTTCGAGCCATTTTTCAGCGGTTTCTGAAGATATCTCGTACTGAGCGTCGAGCATCAGCAGCGTGTAGTAGAGATTGGCGACGGAGGCGATGACCTGCGTGCGGACAGCCTGTTGGTACTCCTGGCTTTGTGCGAGAAGAGCTTTCGCCCGGCGCTTGCTGTTGGTGAGTTTGCCGAAAATATCGACCTCCCAGCTGGCCGTTGCGGGAACGGTGTAGGTCCACGTGGCGTTCCAAGGGTTGGTCAGGCTGCTCACGCCTCCGTTCGGAGCGAAGTTGAACGAGGGCAGGTATGCCAGGCGTGCCGACTTCAGCGTCGCTTCCGCCTCTTTTACGCGCCAGTAAGCCGACTGGAGGTCGGTGTTGTTGTCCAGTCCCTGCTGAATGAGCTGTTGCAGGTAGGGATCGGTGAACATCTCCTGCCAGGAAATGTTACCCAGGGTCATCGTATCGACCGTTTCGACTCCCTGGCCGTAAAGCCCGTCGGTTTTGATCTCTTCCGGGCGCGTGTAGGGCTTGTAAATGCCGCAGCCAGCCATGGCGGCTGCGGCAAGTATGATGATTAGCTTTTTCATGGTTTACTTCTTCTCTTCGTTTTCTTTTTTGCTGTCTTCGATCTCGGCTTCGATCATCCAGTCGGGAGTGTTCGTGAATTGGATCGGTTTGACCTTCTCCTGCAGGTGCTGGAAGACGATGAACAGGGACGGCACAAGGAACAACAGAGCCAACGTACCGACGATCATACCGCCGACGACGCCCGAACCGAGGGTCGAGTTACCGTTGGCGCCCACACCCGTTGCGATTACCAGCGGGATCATACCGAACACGCAGGTCAGCACGGTCATCAGGATAGGACGCAGACGGGCTTTGGCGGCCGAGAAGGCGGCCTGCGAGAGGCTCATGCCCGACTTGCGGCGGTCTGCCGCGTACTCCGTAATCAGAATCGCGGTTTTCGACAACAGACCGATAATCATGATAAGACCCGTCTGGAGGTAAATGTTGTTCTCCTGTCCGATGAGCTTGACCAGAATGAACGAACCCAGCAGACCGCACGGTACGGCCAGAATGACGGCGAAAGGAATCAGGAAGCTCTCGTAAAGAGCACTCAGAATCAGGTAGATCAGGATGATGCAAATACCGAAGATGATCGCCGTGTTGCTACCTGTCTGACTCTCCTCGCGCGTAAGTCCGCCGAAGTCGTAGCCATAACCCTTGGGCAGCACCTGTTCCGCTACCTCCTCGATGGCCTTGATCGCATCGCCGGTCGAGTATCCGTCGGCGACGGTACCGCTGATGGCGATACTGTTATACATGTTGAAGCGGCTCAATACCTCCGATCCATATACCTTGGTGAGCTTGACGAACTGACTGATCGGTGCCATTTCGCCGTTCTGCATCCGCACGTACACGTTGTTGAGCGATTCGGGATCGAGTCGGTATTTCGGATCGGCCTGGATCATCACGCGATATACTTTCGAGAAGCGGTTGATGTTCGACACGTACTGTCCGCCGTAGTAGCCCGAAAGGGTCGAAAGAATCTCTGTCGGAGAGATACCCGCGCGCTTGGCCTTCGCCGCATCGATGTCCACCATATACTGCGGGAAGTTGATGTTGAAGGTCGAATAGGCCATCTGGATTTCCGGCCGTTGGTTGAGCGCATAGATGTATTGCAAATAGATGTTGTAGAAGTCCGTTATGTCGCCGCCCGTCTGGTCTTGCAGATACATTTCGAAACCGGTCGAAGTACCGTAACCGGTGATCATCGGGGGAGCGACGGCGAAGATCTGCGCGTCCTTGATGTCGGCGGTCCGGGCATAGATTTGGCCGATTACGGCATTCACGGCGTCGGCCTTGTCGGGACGCTCCGACCAGTCTTTCAGTCTGACGATGCACATACCGTACGAGTTTCCCTGTCCGGCGATCATACCGTAACCGGCTACCTGCTGGAAGTCGCGGATCTGGGGAATGCTTTTCAGACGCTCGCCTACTTTGCCCATTATCTTGTTGGTTTCGGCGAGCGAGCTACCCGGAGCCGTCGTTACGTTGATCATGATCGTACCCTGGTCCTCGTCGGGTACCAGACCGGTTTTGGTGTTGTTCATCAGCAGCACCAGCCCGATCATTGCCAGACCCAGCGTTGCCCAGGTGAGCCATTTGTGCTTGATGAATACCATGACACCGCGCTGGTATTTCTTGAGCACGGCGCTGAAGGCCGTATTATAAGCCTTGCGGAACCGGGCCGCGAAGTTGTTCTTCACATTGCCGTCTTCATCTACATAGGGTTTGAGCAACAGGGCGCAGAGCGCCGGGGAAAGAGTCAGTGCGTTGAGTGCGGAGATACCGACGGCGACGGCCATCGTGATACCGAATTGCGTATAGAACGTACCTGAGGTTCCGCCCATCATCGACACCGGGATAAACACGGCCATGAAGACCAGCGTCGAGGTGATGATGGCCGAAGTGATGCCGCCCATGGCATCGACCGTAGCCAGGTACGATGACTTGTAGCCGCTGTCGAAGCGTGCCTGGACGGCTTCGACGACGATGATCGCGTCGTCCACCACCGTACCGATGGCGAGCACCAGCGCGAAGAGGGTCAGCAGGTTGATCGAGAAGCCCGCGAACGAAAGGAAAGCGAACGTACCCACCAGCGACACGAGGATCGAAATGGTCGGGATCAGCGTCGAGCGTATATCCTGCAGGAAGACGTAAACCACTAAAATGACGAGGATGATGGCCTCGATCAGGGTTTTGATCACTTCGTGGATCGAGGCGTACAGGTAGTCATTCACGCTCATCAAGTGGGTTATCTCTACGCCTTTAGGGAGTTCGGTTGCAATTTCATCGAGCATCGCGTCGATTTCCTCGACGGTTTGTGTGGCGTTCGTGCCTGCGGTCTGGAAGACGAGCGCCGAAACGCCGGGATGACCATTGACCATACCGTGATAAGCATAGGAGTCCTGTCCCAATTCAATGTCTGCCACATCTTTCAGACGCAGTACCTGACCGTCAGAAGTAGCTCGGATTACGATCTCCCCGAACTCTTCAGGTGTCATTTTACGGCCACGGTATTTCATGGTATATTGGAACGTGTTATCTGAGTTCTCGCCGAACATACCGGCTGCCGATTCGATGTTTTGTTCCGCCAGAACGCCTGTAATGTCCGAAGGAATCAACTTGTACTGGGCCATGACGTCCGGCTTCATCCAGATACGCATTGCATAATCGCCACCGAGAGCAAAGAATTCTCCGACGCCCTGGATACGCTGGATGCGCGGTTTGATGTTGATATTGAGGTAATTCGACAAGAAATTTTCATCGTATGAATCGTCTGGACTGCTTAGCGTGAAAACTTTCAGCATCGAAGACTGACGCTTCATGGTCGTAACACCGATTTTTGTAACCTCGGCAGGGAGCGATCCGGTTGCCGTCGCTACTTTATTCTGTACGTTGACGGCCGCCATATCCGCGTTGGTGCCCTGTTTGAAATAGACCGTGATCGATCCGCTACCGGCATTCGATGCTTCGGATTTGATGTACATCATATTTTCCACGCCGTTGATAGCCTCCTCAAGCGGAATGATGACGCTCTTCTGGATGGTTTCGGCGCTGGCGCCCGGATAGCTGGCATGCACCATCACCGTCGGGGGCGCGATGTCGGGGTACTGCTCGACGGGGAGCGTCGCAACACCGATAATACCGCCCAGGACGATTACGATGGAAATGACCGCCGCCAATACCGGGCGGTCTATGAAATGTTTTAGTGTCATATTTTACTGCTCTTTTGTAGGTTGTTCTGCAGGAGCGGTCGCGGTCGTTGCGGCTCCTTTGGGTTTGATCGGGGTTCCTTCGCGCATCAGACCGACGCCTTCGGTCACGATGACTTCGCCCGGGGTGAGTCCGGCGGTGACGATGAAATTCTTGCCGTCGCTCTGGGGCGATACGGTGATATTCTGCGAGGTGGCTACGCCGTTCTCGACCTTATAAACGAATTTCTTGTCCTGCAATTCGAAGGTAGCGACTTGCGGAACGGTGACTACGTTTTTGTAGATGTGCGGCAACAGGACATTACCCGAGCTACCGCTGTGAAGCAGGCGTCCGGGATTGGGGAATACGGCGCGAAGCTGTACGCTGCCCGTCGAAGTGTCGATCACGCCGCTGATCGATTCGATGCGTCCCTCCTGGGAGTAAAGCGATCCGTCGTTGAGCACAAGCTGCACGTTCGGCAACGCCGCCAGCGCTTTGTCCATCGAGCCGTATTCGCGGGTCAGGTCGAGCAGTTGATTCTCCGTCAGGGAGAAATAAACGTACATATCGGAGTTGTCCGATACGGTGGTCAGCGGCTGGGGAATCGATGCGCTCACCAGGGCACCCACACGATACGGCAGGACACCGACTACGCCGTTGGACGGACTTTTCACTTCGGTATAGGAGAGGTTGTTGGCCGCATTGACGAGCTGTGCCTCGGCCTGTGCCAACTGGGATTTTGCCGTCAGCAGGTTGTTCTGGGAAGTTTGCAGGTCGAACTGCGAAACGACGTTCTTGGCGAACAGCTCTTTTTTGCTGTCGTAGGTCAATTGAGCGGTGGCTACGCTGGCCTCGGCAGCTGCGACGTTGGCTTTTGCGGTTTGCAGGGCTGCCTTGTAGGGCACCTGGTCGATAATGAACAACAACTGTCCCTGGCGAACTACTTCACCCTCTTTAACGCACACTTTGGAAATGGTACCCGATACCTGCGGGTAAATGGCGATGTCCTGGCGCCCACGGATGGTTGCCGAGTGGGTGCTCGGAATCGTTACGTCCGATGTCGAAATTGTCATGACGGAATATTCCGCCTCGCCTCTTGCCGTCGGAGCCTGGCCGCACGATACGGCGAAAGCCATACAACTTCCGAACAAGACTGCCTGAATTAACTTCTGCTTCATAGTTTTTTGGTTGATTATTATTACTTTGAAAAAAATATTTTCCCGTTAAAAAACTTTTTGTCCTGCAAAAGTACCGTAAAAATCGAGGCACAGGTCTCTTTCTTGCGAACAATTTTGTCAATTTTCGGTACATTTATAATATATTTGCGCGATAATAATATCAGCGGTTTTGCGTTTGTTCAAAAAAAGAAGAAATCATTATGTCCGCAGCAAACCCCATAGCTGTTTCCGAAGAGGAACCTTTTGTTATCGGAAAATCCGATCTCGCTTATTTCTTCAATAATCCCTGCCGTTGCGATTGCGCACTGGTTCTGCTTTGTACGAGCGGTCATGCCCAGGTGACCGTCGATCTTCGCCGGGGACCTTTGCAGCTCAATACGATCGTACTCTTACTGCCCGGCAGCGTATTGATGTTCGACGATGCGTCGGCCGACTTTTCGGTGAGGTTCGGCGCCTTCTCTCCCGACCTGTTCGGGGAGGCCGGATTTCGGCTGGGGCTCTCGTTTTTCAGCTTTTTGAAGGAAAATCCCATTTCTCAAGTAAACGAAAGGATGGCTGCCGGATTGTCTACCTGGTTCGAAATAATGGATTACACCTATCAGGATCGGGGTAATATGTTCCGAAAGACGATCGTGAGAAATCGGTTGCAGAATATTATGCTGGAGCTTTACGATAAGATCCAGCGTAAGGTCAGCAGCCAGTGTCCCACGACTTCCAACCGGCAGATGGAGCTGTTTCATCGCTTTGTTTCCCTAGTTCATGACTGTTGTATCGAAGAGCGTGAGGTTTCTTTCTATGCGGACAAGCTCTGTATCTCGACCCGTTATCTTTCCGCCATCGTGCGCCGGACGACGCATCAATCGGCCAAGGAGTTGATCGATAAGATCGTAATAATGGAAATAAAAGTATTGCTTCAGAACACTACCCTGCCCATTCAGGAGATCGCTTATAAAATGCATTTCCCGGATCAGTCTTATTTGGGGCGTTATTTCAAGAAACATACTGGGATCTCTCCATCGGCTTTCCGGCAGGAGAGCCGATAGTTTGCCGACAAGTTGCCCGGAACGATTTTACGGGCGGTCGCCTCGCTTCACCCGTGCTGATTTTTCAGTGCGGGTGAAGCGTTTTTATGGACTTCCACTACGGAGCTCGATGTAGTTCTGTGGCTGGGTTACGAGTATTCCGGAAGACCGGGTTCGGGTCATTTTGAAATGTGGGCATCACCCCTCCCCTCGATCGTGTACAGGCTATCGTACGCTTCACGGCATGCAACGGCAGGTATTGCCTCTGCTTTTTGCGAATGTATTTTCTTTTCTTCGGAAGACGAAAGGCGGAACCTGTCCGTACGGCTGTCCGTTCCCCCATTTTCGGATAATGTTTTGTCTGTTAGCAAGTTGCATAACTATAAACATAGCAAATAAGTTATGGAGTTTTATAGATCAGTATATGCAGACGCCTAATGAAAAACTTCCCGTAATATAATTTATTATATTCGAGTTCATTTCAATTTCTTTACAAAATCGGTATTTTTGTTTGTGGTATTAAAATGACTTGTCGTTATGAAATTATTGATCGTGGAGGACGAATCCTCATTGCGTGAGTTGCTGGCACGTGCACTTCGCAAAGAGCAATATGTCGTGGAAACGGCCAGTACATACGCCGAGGCTTCGGACAAATTGGCAGCCTATTCGTATGATTGTATCTTATTGGACATTATGCTGCCGGACGGCAACGGGTTGCAACTTCTCGAGCGTCTTCGAAGAGCGGATAAACGCGAAAACGTAATCATTATCTCGGCTCGGGATTCTTTGGAAGACAAGGTCCTCGGGCTGAAAGAAGGTGCGGACGACTACCTGCCTAAACCGTTCCATTTGGCGGAACTCTCGGCGCGTATCCAGAGTGTCATTCGCCGTAGTCGCGGTGGCGGGAAAGGCGGCATTGCGCTGGGTAATGTAACGCTCGACCCGGAAAGTTGCCGAGTGGAAATAGACGGCAAGGAGGTCGCTTTATTGAAAAAGGAGTTCGATATTCTTTCGTATTTCATGCAGCGTCCGCGTCATGTGGTCGATAAGGCAGTTTTGGCCGAAGCCGTATGGGGGGATCATGTCGATCAATCCGATAATTTCCATTTCGTTTATTCGCAGGTCAAAAATCTGCGCCGCAAACTCGAAGAGGCCGGAGCCTCGATCGAAATCAAAGCTGTGTACGGTTTCGGTTACAAACTGATTGATTAAGCAATGCATTTATGAAATTGATCTATAACATATCGCTTCGTTTGTCGCTGGTCTTGTTCCCGCTGATCGCTTTATGGGCGGTCGTGTTTTATTTTACCATGATGGACGAGATAAACGATGAAGCGGACGATGCTCTCGAGGATTATTCGGAATTGATCGTAATGAGGGTGCTTGCCGGGGAGCCTTTGCCCCGTTCGAACGAAGGTTCCAATAACAGTTACACGATCATCCCCGTTGAATCCGGATACGTCGCCACCCGTCCTTCGATCGACTACTACGATACCGAGGTGTATATTCCGGAAAAGGATGAAACCGAGCCGGCCCGGGTGTTGGCGACTATTTTTCAGGATAAGGACGGTAATTTTTATGAACTGAAGGTGGCTATGCCTACTTTCGAAAAAGACGATCTGCTGGAAACAGTCATGTGGTGGGTCGTGTGGCTCTATCTTTTCCTTTTGGTGACAGTTTCCGGAACGACCTTGTGGGTGTTCCATAAAAGCATGCTGCCGCTTTATGAGTTGTTGCATTGGTTGGATAGCTATGCTCCCGGGCGCGAAGTCGCGCCTGTGCCGAACGATACCTCTATTACCGAATTCCGTCGATTGAATGTTGCGGCACAGCAGGCCGTGGATCGCTCCGAGGAGTTGTTCGAGCGTCAAAAACAGTTTATAGGCAATGCCTCGCACGAGTTGCAAACTCCGTTGGCTGTACTTGGCGGACGTATGGAGTATCTGCTCGATTGTGCGGACCTGGACGAGGAAACGACGGGCGAAATTATTCAGATGCGGCGTACGCTCGACCATATCGTCCGGCTGAATAAAACGCTGTTGCTGCTTACCAAGATAGATAACGGTCAGTTTCCGGAGAGCACCGACATCGATCTCGTTCCCCTGGTCGAGGAGCGGAAGGCGCTTTATGACGATATATACGGAGAGCATAAAATCCGTTGTCGTCTGCATTTGCCCGGTACCTTCTCGGTCCGGATGGATGAATCGCTTTGTTCGATATTGGTTTCCAACCTGATCAAGAACGCCTACCTTCACAGTGCCGACGGAGCCGCCGTAGATATTCGTATCGAGGGAAATGTATTGACGGTTATTAACGACGGAGTATCGCCGCTTGATGAGAAACATATTTTCGAACGCTTTTATCAGGGGTCGCAAAAAGAAGGCTCGACAGGGCTCGGTTTGGCACTGGTCAAAGCCATAACGGATTATTATCGCCTCGGACTAATTTATTACTTCGAAAATGGCCGCCACCATTTTGGCGTAAGCTGGCGATAATTGGGACGACGATCAGCTGCATTCGAATATGACGACTGTTTTTTGCTGATTTCGGCGATAACCCTCTGTTACCGGTTCTGACTCTGTCCGAAATCCCTTTCTCGGAGGAAAGTCGAAGCATATCGGCCGGTTTCGGATCGGGGTATCGAAATATATAATCGGGTTCGGAAAAAATATTTTGTTAAAATATCGAAATTCCAAATTCGCTCCAAAATCGGTTCTCAATTTTGTACCATACAAACCGATCGGGTGATCTCCCGATAAAAAATATTGAGAAAATGAAGAACACGAGAAAAATGATGGCGTTTTTGATCGGCATCACGCTGCTGACAATCTCGCCGGCTTATGCCGATCACGACCGTGCGGTCACAACCGAACAGATGCCGCGACAGGCGCAAGAGTTCATTGCCCGGTATTTTCCCGGTGAAAAAATCGCCTACGCAAAAAAAGAAAGCGATTTTTTCGAAGTCATTTACGAAGTGATGTTTACGAACGGCAGCAAGGTCGAGTTCCGTCGAAACGGAGCGTGGAAAGAGGTGGATTGCCGTTATTCGTCGTTATCCGCAGGAATCGTTTCGATGCCGATCGAAACCAAAGTACAGGAGCTGTATCCGGGTGCTGCGGTCATCAAAATCGAACGCGACAAGCAGGAGGTCGAGGTCAAGTTGAATAACGGAATGGAGCTGACTTTTGATCGAAGTCATAATTTGATAGGTATCGACGATTGATACCCCGTCCGTTTCCGATAAAGATTTTTCAGGCTGTGATTTCGCAGTACAAATTATTGATAAACATTTAAGTAAACGAAACAATGAATACGAAGAAAAAAACATTATCTGTTTTAACAATGGCTGCGACGGCTCTCCTGTTCGCTGCGTGCGACAAGGATGAAGTCGGAGGACCGGGCGACTCACATATTTCGCAGGAGGTATTGGCGGCTTTTAACGCTCGTTATCCGGGTGCCCAAGATGTACGATGGTCCCTTCGAGGCGACTATGCTGTGGCGAACTTTTTCTTCGAGGCTGCCCGGACGGAATCCAGGGCCAACAATGCGGCATGGTTCGAAAATGCAAACGGACAATGGGCCATGACCGAAACGAATATCGACTTCGCGGCACTTCCGCAGGCTGTCCGGGAAGGTTTCGATGCCAGCAAATATACCGAAGCCGAAGGATGGACCCGTACTGGTAAGGTGGATAAGCTCGAGCGCAAGGAGGTCGTCGGGGCCGGTGGCAGCGAGGGTGTGACCGTTGTCTATGTTATCGGCGTCACCCGCACGGCAGACGGCATAACGACCGGGATGGACCTGTATTTTTCGACCGAAGGCGTATTGGTGAACGAAGTAACCAATGCTGCGGATGATGGTTATGAAGACTATATTCCAGAGAAACCTGCGGCGGGTATCGAACAGCAGATTCAAGGTTACCTCGATGATAACGGCGGAGGCTCGGTGATAGACGTGGACCGGGAATACGGAGGTACGGAAGTCGAGCTTGTTTGCGGCGGTTACAAGCATGAACTCTATTTCGATGCGCAGGGGAACCGCATCTATGCAAAGATCGAATACGGACGTCGGGATATTGGTTCGGCCGTGCCGGAAGCGATTTACAATGCGGTAGCGGCCGACCAGCAGCTGTCGAGCCCCAACGATATCGACGACATCGAAAAATGGTCACTCGATAAGGCTACGGCAGACGGAATCAGCGTTTTCTGGTGTGTCGAAGTGGAGACACGGCATAAAGAGGTAGATATTTACGTAAACGATTCCCCTGTTCGGATCATTCCCCGTCCTGTAATAGATATGGGAAACACGGGAGGTAATGGACTGCCGGTAGAGGATGAGATCGAGCGCTTCCTGAACGATCGTTATCCGGGAGCTAAGGTCGTGGAACGCGACTATGATGACGGATGTCTTGAACTGACGATTCTTCACGAAAATCTCAGGAAAGAGGTGCTTTTCGACGGTCGCAACAACTGGCTCCGCACCGAGTGGGAGCTCCACCGGTTGCCGCAAAATATTTTGGATGCGGTGCAGCAGGCTGGCTATACCCTCGACGACGACGAATTTGAATGCATCGAAACTTCCGGCGGGATGTGGTATGAGTTCGAAGCACGAAAAGACCGTCGAGAGTATGATTTGCGTGTGGATACGAACGGAAATATCGAGGCCTACGAAGATTGATGGATCGGCTAGACAACTTTTGAATTTTTGTATGGCTAATATTCACTTGATTAAAATCAATGTATTATGAAAAAGATGATTTTAGCAGTGGCATTGTTGCTTACAGGCATCGTGTCGGCCCAGGCCGACGGACGCGAGAAACCGATTACGATCGACAACCTTCCTAAAGCCGCGCAGGATTTCTCGCTACGTATTTCAAGGATCTGACCGTAGCTTATGCGGTTGAGGAGAGCAAATACTTCGGTTCGGAATATGAGGTGACTTATACCGACCGCACGGAAGTGGAATTCCGTGCCGACGGTCAGTGGTCGGCGGTCGATCGTAAATATTCGGCCGTTCCTGCGGCGATCGTTCCCCAGCAGATCGCGGATTTCGTAGCGAAGATGAACTACCCCGGTCAGTTTATCCGCAAGATCGACCGTGATGCCTATTCGTGGGAAATCGAACTGTCGAACGGATTGGAAGTCGAATTCGATTTGAATTTCAACGTCATAGACTATGATGACTAAAATTCCCGAAGTTTTGAAATCCGGCTCGGGAAAAAGGTGGGTATGGATCACGGGTGTCGTTGCTATATTCGCTCTACTCTTTGCAATCGCATGGAATATAGAGTGTGAAAGAGCCGTAGCGCCACAGGAACTGCCCGGTGAGGCCCGCTCTTTTATCGCACAGCATTATCCGGAAGAGAATCCCGTTTTGGTAATCAAGACGCTCGACGAACTTGCAGTTACGTATAAAGTCGTTTTCGCCGACGGTACCCAAGTGAAATTTCGCCGAAATGGAATGTGGCGAGAAATTAAAAGCCGTTCGCGGGCGGTTCCGTCGGCTGTTGTTCCGGCGCAGATTGCGGATTACGTCGCTCGGAACTTTCCGGGAACCTTCCTCGTCGGAATCGAGCATACTTGCCGGGAATGGGAAGTGAAGTTGAACAATACGATCGAATTGACCTTCGATGACAAGCGTTTCGCGTTGAAAGAGTACGACGATTGATCGATATATTGTTCCGCTTTCCCGGAAATGGGGAGTATATTATTGGGAGGTAAAAACCAGCTTCCGGATCGGAGGCTGGTTTTGCTTTGTGGATGTTATTTCCGATTGCTGAAAAGTGTCGGGTATTTCGCTTTTCGAAAAGCGGTTGCGGAATGTGTATCGTTTACTATTGCGGTTGCGAGTTGTTACGCAGTGTGGTTCAGACGGATTTTTGTTTCCCGTTCCGAAGAATCCAAGGGGGCGACGGTTTATCGCTGCAAATGGTCGTGAAATCGGGTTGCAGCCATCGATGTATCGGAGGTGTTCGTCGAATAATTTTTAAGCTCAATATAGAAATCGGTTCTTGCGGGATGGAGGATGCTTGCGGAAAGGTTAAAACCAAGCCGCCCGGGAAGGCGGCTTGAGAAAAATGGAGAGTTAATTTAGTTGGAATTGGTCGTTTATCGTAAACTTCCGGAAATAAAATTAAGAAAAATTTTTCGAAAAATAAAATTGTTGCGAGAAAAAAATATCGATACACTCCCCGAAAAGAGGAGTGTATCGGCTTTAGGACGTATTCTGGTGTTTCAGAGTGTATGCAAGGAAGGAATCAACCTCCGATCTCGCTCAATTCCAGCCATCGCATGCTTTTGGTGTCGATCTGGTCCATGAGTGCCGTGATCCGCTCCGAAAGCGCCGTAAGCTCTTCGAACGGCAGGTCGCCGGACGAGAGTTTTTCTTCGATCGCGGCTTTCTCCTGTTCTAATTCCGGTATTTCGGCTTCGAGATGCTCCATCTCCCGTTTTTCCTGGAAGGTGAGCTTGCGTGCCGCTCCTGTTTTTGCCGGGGCCGTCCCGGACTTCCGGATCTCCCCGCCCCTGCTTCCGGATGCCGTGCTCTTGGCTTTTTCCTGGGCGACGGCAGCCTGTTTCGCCGCTTCGTAGTCGCGTTTCCAAGCGGTGTAGTCGGAGTAGGTGCCGGCGAATTCGCGGATCTCGCCGCCTCCGCAGAAGACGAGCAGATGGTCGGCGACTTTATCGACGAAGTAGCGGTCATGCGAAACCACGATCACGCACCCCTTGAACGCTTGCAGGTACTCTTCCAGTACGCCGAGCGTCACGATGTCCAGATCGTTCGTAGGCTCGTCGAGGATCAGGAAATTGGGACTCTGCATCAGGATCGTGCAGAGGTATAACCGCTTGCGTTCGCCGCCGCTGAGCCTTGCGACATAACTGTACTGCACCTCGGGCGGGAAGAGGAAATATTGCAGGAATTGCGATGCGCTCATCCGGCGTCCGTCGCCCAAGTGGATTTCGTGGGCGATGTCGGTTACGATGTCGATCACCCTCTTTCCCTCGTCGAAGTCCAGCCCTTGTTGGCTGTAATAGCCGAAGCGGACGCTCTCGCCCACTTCGATCGTGCCGCTGTCGGGCTGTATGATGCCGGTGAGCAGCTTCAGGAAGGTCGATTTGCCGCAGCCGTTGTCCCCGACGATGCCCAGTTTATCATACCGGGCGAAGTTGTAGTTGAAACGGTCGAGGATCACCAGATCCCCGAAACGCTTGCAGAGCTCTTTGGCTTCGAATATCTTGGTACCGATGCGCGTAGCCTGAACGTCGAGTTTCAGCGACGCCTGCGTGCGGGTACTTCGGAGTCTGGTTTCCAGTTCGTGAAACGAGTCGATGCGGGCCCGGGCTTTGGTCGCCCGCGCCTGAGGCTGGCGGCGCATCCACTCCAGCTCGCGGCGGTAGAGATTCAGGTCGCTTTCGCGCCGGGCTTCGGCGGCCTCGGCCCGCTCCTGCTTCTTCTCGACGTAGTAGGCATAATTGCCTTTGTATAAAGAGATCGACCGCTGGTCCACCTCCAGGATGTCGCTGCACACCCGGTCGAGGAAATAGCGGTCGTGGGTGACCATCAGCAAGGCTGCCTTGTTTCGCGTGAGGTACTCTTCGAGCCATTCGGTCATGTCGGTATCCAGGTGGTTGGTCGGCTCGTCGAGGATCAGCAGGTCGGCTTCGCTGATCAGCACCGCTGCCAGTGCCACACGTTTGAGCTGTCCGCCGGAAAGCTGGCCTATCTTTTTGTCGAAATCGTTGATCTTTAGTCGGGACAGAATCTCCTTGGCCCGCTGTTCGTAGTCCCAGGCAGCGAGGGCATCCATACGGCTCATGGCCTCCTGCAACCCGTCCTGCGCAGGATCGGCGACGGCTTGTTCGTAGGCTGCGATGGCTCGCAAGGCCGGATTGTCGGAACGGAAACAGGCTTCCAGTACGGTTAGATCCGCAGCATATTCCGGGTTTTGTTCCAGATAAGCGATACGCAGGTCACGGCGGGGCGTGATCGTTCCGCTGTCGGCCGTATCTTTGCCTGCGAGAATATTCAGCAGGGTCGTTTTCCCGGAACCGTTGCGGCCGATCAGGGCAATGCGCTGTCCTTCGCCGATCGTGAAAGAGATATTGTCGAAAAGCACCAGATCGCCGTACGACTTGGTCAGATTTTCGACTTGGAGGTAGTTGATCATTCTTCGTGCGTCGGTTTAGATGGATAGTTTTTCTCGGCTTTTACTCAGTATGTTGCGGTATTCGGTCACGATGTCGCGCACGATTTCTGCCGCAGTTTGCTGCTCGCGGAAAAGCGAGGCCACCTGCCCTATTTCAAGCTCTCCGTTGTCGAGGTCGCCTTCGAACATGCCTTTTTTGGCGCGTCCTTTTCCGAGAAGCGTTTTCAGCTCTTCGGCCGTAGCTCCCCGGTTCTCGGCCTCTTCGACCTCGCGGAAGAAATCGCCCTTGACCAAGCGCGTGGGAGAAACTTTTTTGAGCATCAGCATCGTATCGCCCTCTTCCAGACTCAGACAGCGGTTTTTGAAGTTTTCGTGTGCCGAGCTTTCTGCGGCGAATGCGAAGCGGGTTCCGATCTGCACGCCTTCGGCCCCGAGGGCCATGACTGCCAGCATCCCAGCGCCCGTAGCGATGCCTCCTGCAGCGATCAGCGGCAGCGAGGTGGCACGTCGTACGGCCGGAATCAGGCATAAGGTGGTCGTTTCTTCGCGTCCGTTATGACCGCCGGCTTCGAAACCTTCGGCTACGATGGCATCGACTCCCGCCTCTTCGCACTTGCGGGCGAATTTCGAGGAGGAAACCACATGGACGACCGTGATGCCGTGCGATTTGAGAAAGCCCGTCCAGAGCTTCGGATTTCCGGCCGAAGTAAAGACGATCTTGACCCCTTCGTCCACTATCAGTTGCATGACTTCATCGAGTTGGGGGTACATCAGCGGTACGTTGATGCCGAACGGTTTGTCGGTCGCCTGCCGGCATTTGCGGATATGTTCCCGCAGGGTTTCGGGATGCATGGAGCCGGCGCCCAGCAGACCCAGTCCGCCGGCGTTGCTTACGGCCGAGGCCAGTCGCCATCCGCTGCACCACACCATGCCGCCCTGAACGATCGGGTATTCGATTCCGAAGAGAGTGTTGATTCGGTTCATAGTCGTCGTTTTATTAGATGTGACCAAAGATACGCAGATTTCGGCGTTTCTGCAACCCTGCTCCCGGTTCCAAAAAAGCGGACAGCCCGAAAGAGCCGTCCGCCGGATAATATGCTGCGGATGCGTCGCTTACATGCCGAAGGCGAACGCTCCGATCGAATCGTACACTACACTGGCGATACCCAACAACAGCACACCGGCAGTACAGAGCGCCAGGCTCAAACGGGTGCCCCGGTCGCTGCGGAAGGTCGGGACGGGGTGTTCGCCGGGGGTGATGAACATGGCTTTGACTACCAGCAGGTAGTAGTAGAGCGAGATCACCGTGTTGAGCAGGGCGATGAAAACCAGCAGATGAAATCCCTCCTTGAAAGCGGCCGCGAAGATGAAGAACTTCGAGAAAAAGCCTGCGAAGGGCGGAATGCCTGCCAGCGAGAAGAGCGAGAGGGTCATCAGCACGGCCAGCTTGGGGTTGGTGCGGTAGAAACCGTTGTAGTCCTCGATGCAAACTTTCCCGTCCGTATGTTGTTCGACGGCCGAAACGATGCCGAAAATCGACAGGTTGGCTGCCATATAGACCAGGATGTAGTAAACCAGCGAAGTCATGCCCAGGGCCGAACCGCCGATCACGCCCAGCATGATGTAGCCCGCCTGCGAGATGGATGAGAAGGCCAGGAAGCGTTTGAGGTTCTGCTGGCGGATGGCGAAGAGGTTTGCCACCGTGATACTCAGGATGATGACTACGAACAAAATCGTTCGCCACTCCTGCACCATCGGTGCGAAAACCTTGATTAGAATGGTCATCAGCACGAAAGCGGCCGAGCCTTTCGATATGACCGAAAGATAGGAAGTGACGGTCGTGGGCGCTCCCTGGTAAGCGTCGGCCGTCCAGAGGTGGAACGGTACGAGCGAGAGCTTGAAGCCTAAACCGGAGAAGAAGAACACCAGCGCCATAATTTGAAGCGGTGAGCCGTCCAGACGAATGTCGTCGAAATAGAGCGTACCGGCCGTGCCGTAGATGAACGAGATGCCGTAGAGCATCAGACCGCTCGAAAACAGGGCGCAGAGGATGTATTTGGCGCCCGCTTCGGCCGAGTTGTGGCGGTATTTGTCGAAAGCGATCAGACAGGCCATCGGGATCGATGCCAGCTCCATTCCGAGGAAGAACATCAGGAAGTTGCCCACACTGATCATGAAGTACATGCCCAGCAGCGTGGAGAGGGTCAGCAGATAGAATTCTCCCCGTTTATGGGCGGTGTCCTCGCGCCGCAGCCATTCGTTCGATTGCAGGAAGACGATAAGCGTGCCGATAGCCAGCATGCTTTTGACGATGCTCTGCATCGGTTCGTACTGGTACATATCGCCGAACAGCTGCCCCGAGTCCGGTGTCGGAACGATATTGACGAGGATCTGTACCGTCAGGAGGACGCAGGCCAGAGGGTGGAAATATCTGCGGAGCCGCTCCGGAGCGAACAGGTCGAACAGGAAAAGCAGCGCGATCGTGACGATGAGCGTCAATTCGGGTCGCATGAAGTGGAATATTTCGCTGTAATTCATAGTCGGATTAGTTCATTAGCTGTGAGATGATCGTGGAAACGCTGCCGCTTACCATATCGCTGATCCAGAGTGGCATCGTACCCATGCCGGCGATAGCGGCGATCAGGCAGATGACCGTGAGTCGTTCGTCCCACGTGGCGTCGGTGAGTTTCAGGTGCGCCTCGTTGCGGCAGGTGCCGTAGAGGATGCGGCCGATGACGCGCAGGATATAGACCGCCGTAATCACGATCGATGTGCAGGCGATGATCGTCACGACGCGGTGGAACGTGTCGTTATTCATGAAAGCGCCGTTGAAGATCGTCATTTCGGCGACGAAACCGCTCAGACCCGGCAGTCCGAGGTTCGCCAGACCTGCGATTACGTACCCTACCGCCAGGAAGGGCATCACCTTCATCAGGCCGCTCAACTCGCGGATGTCGCGCGTGTGCGTGCGGCCGTAGATCATACCGATCAGGGCGAAGAAGAGGGCCGTCATCAGGCCGTGGCTCAACATCTGCAGAATGGCGCCCGTGCCGGCCGTAGTATTCATCATCAGGATAGCGAACAGGACCAGTCCGCAGTGCGATACCGAGGAGTAGGCGTTGATATATTTGAGGTCGGTCTGCACGCAGGCCGAGAAAGCGCCGTACACGACCGAAATCGTCGTGAGGATGATGAAAATCCAGCTCAATTCGTGCGCCGCTTCGGGCATCAGGTACATCGCCACGCGGAAGCAGCCGTAGCCGCCCAGCTTCATCAGCACGCCGGCGTGGAGCATCGACACGGCGGTCGGTGCCGATGCGTGACCGTCGGGGCTCCAGGTGTGGAACGGGAAGAGGGCGCCCAGCACGCCGAAGCCGACGAAGACCATCGGGAACCAGATGTACTGTTGCGAGAGGGGAATGTTGTGCAGCGCGGCGATCTCGTGCAGGTTCATCGTCTGCGCCCCGGCACCGAAGTAGATGCCCAGGATGCCGCAGAGCAGCAGGGCCGACCCGCCCATGAGCATCAGCGTCAGCTTCATGGCCGAATACTCCTTGCGGCCGCTGCCCCAGACGCCGATGAGCAGGTACATCGGGATCAGCGCCACTTCGTAGAACATGAACATCGAGAAGAGATCGACGGTGATGAAGAATCCGAAGACACCGACCGAGAGCAGGCAGAACCAGAGGAAGTAGGCTTTGACGTCGCTCTTCATCTGCCACGAGGCGAACGTGCCCGTGAAGACGATGATGGCCGACAGTAGCAGCATGGCTACCGAGATACCGTCCACGCCCACTGCGTAATGGATGTTGAGCGGAGCGTACCAGACGACGCTGTCCGTAAGGAGCATCGCGTCCGTAGCGCCTGCTTCCCGCAGGCCGAGGTAATGGAACACAAGATAAATCGCCAGCGCGAGCAGTGCCGAGGAGCCGGCGACCATGACGGCATGGATCTGCCGCGTATTTTTCGAAATCCACAGCCCCAGCATCATCACCAAGGGGATCAGCGGAAACAGAGAAAGTATATTCATAGCGTTCGGATTATCGGAGGATGAGTAATAAAAGGGTCAGGCCGAGCGTCCCGGCAAAGAACCAGATGCAGTAGCGCTGTACGCTGCCGCTCTGCATGAAGCGGATCCCCAGTGCGGCGCTCTGGGTTGTCCGGGCCAGCAGGTTCATGAAGCCGTCCACCACGTGACGGTCGAACCAGGCGATCGGACGCGAAATGCAGCCGAAGATGATCCGGTGCGTGACGAACTGATACGCCTCGTCGATGTAGAAGCGGTGGTAGGCCGCCTTGTGCAGGCCGCTGAAGGTCGTGGCGAGCCGGTCGGCGACGGGCTGTTTGGCCCGCAGGTACATCCAGGTCGCCAGGGCGATCGCAGCGATGGCGACGGTGAGGCTGATGGCCACTACCCCGCCGTCGAGGTGGATCGTATAGGCTTCTCCGTCGCTCGATATGAAATCGCCGAAGGGAATGAATCCCGCGACGCAGGTGATCACGGCCAGGACGACGAGAGGAACGGTCATCGTGGCCGGAGCTTCGTGCGGCGTGTGATGTGCATGCAGTTCCTTGTTCTCCTTGCCCCAGAAGATACCGTAGTAGAGCCGGAACATATAGAAGGCCGTCAGTCCTGCGATACCCGTCATCACCCAGCCCATCAGAGGACTGAATGCGAAGCAGGCGGTCAGGATCTCGTCCTTGGAGAAGAAACCGCTCAACGGCCAGATACCGGCGATGGCCAGACAGGCGACGAGGAAGGTGATGTGCGTGACGGGCATGTATTTGCGCATGCCGCCCATCGCCGACATCTCGTTGGAGTGTACCGCGTGGATGATGCAACCGGCGCAGAGGAACAGCAGCGCCTTGAACATGGCGTGGGTGAAGAGGTGGAACATCGAAGCCATGTAACCCAGTCCGCCCGTGTGGGGATCGGATGAGGTGCAGACACCCAGCGCCACGAGCATAAAACCGATCTGCGAGATCGTACTGAACGCGAGCACGCGCTTGATGTCGCTCTGCACGCAGGCGACGACCGCCGCATAGAGCGCGGTGAAAGCGCCAATGTAGGCGACCCAGTGAAGCACGTCCGGAGCATAGCCGATGTAGAGCGGGAACATGCGGGCGACCAGATAGACGCCCGCGACGACCATCGTCGCCGCATGAATCAGGGCCGATACGGGGGTCGGACCCTCCATGGCGTCCGGCAACCAGATATGGAGCGGGAACATGGCGCTCTTGCCCGCTCCGCCGATGAACATAAGTCCGAGGGCCAGCGGGATCATTGTCCCGGCGGCGGCCAGCAGTTGTGCGTCGGGCGTGAAGGAGAATGTCCCGGCATAATAGCCGTAGAAGAGGATGCCGATGAGGAAGCCCAGATCGGCGAAGCGGGTGACGATGAAGGCTTTCTTCGATGCCGCGATCGCTTCGGGCTTGGTGTAGTAGAAGCCGATCAGCAGGTAGGAGCTCACGCCCACCAGCTCCCAAAACAGATACATCTGGAAGATGTTGGTGGCGACCACCAGTCCCAGCATACTCATCGTGAAGAGCGACAGGAAGGCATAATAACGCTGGAAGCCCCGCTCCCCTTTCATGTAGCCGAACGAATAGATATGGACCATGAGCGACACGGTCGAGATGACGACGAGCATCATCACCGAGATCGGATCGAGCAGGATGCCCATATCGATATGCAGCGTCTGGCTAATCGGGAGCCAAACGGCGTTGTAGGGGATTTGTGTCGGGAAAATGCCTTCCGCGTTACGCCCGGCACCGAAATAGAGAATGGCCGTGAGGTAGCTCAACACGGTGACCGCACCCAGCACGACCGTACCGATGGCGCCCGCTGCTCCCGGTTTGAGTTTGGTGCCGGCCAGTCCGAGTACCAGGAAACTCAACAGCGGCAATACGAGAATTAGAATGGTAAAATCCATAGTCGATGCGTTTTAATCCGTTACCATTTGAGTTTCTTCAAATCTTTGACCTGGATGTGGCGCAGGTTGCGGTAGATGTTGATGATGATGGCGATGGCCACGGCCGTTTCCGCAGCGCTGATGCCGATGGCGAACAGGGCGAAGAAGAAGCCCTCC